>Ga0115846_100223_pt1 | contig 30132 bp, 28 predicted proteins | sample InSIn5gowninarea_2_FD_83860 | JGI IMG/M metagenome (GOLD analysis project Ga0115846, IMG submission 83860) | reverse complement strand
CAAGCGGTCATACTTGGGTTGTTTGTGCGAGGCGAACGGCGAGCCTAGTGTTACTTCTGAGCGGAGCTTGGCGCGGCGGGGCACGGAGACGGGAGTAGTCGTCGTGGAGTTCTTGTTCCTGGAGTTGGTAAGTCTGCTTCTGAGCATCGGGCGAATATCTGGGGCGTCATTACTGTCATCGAAAGACATTTTGCGGCTGCCCTAAGTAAGACGTTGAGCTTGGCTGTTGCACAGGAGGCGGCTAGGGGAGCTGATTATACAGCATCTCAGTTCTGGGGTGGAGCGCTTCGACTACTGGGGGGAATATGCCATTGGGACAAATATAAACCTCCTAACCCACGAGACGTTGAAGCCTTAAAAGTTCAGAAAATGTGGATTAGATTAAGTAAAACAAAAGACAAATGGAAGGAGACTGGAGCTAGAGTTAGCTCACCGCTGTTGAAAAATGTTATTATCCTATCGTCACCTACATTACCCAACGCCGTCCCACCAGCCCAGGGTATATTCAAGAAGCAGATCTTACAAACGCCGTTCCATGTCGTATACACCGCCCAGAAGCACACCGTCGACTCATAGCTAGCTCCCGCGCAGCGCCGGAATTCCTGCGAAGAACTCATCCGTAAAATCGGGTGGACCCTGCCAGCCCTCACACCCGTCAAACAGCCCGAAGTCATTCATAGCTACATGCTGTTGCTGGTTCGGCAAGCCGACAAAGCTGTGAGCCTGCTGCTGGTTGTTGGCGCCCTGCATCATGTACATTGGCATCGGGCCGAGAAGTTGAACCTCAGTATCTCCCTGGTTGGGCGTGTCGGGAACGCCTTTGGGGTTGAAGCTTGACGACGGCGGGATGAAGCTCCGGCGCGGTGAAGGGCGTGGGGCTTGAGGGTTACTGGTCGGAGCAGATGATGCCGGGAACATTGTCGTGAAGTCAGGCGCATTTTGCCCGCGTGTACCATTGTCGAAGCTTGTGAGTGGTTGACCTTGTTGCGGATATTGGAAGGGGTCGTCTCCTGGGAACATGAAACTGGACAGATCTGGTAAAGCGTAATTAGGGTCGTTGAAGGTCTGCATGAAACCATTGGACACCGGCGAGACTGGAAATAGCTGCTGCGGTTGCTGCTGCGCATGTGGGTGTACTAGAGGCAGAAACGTGTTTGAGTTAACAGAGGTTGGTGTGAGGCCTGGAGTCGGATCAAAGAACTCTTGTGAGCTTGCATACGGCGAATCCATCTGCATTCCCACGGAGGCATGGTTTAAAGGGTGAGGAAGTGACGAGTGACTGGGCTCGGTAGGGTTGTGAGGGTATGTACTGGCGCGCTGAGGTGGTTGTGCTTGAAAAGAGTCTACCGACGGCTTTGGTCCGATACCGTTCGTATATGCGACCGGATTGGGCGAGGTATCCTGACGTCGCTTCAGGTTCGGCTGCACTGTTTTGCCCCTAGCCTCTCTCTCTGCCAGGTCACGTTTCAGTTTCTCGGGCACTTGGTCGAATAGGGTCTGTTGGCGTTAGTTGACTGACTATTATGATGATATAAATGTGTCATACCTTGAGCGTAACTGTGCAGCGATCAGCGGCCATGGATCGCTTCGCGAGCGCTGCAAGTGTGACACGTCCAAGCTCAGCGGTGCCCAACACCTCAGCACTGCTCGCGTTTTCCGGATTCTCTAGCGCGAAGTATAGTATTGAGAGGATAGAAAAGAAAGTGGTGTACATCGAAAACCAGTACGCTCCGTTCAAGAGCTTCCGCTTGTTCATGTCTGCTGTAATGTTAATGATGTTGCGTGAGACGCCAACTGCTGCTGCAGCGCATGCCCAAGACCTCCTGTCCTGCGACTTAGGAACCTTGCAAGTCTGAGATACGTAATGAAGGAACGGCCGGTAAAGCATCATTTGGCAATGAGCAAAGGCAAGACGGAGAAGTCGTTGGACCCTGGGCTTGTGTTAGCATGGTTCATCGATAGGCTGGTATCAGGGTGAGTGCGTAGTCAAGGCCTCGCATATGCACCTCTTCGAAGTACGATATATGTTCCGAACATTTGCAAGGGCAATCTGCAGCTTAGCTTGCCACGACCGAGCCCTCATCCAGCCGATACCAAGCTGTGTACGGATTTATAACGCTTACCGAACGATGATCCGCGGGGCTTCACCACCCGGACGAAGACCCATGGGAAGTGACTCACTCCACTCGTGGAGCTCACGTTCAATTTCCTGGATCTTATTATACGAGATGCGGTACACTGGTACAGCCTCTGTGCCCTTGTTGTCCTGAGCAACATTCGCTGGTTTGATCGGATACACCAGTCTAACAACCTTATCAAGTATCTGGACAATACGTGTGTGAGCATTGGCAGCTCCAATCACGGTTACAGAGCCCTCTGGCATGGGTTTGATTCCTTCCAACGTGATGTACTCATCGTCAACTTCGGCCGGGAAAGATTGATCGATATCGTCGTCGCTGATTGTGTGAGGCAATCCGAGTAGCGCTCCAACGTAGATGTCCATCTTCCGAATGACCCAAAATGTTCGCTTGCGGCATTCTGCTTCGATGGGGTTGAAGTGGTCGAAATTTCGATGCATCCCCATGCGCAGAGCCGCACGCAGTGCGCATCCAAGGTAAGCGTAGCATGTAGCCAGCTTGGCGGAAGACTGGAGAAACAGAATCATATAAACAATGGCCTGCAAAGAGTGTATATCCCTACAATCGGCGATGTCCATGAGTTGTCGACAAGCCCTGAAGTATTTGAAGCTAGATATGTTTAGTAAATTGCCTAACGAGCCACGGACATGACTCACCCTCTGTCGATGGCTTCTCCGTAGCCTTTACGATCCAGCTCACCATCCTCCGTTTTGGAAAATAGCGTTCCAAGAGCGAGTACTGCGTATAGTAGTGGCAGAAAAGTATGGTCTTCATTGCTGTAATTGTCCGGGATTGTCTCGTACAAGTGATCGAGCTTGGCAAAGAATGTGGGCGCATGTACAACACGTAGAAGTGAAGAGGCATCGTTAATGGCGAGATCACAAAGCTGCAGTGCAATATCTTTGCTTGGTAGTTCAGCCATAGGCTGATTGATGTCCATCGGAGAGTCTTGCGCTGAACGGGGAGAGTCGAACACCGCTGACATTGGCCTTGATTTGATGAATGGTGTTCCCTGCCCTTCCGCAAATTTTATGTCGCCAAACGTCGACTTGAACTTACGGACGAAACTGAGTCCCGATGAATGCCCGTGATAGTCCCAATGACCCTCTTCATCGAGATCCAGCTGTCCGGTCGATTTCACCATAGATTGAAGATCTGTTGTGTCTGTTGTATCCTCGCTTGTTGGTGCGTTGCTGGAAGAATGATAAACTCCATTGGCGGTCTGAGCTGACGACAACGGAGCCGATGGCATTTGCACAGACATCCTGCCCTGATGGAGGGTTGATTCGAGATTGGGATCGTTCAGATCAACTCCGGGTAACAAACCATGCAGCAAAGCTTCTGCGCGCCGCAATCGATTCTCGAGGTTCTCGACATAGTGAGGAGCTGCATTTCGCCGACGGTTCGATGGTTGGTCATATGTGCACTCTGGCGGACCTCTATTAGCTCTATTCACTCCTCGGTATGTCATCCCTCACCGTAACTGTAGACGGTGCAGTGAGTGCAGGGCTGTTTCCCATCGCACTTAATCTTCTTCCGCCGACATTCATCGCAAGCTCTCGTGACGCGGCGGCGCTTCTGAATGGGTACAGAAGGTTTTTCGGTACCGCTCTCTTCGGCTGGCGACGTCTGCGTGGGAGTATCTGCTTGGTCTTGTGAATCATCATTGAGCTGCTGGTCGTCGTGGAAGTCCTGAGGGCTGCCACCCATTGGCTCGAGCGTGTCTGCTGTTGAAGAGTGATCCATTGCTTGGACGGGGTAATGGAACGCTTCGCTGGCGAAAATAACGCCTCGCGATCCAATACGGCTCCTTCAGGCGTGCGCTCAGGGCAGTTTACGAGGATAAGAGGGGTGTGGGTACGGGTGCGTGGTTGTTGGATATGGCGGTCTCGGCGGCGGAAATACGGGCAAAGTCCGCGCAAGTGATCGCGGTACGGGAGTGGTTGAAACGGAGCGCCACCAGACTTACAAATGACTTCTGCTGCTACTTAGAATGCGCTTCGCCACGATAGAGCACAATTGAAGGAAAGTGACGGCCTACAACAGGTGGAAATGCTTCCGAGCGAAGCAGCTATCAAGTCCTCACCCAAGCCCGGACGACCCACCTACGCAATCAGCCAAGAAGAGCAAAGCGCCGCCAGGGATAACTACGATGAGAAATGCTTGTATGCCTGTATGTAATCATGTCGGCCCTTACCTAATGCCGTTGCCGCCCTCTTACTTCACGATACCGTTGAAGAAAGGAATGTAAAAGGTCCCATTAATTGGCCCGTAGCAATCGACGTCCAATATATATGTTCATCAAAGTACTAATAATCTTCGATGTAAGCAGAGAGTACTATCCCTTCAAGCCTGATCTCATGAAAGTCTCCCACCCTGTTCCTGGCAGTCCCAGTGATCGCCCAATCTACGAGTTGATCGATTCCATACAAGTCAGCTCAGACCATACGATCTTGCGCATCCTTCGTCCATGGCAGATAAGGAAGTATCTCCAACAGGGACCTGCCCTAGCATGTACGAAAGTGCGGGTTGTCTGTTATAGATGCCGTAAAATCAGCCCTACGGCTTACAAAGCTCACGCTCATGTGATGGGACACGCGTACCAATATGTCTACGGCTAGTTACTACATAGAAACTATCCTTCTATAGGCAAGTAGACGGCTAAATAAGGTAAGAAGTACCGTATTCATTATATCTGGCCGACGTCGTTCTTGTCGGTGTGGTGCTTGTCGGTGTCGTTCTTGCCGGCGACACTGTTTTCTGCCTCGGTCTTGACATTTGATTTGGGGTGTGCATCTTCTTCAATGTCCATTGCATCTATATCGTCATCGAGATTGGAATTTTACAGCTCTTCTTCATCCTTCGCAAGCTGCGCCTCCAACATTGCGATGTACGCCTTGTTTTTCTCATTGGGTTTCATTAAGTTCACTTCCTTAATTTTTGCCTAAGCTTCTACTCCCAGTTCTCCCGGGGTTTTCTTACCAATTCTCTTCTTCTGAGAGCTTTCTGAGCCATCCGGTCCCGCGATGATTTATAACTTGACCTGGTTTTTTCAAGCGTTTTTATGAGAACCCACTGCCTTCGCCGATCGGCACGTGTCGGTTGAAGGAAGATTAGGTCTTCAAAATGGCGTTTCACTATGATAGACAAGGCTTGAGTTAACCTGGTAGCTTGAGCGCATTCTTGAGAGTGATGAAATGATGCTTAGGTTGACCGTATGGTAACGAAGAACTCTGCCTGCATCGGCCTGGCTGTCTTCCCAAATATTCTAGTGATCTGCTCGCTGATGCGGAAAGGTCTTGCAGGTTGTATTCCATGACTGACCAGTTTGTCTGTTTCGAGAACGGAACTTCCTGAACAATCCTGCAATCTTGGTTTCCGAGATCCGCAATCTGGGTACCAGAGACCGTAGTGTTTGTTAGCTCTTCTCAACACACTATAAATCTACTTCATTAGCTAGGTCAAGCGCCTACCACCTGCATTAGCAAGCAGGCCTTCTAATCCTGGCCCCATCTACATACAAAGCATGTCCACTCTTCATCTCTTCTTGCATGTGTGCCCATCATGAATGAAACTCCTAGCCGCCACGCCTCCTCTCACGCACAGCGATAATCAATCAAGTGTATAGTATAGCATGAGCAGAATTCTACAAGGAAACCGTCAAGAGGCTCTAGCGACGCTAGAATTAAACTCAAGTTCAAACTCAAAACTTCGTCAAGCACAACACACAAAGAGCTATTCGTTTCTACTATAGTTAGGTAGGATCTTTCTCATTCTTCCATTCTACATCGGTCCTCCCATCGAGCGAGTATTTGATGATTAACTTGCGCTGCTTTGCAGAGATTCCAGGAGCTTCTGCACTTGAGGCCATTATCACCTTGTAATTGTGACTGATCATCCTTGACGGCTCTCATTCTCCATACCACCCATCGTTTAGGCGTAACCTGTGACCTCTTTCCTGGTGCAGTCGGCTTATGGTACTTTCCTACAATCTAAGAAGCGTTAACATTATCCTCATTAGAGTGCCTTTCCTGTTCTTCAAAACTACTGTCATGTTCCCATTACGCACCGTGGGTACGATTTTGCCAGCTCTGGGTCACTGAATCGCTTGTCTGGGCAAGTTGGTGTTCCTAACCATAGGTAGTTGTGTGCAAGTTGAAAGCTTCATTAGGAGCTTTCCTTGGCCTAAACCAAGTGCGGTTCTAACGGAGATCAACACTCGTGAAAGCCATGGACAACTCGTACAAAGTCTTTCCACGTATGCGTTGTTTCAACTCCGGAATCCAGTAGAATCCATGGGGCCATGAGACAGGCCAGTTGACATGTCCAGCTATTTCGAATGTCTGATGGGTGATCGGTTTGACGGCAATGCAATTGTCGTGCGCTTGGCCGTTTTTGTTCACCAGGATACATGCCAACTCTATGATTTTGCCCCGTGCTGGACTTTGGGGCAATCCTGCTTCTTTAGCGTAGTATGATTGATCACGCCTCGCTTTCCCTGGCAAACAGTTACACTTGTCTCCTATGTGGCTCTCGAGTTGACACAAGACCATCGAGGAGTGTTGGTAGTGTTCATGCAGACACCCAATGCTGTCAATGTTGCCAATTCTATTTTCAATCCAATCAGACTGGCTTACGATGATATGGGGTGGTTTCGGCATTACACTTTGATTGAAGAAGCAGTCTGGCAGAGGACGAAAATCTGGTGCTCGAGAATTGTGGAAAGGTTCGTATCTCTCATCGCCAGTCCCATAGTATCCAAGGATAAGACAATACATATTTAGAGATCGCCCCGAGTCGGAGAGACTCGGAAGAGGGCCAAAATGCAAGTTGTCTGTTCCGCACTGGATGTTTTCGGCAGAAAAATCTACAGCCCAAGATGGCAGGCTGACCATCTTGTCTCTCACTCTCGGATTTCGCGATGTGTCGATACTACTCAACACGCCTGGTGTGTTGTCTTCCTGGGCGCAGAAGCGAGTAACCTCCATATACAGTTGATTCAAATCTATACCGTAATCGACCATGAATGTAGGCAGGGTCTGCATGGGAATACCCATGACACCGAAAATCTTGTCATGAAGCTGGGTTGCCTGACGGTTCTTTATGGCGGAAAGAAGTGTAGCGAGCCTCTCCGAGCCCAGTGGTATGCTTATATGATCGTCCAGTTCCGCGAGCTTACTGATAGGTCTTGCAACGCAGCCGTGACTGCGGCTGAGCTCTCTGTATGCCAGCACAAAGGATTTCGACGGCAAATGGAATTGGCCAAAATGTACCATCGCAGAAGATGCAAGCCGGAGTTCCTGATACGTCCACGTCCGATGGAACCATTTACTTTCTTCCATTGCTTCGACTAGCTCGCGGAGTTTGGGAACCTGACGCGCGGTATCCAAATGCATCGTATTTTTGCAATAGAAGTTTTCAAATAACGTCCACCCGCAATCTTTGCACGTGGGATACTCCTCATTCAAAGACGTCCTGGACCGAATGTCGACAAATTTATCGAGTATAGATTGGGATAGAGTCGGGTTCAGGCCATCAGGGTGTCCAAGCCAAATGATAACGCTCTCTGCAGCATGATAGATGTCTCCCATCATCGCAACCTGCACTGCCTTTTCAGCTTCGTCATCTTGATTGATGCTCAGAGCATCAACCCATAACAAGTGATTGGGACATTTGTAAGCCAAGTGGTATAAGGCTACGTGCAGATTTCGAGTTATTTGTATGCGGATTTTGTTGCACAGAACATCTCGTGTCTCCTGTCTATCACCCCAAACATAGGAGAGCGCATGGAATCGAGTGTGTTGGTTCTGTCTGCTCTCGTCTGTTCCCAGTGCGTCGTCCTTAGAGATCGTCGGTACTGCATCATTAGATGTAGTTGTAAGTGAGTACGTCAAAGTAGATCCGTCGCAATGGAACCCTTTAAAACGCAGCAGCCTAACGCTTCGCGGCTCTACGAGAGGTATGCGCGTGTAGTCCATTGCAGAGAGGAAGGATCGGAATGATTAACAGACTAAACCAGATCTAATACTTTTGAAAAGTGAAAGGGCGACATGATAATAACATAGATTCTATATCGGTAGGCTGAGGCTCCGGGCATAGCCACAGGCATCTTTGAATAGGATTAGGCCTTGCAAGTTACAACAACCGCTTGCTAGGGCTCAGCATACCAAGGGCTCGTAGATGCGTCAGCTGTCCGGGATATGCCAGGGAACTATCCGGTATTCCCGTTCACAAGGATGAGTAACGTTTTTCCCATTTTCCGAAGACTACAAGGTAAAGGGACTGAAGCCACCGAGTGCCAGGGACTCTATGACATTTTCTTTGAATCTTTCCTCACAGCTAAGGTCGGGTTCTCTCACGATTCTGCCTTGCTTATGCAGAGTACCGGTGCAAAGCTGGCTTCAGGAACCACAACACTGACCATGCTTGACGTACAGTGATAGGTAGCGGAACGACAACAGCATTGACCACATCGACGCCGACCACCACAATAAACATTGTGTATGTGTATAACACGCGATGATTGACCGCAGCAAGCTTGCCGGCAACAGAAACCCCAAGCAAGCTGGCCAACCTCACAGGTCCCCTTATGCAGCTGCGATGTCAGTATCACACGGCTATTCAGGCTTGGTGCTTTAACGAAAGCTTCGCAACGCAAGTGCCGCGCGGAAGGTCAGTTGGCTCTATTGCACCATGGCGGGTATTGATTCGATCAAGCTGTGACTGCCACGGAAATGTGTCTTCGTTCGCCTCGGCAGTGCTGGCCTGTGAGGCTCCTGAACGTCAGGTCACTGTCAGCAGGTCTACCTCCGAACTGGATATGACTGCACCATATCAAGCTTACAATGGTCGATAGGAATGTCCGGCCCTCAGACTTTGCACAATGCTTCCGCCTAATCGGACGAAGACTGGAGCGAAGCATACTTGGTATGCCGGCTCTATATAAGCCTCTTTCGACGTCACGTCTCCGGAAACGTTTCCGCGGACTACGATAGATGATCTCGTTAGAACATAGTTTTCGACAGTTCTTCTTTGCCTTGATCGAATCATGATCCGATGTGCATATTTCCTGGTGGGTTTCCCGCGCGTAGTGTGTTCCCAGCTATACGCTGCTTTGTCCTCAAGGGGCCAACGCAGTATGGCGTTTTTTGAAGGAGGCCTGGGTAAGATTACTACATCCAGTCTCCCTCGTCATACTAGATCTAGTTCTCATTGTTTTACTTCGATGTCCTTGGTGAGTTAGATTGAGTCGGGACTGTAATATTAGAATCGGTCCAGTAGTTCTCACAATGCATCGATTGTCTGCGAGATCGACTTTCTTAATCGACTCTTTTCTCCTGATTCGAATCCACATGCGCATGTCATGAATCCCCCGTTCTTCTCTGCAGTCGTCTATCTTCCTACCCCTAACGATAGAGCCTCGCCAGTGAAAGTTCACTTGAGGACTTGCATCGTTCGCTGACTGGTTACGCTGTGGCCCGTCAAGTGAATTTCATATTAGATCCTCCGCAGGCTCCTATGGTCCCACACTGGACGACACTACTTGCGTCTCTGGCCGAAGTATGAGAGTACCGACGAACGTTCACTGAGACACGCATTGCTCACTTGTAGTTAGGAGTGCGTTGCGTATGCTCTACGCCGAGGGTTGTTTGTATGACCACAATCGCGAATTTGTGCAATCGTTATCACTGCTCTTCCTTAGAGAACCGCTTCAATTCCCTACATTCATCGAAATCTAAACCGATTCTCTCGTAAAGAAACCATCCGACCATTCAGCGTCGCCAAACAAGACCCCGTACCCGTTCCTTATCATGCTCATTTACGCTTCTTCTCGCTCTTTCCACCAAGACCGACGCCTAGAAGAAAGCATATCCGCATAGTCGCACCACAGTACACAAACGCAACGTTGCCCCAGTCAATGGCATTCCAGCCCAAGACATCATAGTAGACTTGCAATCCTTTCAGGTTGACGCTGTACAGATGCCCAAAATCCGCAACCAGGAGTCCGAAAAGCAGGGCGCGCCATACTCTGACGTCACGTGTGGCGCGCAGAACGAGGGCTTCATTCAGCGTAAAGGCAAGGTAGAGGTTTGCGAGCTGGGTTAGCGCGATGGATGTCGCTGTTGGGACGGCGGATAGGATGGGGGCGGACGGGGCGTGAGTGAGTTGTAAGTAGGTGTGTTGGGCGAAGTGGGCATAGATAGCGCCAACTATTGTCGAGAAGGGTTCAATGTAGAGGAAGAAGAGGGTGTAGGGGAGGGGGAGGTGGGTAAGAGTTTGGGCCGCCATGGTTGTGGAGAGCCGATCCAGTAGTTACTGACCAAGGGTAGCGATGCTGTCCGGAACGTAGCGCAAGACACGAAGGTCGTGATTGGGAGTCCTAAAGGTGCTCGGCTCGGGTCGTCCTCTCTTGCCTAGTGCTCCTGCGGTGTTGCGCGCTCGACACGTCAATGCGACGAATGTAGGTGGAGTGAATTCCGGTAATCGTCCGCTGCAGGCTGTGTACATTTGGTGACGAGATACAGTGCAAGGTTGCAAGTCTAGAAGATCAGATCGTGCAAGTGCGTGTGATTCCCACGTGCACCCGACAGAATACTCCACACTCTTTGCCCGGCCCCCGTCGACGCTGGAATTCAGATGTGGGGTGCGGGCGATGGCACGTGATGCGTGCAAACCGACTCCGGTTTTAGTCCAGTATGTAGGAGGTATATTTGGTGACGCGGTGCACCGAAATGCGAGACCACCTTGGTACAATAGCTTGCAAAAGACGGTGATGGCGTGGGCCACTAACTTCTCAAGACTGGGACGTCTCAACTCAGATGCTGTACGCGACGTGCAGCACGTGACAGATGCAGCAAACTCCGGTACTCCAGGAAGCGTATGGGATGCAGATGCGTGTTCGAGATCAGTCTCATTACCACGATCAGAGGCAGAGCTGTCAGCTGTCTGTACGGATGATGCTAAGCACAGATGCCGCGTTGTCGCTCGACGGGTACCGAATGAGGTAGAGGCTGGTATACAGCGACCACAGGCCCCGAGAAGCGCACACAGCCGGTACTCGTCCTCCTGATGTCTCAGCAAACGGAGTTGAAAGCTGTCAGCTTGCAAGCAGATCTCTGGGCGGTGTGTGTCGGGGGGTCCCCAGTTGACGGAGACAAGCAACCCAGGGCTCGGCTGTGAATCGCTGACTGTCACATAAATAGCTTCAACTGCACGTTGATTTGATGCAGATGTTCATTTAAAGCAATCGACCCACGGCTGAGCGGCAGAGTCTCGATAGCGTGCTACCGTGGTTCGGGTGCTCTCGAGTTAGACTTGCAGTGGAGGCCTCGCCGTCGCCAATAATTGGGGATGGGGAGGAGTGCAGTGCAACTATTCCAGAAGTGATGACATCCATCCAGCGATCAAGTCAGCCAGTCAATAGATGGAAAAAAAAAGGCGTCAGAGCAAAGCGTTGCCGGGGCGAGCCAGGCCATGTCATGGGTGGGAGTTTTCATGCTTTTTTGGGGGAGCTGCTTGTCTGCGTTGAGCACAGCGTCGGCCCGCGTTTCAGCCGCTTTGCCTCCCCTTCTCGCCTGCGTGTCTCTGTGCCCAGGCCCCCCCATCTCTCCCTCTCTCTCTGTGACCCTACGTACCGTATGTTGGCACCACAACCATCATACAACCCTAGAAATCGAGCCTTTCACCGACAAATCTGTAATAATCATTCCATCACCTCCATATAACCACCTCTGCCGCCGCCCCTCCCAGCGCCTGCCGCACCCAACCCCACGCCCATCATTCACGTCGCGCCGCACGATACGATCCCACAATCCTTTTGCTTCCCTGAGATTGCCGCATTCGTTGTTGTTGTGCCGTTGGATTGATTGATCTCCGACCCGCGTCCTTCTTTCCTCAACACTGCTGAGGCATCGGCTCTCCACCACAACCTCCAACATTCGCTTTTACCATACACTTTTACAACTACCAAGCCCGTCATAACAGAACATAGCAATACCGTTGCCAACGCCGCTGCCTTTTTTCCTAACAAACCACACCACCACTCTTCAGGGCTGCGCTCGCTGAATCCACGGTACAACGGTATTGGTATAACACAATCTTGAGCCAGCGGTTCAGCGACACGTCGGCTCAACAGAGCCGTGCTTGAAAATGGTAGCTGCTGGCGAAGCCATGGCTCACCGACCAAAGACTTCCTCCAACTCTTCAGCATTCCCAAGTTTCGGGGAGCACATTGTGTCCGCTCCGAACGAGTACTCGAATACATCCACGCCAGCGCTCCAGTCCGATGAAATTCTTTCCACAACCTCAGACCAGTCTCTTGAGGAACACCCGGTCGAGCCGTTACTGCAAGAATACACACACCCGGAAACGCGTGCAGAGAAGTCACGAAGTGAGTCATTTGCGACGAACGTCAAGACCATAGTACGGCGCGCTTCAACTTCCGTGCACAAGCTTCACAGTCGTCCTACTAAGATCCGCAAGCCTAGTCAGGACGCTCATATCTTAGACGATGCTCGCGCCATGCCGGATGTTCCGAAAGACCGCCGACACCGCGCACTACGCAGACCTTCCCTTCACGGGCCTACAGACAGCGGGCCGACAGGGGCTCCTGGTGGACACGGTCCGCTCAGAAAGTTGGCTGACCGACTAGCCCGGGCTCGACGAGCAGGCCTCGCTGCAGGGTCTGGCGAGACACGGAGCGATGTTGAGTCCCAGATCGGTGGCGGCTTTGCTGTACCCCCTATGCATCCTGTTCGCGGCGGTGACGGGGCAAGGAGCTCCGTGCAGACTCACAAGACTTTCCAGGAGATATACAAGACTGGATGTGGGGCGCGTTCTAGGTCGCCAGGGAGCGATCGCGACAGTGCCTTTGGAGTTTCTCCGGCCAGCATGTTCGAGGATTGCAATTATGGTCATGACGATGAGATGCTGTTTGAAGATCCAGAAGTCTTTGCTGAGGACGACGTTACCAAACAGGATCCACTCACCATATTCCCTACCGAGATTGCCGAACACATTCTTACACATCTTTCCGAAAACGAGGTTCGAAAGGTGGCTCAAGTGTCAAAAGCGTGGCATACGGTCGCGACGTCGATGGTCGTGTGGCGAGAACTCTTCCTGCGAGACTTCAAGGCAAAAAAATATGATATTGGAGCGCCATACCTGCAGATGGGAGGGTTGGGGCTCGGTCGTGCGGAGCGTTGCGAGCAGGATTGGAGGGCCATGTACAGGGCGCGGTGGCACATCAATCGCAATTGGGAGAAGTCATCACCCAAGGCGGTTTACTTCTCGGGGCATACTGACTCGGTATATTGCTGCCAGTTCGACGAGAACAGGATCATAACCGGCTCTCGCGATCGGACCATTCGTGTATGGGATCTGAATACATACAAATGCCTCAAGGTCATCGCTGGACCAGCCTCGAAGCCCTCAGAGCAGGCTCCGCCACTCCAGACTGTCGCCGGCCTTACCATTCACGAAGAGCCTTCCGTCAATGCCACTGCTGAAGGTAACAGGATATTCCACCAACCGTCCGAGTGGCACTCGGCCTCCATTCTCTGCCTCCAGTTCGACAAGAAGATCATGGTTACAGGGTCTTCAGACTTCACCTGCCTTGTTTGGGATATCGACACTTTCGAGCCCATCAAACGTCTTGAGAGGCACAGCGCTGGTGTCCTTGATGTCTGCTTCGACAGCGAATACATCGTCTCCTGTAGCAAAGACACGACCATCTGCGTATGGTCTCGCCATACATACGAGCTCCTCGCCCAACTTCATGGACACCGAGGTCCCGTCAATGCAGTCCAGCTTCGCGGCACGAAACTCATCTCCGCTTCCGGCGATGGCATAAGTAAACTTTGGGATTTATCGCTCATCGGGAAAGTCAGGACCAATCAGGAGATATGCGTCAAGGAGTTCAAGAGCAAGGACCGCGGCTTGGCTGCAGTCGAGTTCTCGGACGACGGCCGCTTTGTTCTAGCTGGTGGCAATGACCAGGTCATATATCAATATGACGTCAATGACAAGGTCCCCAATTCCAAAGAAGTACGAACGTATAGGGGCCACCAAGGCCTCGTGCGCAGCCTCTTCCTCGACGCCACGAACAAGCGCGTCCTTTCCGGATCGTACGATCAGGGCATGCGCGTATATCATTATGATGACACGCCCACTCCCCAACTCGGAGAGATACCGTCGTTACAACCGCCGAGAGAGGTCGGAGTTTACGATAACTGGACCACGAGTTGGATCTTGGCCGCCAAATGTGACTACCGCCGCATCGTCGCGACCAGTCAGGACGGCCGTGCGCTGCTAATGGACTTTGGGCATGGCATTGACAACGTGGAGATGCTAGATGGGCCGGACAAGGTCAAGCGGACTGCAGCTAACAGCAAGAAAGAGCAGGGGGCGGACGAGCCTTCAGCTAAGAGGATGAGACGATCTTAGACACTTCGAGATGTGTTGATATACCCTGGGTCTAAGGATGGTTTGGAGTTCATGAATAGCATAGCGTCTTGGGGATAAAGGCATAGGTGAGGCGTTTGCTAGAGTGGAAAGACGAAAGACAAAAGACTTGTCGTCTTTTCCAGACGGCTTTAATGCGCGTACAGCGATTTATTGATTTCTATTTTAGTTCACTTAAGTTCGAAGATCGTATCGAAGAGCTTCACTCCTTAAAGTTTCACTCCTTGTAATCATGCGACACTGCTGCTTGCCGTGTCTACATCTCTGTATTACGCGGGCCCTTGTGCCATGAAGAGCCTCGGATACCGTGGGGAGTCGTAGCGCGAAGAGCTTGGGGGATCGTGAAGATCCATGCCTCGTCAAGCTCTTGCTGCTTCAAATTTTTCCGGTAGAATCTTTCCTCAAATCTTCGCTCCTGGACACAAGTGCGACTGCTGTCGGCCGGTAGAGTCGTCGTCGTGCTGCTGGCTCACAGCACCTCTCACATGCTACAGCGTAGATTCCAACGTTACTGTAAGACTTCAACCCCTCTTCGTTCTCAGGCTGCACGAACAGCTAGCCTCAGAGCTTCCGTAATACCCCTCAATGAAAGGCTACATCCGCACGATTCCGACAATTGCACTGTCAGAGAGCCATAACGTGTCTACCGTCCCTACGCCACTGTCATCGATCGCCTCCGAATCTCACAAATAGCGTCAAATACATGTCCCCCCACCCTCCGCCCTGCGACTCCAATACGTTGGCCAATACTAATTTCTTGCAGGGACACCGAAGAAGCACTCGAGCCCTCGAGACCTCTACGAAACTCTCAGCACACCATTTTGGCTTGCCCAGAGGCCTGCAGGGGGTCACAGTAACATCACTCTCCACTCAACGCAGGCACAAGCCGCGATACCGGTTTTTTCAAACCCCTCAGTTTCCGTAGCGCTACACCCATTATGCCCGTTTTTGCTTGGGCAGGTGTTTGCAAGCACATTCCTTCTACTGACATCATCGCGACACGATGAGATTTTCGCTCGGTTTCTAACGTTGCACTGGGGCGAAAAAGAGTACCGTGGTCCGAAGCTTCTACACAACCAAAGTTGCGGTTTCGGGAAACTAAAAATCTGTCTACGGATCAGTAGGTCCATATAAATGGCAGAATTGTACTTTAACAGCTACCGGAATTCCCGAACCTGATCGTTGTTACTTCTTGAATCCGCATTAGTATACGTATTCACACAACCTGCCAGAATCTTGGCAATGACATCTCAGTGGCGGGAGTGCGGAAATCGTTCAAAGCAGTCAAGACTTGGTGTCTTACTGTTGCTTTGACAGTTGGAGTAAGTCGTGGGGTCGATGTCGTCAGCGTGTAGTAAGAGCATTGTTGGTGTTATCTTGGTTCAATCACTAAGGCATGATCGTTACGTTTTACATTCGTATACTGCCCAACTTAATGAGCGGCTATCCCTCCTAAGAGAATCGTTTAGCCGCGCATTGTCTCTAGCATCAAGCATATCCCGTCTCCTGGCTTGTAAATCTTGCTATCTCCCCTCACCACAAGCTGTGCTACTGCAGAAATCTGTAGAGACCTCACAGTATCTCTGCCTCATCTCTCCACAAATAACCATGTCACAGGAACACTCCTATCACCGGCAGCTACAATCGTCGCGATACCCTACCGCATCCAGCCACACAATCACCATGACGTCTGTCCTCTCGCCGCTACGGTAGATCTCTACCATGCCATCTACATCGGTCTGGGTAGTAATACAAGTCCGCAAAACCACGTCTGATCTCCCTTGCAGCCAACGCGCTCCAGCATGTCGCCAGCGCTCGAAAGTCAGCTGCGCGATAGAGTCCAGCCCGTAGTCGTTCCACCGTCATTCATAAAATCCACGTCGGCGGAGGAGTTCGAAAAGCAGTACGATCGTGGGAATTGCAACTGGCATACGCTCTTCTCCTCGCCTACTACGCCCACAGATTCGCTCTGCTGCGGTATTGCGTACTGCCCGCCCTCGACGGCCAATTCACCCCCAGGAGAACTGCGACGCCATCGCCATGCTCAGGCGGAGATTTACCATGTCACCGAGGGGAAGGGGGTCGTGTTCATCGAAGGCAACGAGTACGATGTTGAAGCTGGAAGCAGCGTCTTCATCCCTGGAAACTCGGAGCACGGGATGAAGAGTAGGGACGGGGAGGGCGTGAGATGGTTTTATGCTTTTCCTGGAGCGGCGTTCGGGGATGTGGTGTATAGGTTTAGTCACGAGGAGGGGGAGAGACAGAAGACGGACGAGGTTGTAAAGGCCAAGCTATGAGAGTCGAATATGCTGGATTCGTCAAGGCTAGGCAACTGGAACACGATGCAGACCTGGCGGTACAACTTGGTCTCGTGTAGGGAAAGGATCGAATTCTCTAGGAAGTAGCATTCTCAGATTGTTAGTTTGGAAGGCTGTTTTAGCGTGGCTTGACGACTGGAGGGCACGTCTGCATGCGTAGGATTTCAACCCTATCAACTATCCGTCAAGGAGTTTAAACATACCAGTTTAGGCACTGAAATGCTGTGACAGTCGTCCGTTGTAATCTTATCTCTACGTCCTTCGGTAGGGGAAGTGAATGGGTACTGGTAGCCAGACGGACGTCAGCAGCTCGAACATCTTCGAGTCTCCAATGCCGGCTTTCGAATAGATGTGTTCTGAGTTAGCTGTCAAAGGCAAAATCGAGAAATATGCAAATACGGGGTCATGGACAAGCAATCCCACAAGGCCTACATAAGAGGGCGCCAGGGATCTAATCTAATCTTGATTCAATCTAAGACGCGTCGACCTAACGCGTCCTCCGTGGTGACGTGCCAATTCGTTCTGCCCACTGTCTTGCCTAATCATTCCCTTGCTCCTCAGCTGTGGTTAATTCACTATGACCTCCCCGTATGGTCAACCCTGGGACATAATGGCTCACTACGGCCCATGGTCCCACCATTGTAAGACGCAAACCACAATTGGCCGTCGATCTATCGCTAATTCCCTGAAGCATCATATGCTTCGGCCGCATTATATCCGCCCCAAAAATCGCTGCCACAGAACGCGCCAGATCATCCCAATCCCTATGAGCCCCAAAGGCAGTTTGTGTGGCCTCCTCAGAATGCATCTGCACCGCAACACCACTACTCTCGTATGTAACCTATTCGAAGCAATAAGAAGCAATCCCCCACGTAAGCTCATACTAGACAAGACGGCCATCCGACCTATGTGTCCTCCACTGGACAGTACAATTCAAGTTATGAGCATTCCGAATCCCATCGGCCTACCTTGTATTATCCCTTACAACCCAATCCTACTACGCAGAACGTGCAATATAATAGTACTTCATTCTCTCCCATAGCTCAGCAGGAACATGTGGTCCCAGGAAGATATCACAACCAAGCCTTGCAACCGCCCAATGCGATAGCACAGGAGGCTGCGTGGACCCGACCTGTTGACAACAATACAAAAACCACTAAACCTCAAGCCGAAAACAGGTGGCTTGGCCCAATTGTTCGACATCAAAGCCAAAGTGCGGTGCAACCTCATGTGCAGTCACTCGTTGATCCACGACGCTACCCAATAGATAGTATACACCAGAGAGACGTGAACGGCGGCATCTTCGCACCGTTGGCTCCGGACGGCACTTCGTGGAAGACTTCAGCCATCGAACCCAACACAGCACAGACTATGAATATTGTGCATGTCCCGCAGGTCGCTCATTCAGGATTTCCATCACCAGCCGTTGCACCATCACCTATAGCCGGTTCATGGAGTCTTGGCAGCGCTGCCCAGGAGGCTCCATTGGTGCGTGGAAAAAATTCGAAGCCCACGGTAGCACAGACTGCAACCGCAGTTCGTTCGCAGCCAGACAATCACTCGGGCGTTCAAGCATCATCGAATGGACCGCCGAGTGGAACCGATCAAAGGACCTCCTTGCCACTGGCTTCAAAGGGCTCCCAGTTAAAGACTCGATCTGACTTATCAAAGCATCCAAAGATCATACAGCTTAGAGACGCCGTCGAAAAGGCCTTTCTCCCACCTAACATAGACCCGTCAACGTTAGATGACTGCATAGATCCGGAGACAATTCCACCCTCCGTGAAACAATGGTCGCAGAATTTTGAGAAGGCCATTCTAGGGGGTTTTGGTACTAAACGCGCGGCCAAACGTCGCCCTGCCGAAGCCACCACCATCTCTTGTAACGACCCTTTGGCAGTCTCATCAAGCGAAAACACCCCTGAGGTGTCGACTTCGGCTTTTCAGTCAGTGAACCCATCAGTCTTGAACAGTGCTCAACGCTCAGTGCATATGGACTATTCTACAAACACCACGAAGCGGGTGCTGACCGACAATGTTGGCCCAGAGAAGAATGCGAAGCAAGCTAGAACCAGCTACAATCCTCGAAGTTCTCAACCGACTTCTCAGGACTCATCTCAGTCGATCGGCGGCGCAAAGCCGAGGAAGCCTGCAAAGGCCAAGAAGACCAAGAATCTCACCGAGCCTGAACTGTGCCCTGAGCAGGCGGATCTCGTGCGGCTCATCCTAAGCGGACGTAATGTCTTCTATACCGGCTCCGCTGGTTGCGGTAAATCGACCGTGCTGAAGCGTTTCGTCAAAGAGCTGAGAGCGATAAACAAGAAAGTCGACATTATTGCACCTACCGGGAGAGCGGCCCTGGACATCAACGGCTCTACAACGTGGACATACGCAGGATGGACACCAGATCATCACAAGAAGCCACTATTGGACTTGAAGAAGGCCGCTCACGGCAAGTTCGTCCGAAAGCGATTGAGGGATACTCATGTCCTTATCATTGATGAGATCAGCATGGTCGAGAATCACCACTTTGAACGTCTCAACGAGATCATGAAAGAAGCCCGAGCTAATGACAGCCATACCACACTTAAAGCTTTCGGCGGAGTCCAGCTTGTCGTCACTGGTGATTTCTGTCAACTGCCACCCGTCAAACCTTTCCAATACTGTATCACCTGCGGCAAGGGCATGAAGCAGACCATGACATCAGCCGGAGCAACCCACACCTGCAGAATCTGCGAGAAGACATGGCCCGACGAGGACAAATGGGCTTTCCGCAGCGCCGCCTGGCAAGAAGCAGACTTCATGCACGTAAACCTTACCAACATACACCGCCAGAAAGACGCCAAATTCATCAACGTCCTCCAGAAATGCCGCATCGGCACTTCCCTCACGCCCAAGGACACCGACCTGCTGCTCAACCACCGCCTCAACAAGATGGACCACGCCGTCAAGCTCTTCTCCACACGTGAGGAGGTGCGACGCGTAAACCAGACCGAATTCGACAAACTCTCCTCGATTAAGCACACCTACACCTGCCACGACTACTTCTGGCATAACCCCCAACACCCTCATCTGAAGTGGAAAGGCGTGCGCAATGAGTGGGATGGTAGTCTCAAGGCGCTGTCCGACCACCGCTTCGAACCTCTCATCAACCTCAAAGAAGGCATGCTCGTCATCCTGCTCGTCAACCTAGATCTCAGCCTCGGCCTCGTAAACGGCAGCCAGGGCGTCATCACCGGTTTCGAGCGATACGATCCCGCCAAGCTACCGAAGAAACCGACCAAGAAGGACGCCGATGACGAGAACAGGATCGTGGGAGAATATGCTTTGATCAAAGAAGGGAACATTAAGAACTTCATCGAGAGCGAGCGAAACAAGGACAAGCTCTGGCCGATTGTGAAGTTCAACTCGTCCAACCCTAACGTCGAGACCTTGACCCGCACGATATTCGCCGACTGCACAATCAACACACTTGGTGACGAGGAACCGTATAGCCTGTTGAGCAGGACGCAGATTCCGCTCACGGCCGCGTGGGCGATGAGCATTCACAAGAGCCAGGGTATGACGTTGGACAAGGTGGTTGTGGATTTGTCGAGGAGGTTTGAGGATGGGCAGATGTACGTGGGCTTAAGCAGGGCGCGGACGTTACAGGGACTGAAAGTGGAGGGTATGAAGGAGGGAGGTGGGAGCGGCGGAGGGAACGAGGTTGTGAGGCAGTTTCTGAAGGAGAAGTTTGGGACCGTGTGAAGGATTGTCTGGGACCTGGATAACAGAATCGGAAGGCGAAGAGTAGTACGGACAGCTTACGCAGCTGTACATACAGGAATTGACATATCTGGTCAAACATGTGTTGCTGTGGTTGCATAATTACATGCCGCCGGGCAACAGGATGAGACAACGGGGTCAGGCCATGCCTTGTCAACACTAGAACACGGAGTGACCAGACTCAAAGGACGAAAACGTGTTCGTAGTATGCAAAGAGTACTCCTACACCTACCTCTATAAAGAGCTATGTCCCAATGACCCATAGTAGAAGATGCTTCCAAAGACGTACACGAATACAATAGCGAGAAAAGCATGAGCACTATCCGCAAGAGCTGGGCTGCATCGCTCCCTTACCAATAAGGATCAGTCTCATACATTAGATGGTCTTTGTATTCTAGAGAGATGTTCGGGATCCCTGACCGTAACGGCACATCATTTTCGTCCGGTAACACTACGAGCATGCGCATCTCCTTCTGTGGCGGATCCAACGACTTATACTCGAATGGGCGAGTTCTCTTCGGAGTCCGAAGGCTGTAGCTCGTCGAGGTCGGTCCAGAGCTGTCAGAACGTCCGCTTGCACGTTCAGATGTTGAAGCTCCAGCCTTGCGCCCCTTGTCCGTTTATCAGGGGTCGTGGCATCTACCCAGCTCCCGTATGTGCGGCATTGCAAAGCGGTAGTTCCGTGTCTCAGAGTTCTCTCGAACCGTCAACTTCGCTTCAAAGATGAGGAAGCGTTTACTACGTATTCCACGACGTAACTTGGATAACTCGGCCCCAAGCTCGAGGGCGAAGTAATTCAGTGGCGGCATCGTGGCAGCCTTGCATATTGCGAAAAGCCATCGCCAATGGACGATGAAATGCTAAGCTGAAAGGATGAGAGGACGGGAGCTTTCTGTCCATGGGTGGAAGTCGCGTCAGTCGATGTGAACGAGGCTACACGTCTGACATACTCCAATCCAGTATCAAGCCAGTATACATCTTCAAGCGCGTTCGAACTCTATAGCTCTACGCTATACTAAAATGCCCCTTGAGTACCTCGTACAGATGCCGCATCTACAATCTAATGTCGTCCGAAACGCCTCGTACTGGTCACGTACATCTATCCATCAGCACGCCGCGGTAAACTAGGGGGGGAAACACTTCCCATGGCTCTGCTTGTACAGCATGAGTAATCTCGCCATGGCACAATCCTCACGACAGATGCGATCAGAAAGGGAAACCACCCCCCTGATACCTACTCCTACCACCTCCCTGGCCGGGGAAACCCCCTCCGCCCATACCTCCAGGCATACCGCCCATACCTCCAAACGGACTTCCTCCACCCCCTGACGAAAAGCTAAACCCGCCTCCTCCGCCGCCGTTCATCATATTGAACAGCATCTCCGCAGGGATGCCGCCGCTCATGCCACCCATGCCTCCCATTCCACCCATACCACCACCAAACATCTCACTCGGATCAATAAGATCCTTGCCCGAATCGTAGTTTTCCCTCTTCTGCGGATCAGATAGCGTCTCATACGCCTCCGACACATCCTTAAACTTCTCGGCCATACTTTCATCCCCCTGGTTCTTGTCAGGATGGTACTGCATCGCCATCTTCTTGTACGCCCTCTTAATCTGCGCGTCGTCGGCGTCCTTCTCGATCCCCAAGATTTTGTAGTAGTCCTTGCGGCTCGCCTTCTTGAGCTCAAGCTCCGCGTTGCGAATATCGTTGTCGATGCCGGCCTCCGAGGGATTAGACTCTTTGATGGATTTGTACTCGTTAACGGCGTCTTGCCACTTCTCGTCGGCGCCGAGCGCTTTCGCTTTAGTTTTGCGGACTTTGGTGTAGGAAGGGTCGAGAGCGAGAGCTTGGTCGCAGTCGGCGATGGCGTCTTTGTATTTCTTGAGCTGTTTTGCGCTGTCATTGGTTGCACGGTTTCCAGAGAACAGGAACCTCCACTTACCTTGGAGTAGCACATGGCTCTGTTGCCGAGAAGCTTTGAGTTGGTGCCCTTGTTCGTGGGATCGACCGTTAGCGCCTCAGTGTACACATCCACGGCTTGTTGAGTCCTTCCGCTTTTGAAGTGGTCATTGCCTTCATCCTTCATCCTGCTAAGCTTCTGTACCATTCTCATGTACTTGATAGCATCCTTGAAGTCAGGATCGCAGCTCAAAGCCTGCCGGAAATGCTGCACAGCCTTGTCGTTATCGCCTTGCGCATACAGTGCCCGCCCTCGTAACAGTAGCGCTTCCGGATCTTGGCTGTTGTTTCGTAGTAAAGACATTGCAACATTCTGTGCATCGCCGAGCGCATTCACATTACCCATCTTGAGGTACGCCTCTCCCCGCATGAGGCTCCATTTCCGAGGCCTAGTCACGCCTGCACCGAGTCCTCGCTCAGCTTGATCCAACGCGTGTATAACCATGGACCCAGTTGAGCCTTCGCGCAATTGTCGCTCAGCCTGATTTATGTGCTGCAGCATGGTTTTCGCCGGAGCCTGATCTTTTGCTGGTGCTGGTGGATGGCATCTTAAGTATGCCTCTAACGCTTCTTTCGGCCTCCCTAAGTTGGTGTAAATTCTCGCAAGGCGATTCAGAATTTTGGTATTGTTAGGCTCGAGGTCGTCCGCATTTTTTGCGTCTTCTAAAGCTTCAGCGTAACGATTCGCGGATATGTATGCTGCTGCTCGGTTCGAAAGATATGTGGAGGAGATTGGGTCGGCTTCGATGGCTGCGAGGTGTATTAGCATTACGCAACCTCACCAGCGCAAGCCTGTCAGCCTTGTGGTATACCTTTGCTGTACTCTTCGATAGCTTTGTTGTAATTGCCTGCCTTGAAAAATTTGTTTCCGGCAGCCTTGTGCGCTTCGGCGTCTACAGCAGGCGACGGGCTGGTTGGTGTCCTGTGCGGCGGTGGTGGAGGTCCTGTCGTATGTTCTTCTTCCTTATGCCCGTTGGCGCCGTTGATGTTGGGGAAAGCACCCGGTGCTTTTGGTATGCCATTCTCCTGAGGACTCTGAGGTGTAGGCGAGGTGGTGGCTTCCCGATCGATGTCCATCGGAGTGGGTGCATCACTGGGAGAACTCATTCCGGAAGTATGTGAGAGCGCCGACAGGCGCTTGTACTCGTCGGGATGAAGATTCAGGGGATGGGTGCTCTCTTCGTGAGACTTCTTCCTGGAAAAGCTCTTGGCGGAGTGGGTAGAGGGTCTCCGTTCAGAGCGCTCACGCGAGCCTACTCGGCTACGGTGCGACTTTTTCTCGGGCGAAGGAGGTTTCTTTTCAGGCGACGCTGCCTTTTTCTCCGGTGATGGCGGAGCTGAGGATCCGGTGTCCTGGCTGTGCTCGCGCGTATTAAGCTTAGGCGGCTTCTCAGGTGAGGTCTCTTTCTTTTTGGAGGTCTTGTTGAAGATGTTCGGGAGAACCATTGGAGCCTCTTTCGCCGCGGCTGGGATGTGGTAGGTTGAGATTGTGTGGTACACTGCGCCCGCCGGCACGGCAAGGTGCACAAGGCTAGAAACGAGGGCCCAGGAGTGACGCCGACGGGAGAGCGCTACCGCTGTGCTACCAATGTACTACCACCTTAGATTGTCTCTGGAGTATCTTTACGCAGTACTCGGGGTCAACCTGCTCTGCTTTCGTCACGTACACCGTAGCGGTGTTTAGCTTTTCGGCGGCCGTTTGCACAGGGCTTTTGCGTGTCGTGCGCGTTCCGGTGTGCGAGAAGGTTCTCTTCAGTCCACGTCTTATCGATAAGGACAAGGAGTTTGTTTCGGCCTGATTGCACGAGCAGTGACCGTTGCAGTGAGGACAGAGACGCATTGATGTTGGGGCGATCAGAATGTCCAAGTCTCCTTGTTGTCTGTCGCAATCTAGACGCGCTAATATACGCTCTTGGTCGATGTGATATACATATAATCGTCCAACAGCGATGAAGAATAGCCGATACACCCTGCCATTCGCTGTTTGAGGCGCGTTTGCATCCCCAAGTTGGGAAAGCAACATCTTCTGATTCTGGCTTGCAAGACTCAGTGTACTTGATGCAAACGTGAGGGACAAAAGGGGTCACAAAGCCATGCGAATTATGCGATGTGGGAGTCTTCCAGAAGGCGAATCTGGACGAATCACGATGTTCTCGGGACATCCAGGAAACGGGGCCTACTCGAAATGGCACATTGCATTGACTTTCAAAGATGAAGGCCTGTCGTTACAATCATACCTACCGAAGTTGTGCGAAAGAAATAAGACAAAACGATGGATATGTTTTGCTGTTACAGCAACACCGATCCGTCACCATTGACTCCACTGCACGTGATGTATGAAGCTTGAACTCCACCAGCGCCTCAGCCACAACGACCCCTCTCCCTATCGCCGTTGGGCGAGAGTGACCCGTACAACCAAGATCATCAGCTGAAAGATAGTCACTCAAGAGTACCTCGACCGACACCTCCATTTCAGTCTCGCACATAGGGCTGTTCGGGAGTCTCTGCCGAGCTGTAGTTTCTGGTGAAGCAATAGCGCAGCTGCGTACACCACCCCACTGAACGATCACAAGGCAGCAATCAATACAAGGCATCCTGTGACCACGTCTGACAGCAGCTCTACTACAAGAACACGACTCCTTGCGAGACCCGAAGGACACCGTAACGACGTTCCGTAGCCTTCTCCCTTCTGCTCCGAGGACCACCGGGGGATACACCACCGCCGAGTCCATCTCATTGCTTCTCTAGAGACGAGTCCGTAGTCGAACGTTTTGAGCGAGCACTTCACATCACCAAGGCAGACCAGGGGCAGATTCTCTCAAAATGGGTCTCGCATACAATGTCTACCTCAACTCGAGCAAGATCTACGGCTGCAAGAACTGCAAGACACACCTCGCCAACCATGACGATATCGTCAGCAGGGTAAGCCATCTTCATGCACGACCGATTACCGACGCTGTCGGTGGTTCAGACACTATCTTACCCCTCATACCGTGATGGTCCGCACATAGATGTAAGGTGCTGACGCCTCAATCCTCCTCGTAGAACTTCCGTGGCCAACACGGCAAAGCCTTTCTCTTCGATAGCGTCGTGAACATCGCACCTGGCGACCCGGGCGAGCGCAATATGACCACCGGCCGTCACGTTGTCAGGGACATTGCATGCAGACAGTGCAAGGAGACCGTCGGCTGGAAGTATGACAAGGCGTACGAGGTCAGTGAGAAGTACAAAGAGGGCAAGTTCATCCTCGAAGCAGAACTGTTGTGCACAGTTCTGTAAGGGGAGTGCCAGTTGGCGTTCGTGTCATATCAAGAGCAAGGGCGCTGGGAAGGGTACGGAGTATGAGTGACTTGGACACATGCTTTGGGGGATTTGGCGCTCATTGAGAAGCTCCTGGGGTATATCTTCACACTTTGAACTTAGTGGACTGGATTTCGGATGCATGGCTTCGGAGTTTGGTCTTGTCTGGAAGAGCTCGAAACGGAATTAAAGCTCACGACATCGAAGCAGACTAACACACACGATCGTGTAAGTCATAAGTCGATATTGATGATACAACCAATCAGATCACTACGAGATCCTCCTTCATCGAGTCCAGATTTGTTCATTTTCTACACCTTCACGTCAGCTCGATCCTTAGCTACCCCGCAGCACACGAAATCGCCTCGGAGGCGCGGTTCGCTCAGCCAATTGGGACACGAGCTGTCAACGGCAGCTTGCATAACGCTGCAAAACGGTTTATTTGCTTGCGTCCCTATATATTTCTACCGAGCTCCTCTCGCGTCAGGGATTCTGACGTATACCTTGACCGCGGATCACTCACCTCTCTTTCCTTCACCCAACTCCCCAGCTCTCAGATCCCTCCAATTGCACACTTACCCAATCTCAAACTACCATAACAGCATTCCCCACAATGGCGAAAGATACAATGAAAGCAGTCATCTTCAAAGGGCCGCATAAGGTGCAGATCGAGGAGCGACCAGTCCCGAAGATCCAAGACTCCAAAGACGTGATCGTCAAAGTCGAATATACCGCCCTCTGCGGGTCTGAGCTGCACGTCTTCCGCGGACATCAGCCCTCGCCCACGGACTTCATCATGGGCCACGAGTTCACAGGCATCGTCGAAGAAGTCGGCGACGATGTCAAATCCGTGAAGAAGGGAGATAAGATCGTGTCACCTTTTACGGTGAGCTGTGGAGACTGTTTTTACTGCAAGAACGGGTTCAGCAGTCGGTGCGCGAAGGGCCTGTTGTTTGGCACAGCCGGGTTGGATGGAAGCCAAGCGGAGTACTGTAGAATCCCGCTGGCGGATTCGACAGTGTACAAGGCGCCGGAGGACATCCCTGACAACCTCTTGGTTTTAATGGCGGATATCTTCCCCACTGGATGGTTTGCGGCGCATAATGCATTCAAGGAGATGAGTAAGGAGCAGATCGCCGAGGCGACGGTAGTGGTGATTGGCTGTGGCCCGGTGGGGCTATGTGCGTTGGTCAACGCTGTCGAGTACAAGCCCAAAAACATATTCGCGATCGACTCGGTAGATTCGAGGTTGGAGCTTGCGAAGTCTCTGGGAGCAGAACCGTTGAACTTCATGAAGGACGATGAGGGGATGAGGAAGAAGATCAAGGAGGTCACGGACGGGAGGGGTGCGGATGCGGTCATTGAAGTCGTGGGCCTGAGTCCGGCGTTGAAGACCGGCTTCGAACTCCTTCGGCCTTGGGGCGTCCTCAGCTCAGTCGGTGTGCACAACGGCGAGGTAAGCCAACGCCCCTATCCTCCCCACCTCCAACTGCCTAATACGATTATCGTGATGATGACACCATGAATCCTAGATCCCGTGGACAGGCAACCAAGCCTATGGCAAGAACCTGCGCATCCAAATGGGCCGCTGCCCCGTCCGCTCCATCTTCCCGCAAGCGCTCAAGGCGCTGGGCGAGAAGCATCACTTGCTGGGGTTCATGAGCGATAAGATCATGCCGCTGAGTGATGCGGTGGAGGGGTATGATTTGTTCGATAAGATGAAGGTGCAGAAGGTGGTCTTTGAGGGGCAGAAATAAAATTCCCCGACGGGTCAGGGGTGGCCATGTGGGAAGGATGATGTTCCCGCTTCACGTGCTGGAGTGGAGGCTGGAGTACAGGCGCCATGTTTTGGAGGGGTAATTAAGATCCGATTGGCCTCTTGTTCTCTAGGACATTGACTCAGTGGTATGGAGTAGCGACTTCTACAATTCAATGTTGATCAAGGAATGCCTGCTCTCGAAGGCCTGCAACCCGCAGCCGACAATGGCGAGCGTGGAGTCGCTTGAATCGCAGTGAAATCTTCTCTGCTGGTCACCTTTGGCATCTCCACAGCTCTACAAGTACTCCGTATGCAGGGGACATGTGCGAGTGTGAATGGATAAGGCTCTCGGGCGATGGTCCTTGCAGCCTTGGCCGACCCGCCTTCCGTCTTTCCCACCACCTGCTGCACATTTTGCATTCGACCTCCACCTTTCTACAACCACCAACAAACCACTGATCAGGCACATTCTCCGACAATCACAACAGTCCCTTCGTCTTCTTCCTTCCTCACCCCTCTTTTTCCTCTTCCCATCTTCTCCACCCGCAGACTCACCCCTCTCCACTCTCGTGACAAGAAACCTCGCCTGCCCCGCTACTTCCGCCTCTGGACGACTTTGGGTAAACATTGCCCTTCATTTTTCACACATGTCTGAACTCTGTTAACAAGCCTTATCATCAGATACATTCAATCTCCCATTCGCCTCCCCGAGTCAGACCGCAACCCTCAACTCTCCACTACTGCGTAGCACTTGCGTCACAGCAATTTACCACCACCCTTCAACTTTCAACTCCACCTTTACCAAAAGATGTCCGCAGGAGATACCGCAGTCGCGACCGCGGCGGATCCCAACACCCTCACCGACTCATTCAACCGCGTTTCCGTCAATGACGCCGCCGATGGAGAGCAACCTCAGCGTACTGAACAGGAGTACGCCGAGGCCACGATCACTCTGCGTGCCATTGTCTCGTCTAAGGAAGCTGGTGTGATCATTGGCAAGGCTGGTCAGAACGTCGCTGACCTCCGCGACAAGACCGGCGTTCGCGCTGGCGTCTCGAAGGTCGTTCCTGGTGTACACGACCGCGTACTGACGGTCACTGGCCCATTGGATGGCCTCTCCAAAGCATATCACATCGTGAGCAAGGGACTTCTGGAAGGAGCCCCCGCGATGGGCATGGGCGGACCCATGAGCACGACCGGCACACATCGTAAGCACAATGTTTCCGTCCACGTTCGGTCTCATACAGCGCACGTCATCGTGCAGTGGTCAGATCATTCTCTTTACAGGATTGCACGCTGATTGTTGCCTATCTTAGCCGTCCGTCTCCTCATCTCTCACAACCAGATGGGCACCATTATTGGTCGCCAGGGACTCAAGATCAAGCAGATCCAGGACGTGTCTGGTGTTCGCATGGTCGCGCAGAAAGAGATGCTTCCGCAGTCTACCGAGCGTATCGTGGAAGTACAAGGCACTCCGCAGGGTATCGAGAAGGCTGTTTGGGAGATTGGCAAGTGCTTAATAGATGACAGTGAGCGTGGCTACGGCACTGTTTTGTATAACCCTGCTGTGCGCGTTCAGGCCGGCGCAGGGCCACTGGCAAATGGGGGAGGACTCGGTGGACCAGCCCCTCCACGGTCATACAACCGTACCGGTGACGGTAGGGACTTCAGCGATGCCGCTCCATCCTCCTACAGCCGCCGTTCCGGCTCGGACGCCGCCAGCAGGCCGGCTCCCCCTGCCGCAGCGGAGGAAGGAGGCGATGACAACATCCAGACGCAGAACATCAGCATTCCTTCTGACATGGTGGGGTGCATCATCGGCCGCGGAGGCAGCAAGATCAGCGAGATCCGTAAGACTTCCGGAGCTCGCATTTCGATTGCGAAGGCTCCGCATGACGAGTCTGGCGATCGCATGTTCACCATCCAAGGCAGTCCTGAGGCAAATGAGAAGGCGTTGTACCTTCTGTACGAGAACTTGGAGGCCGAGAAGATGAGGAGGAGTAATCAAGCACCGCAGGAGTAAGAGCTGATCAAAATTCCACCTTGAATATCGATACACATCCATTTCAGGTGTTGCCAGCTGGTCTCTGACAGAGCTTGGCATAGATATCTGGACGGCAATCGCCACGGCTACCAGAGTCCCGGTTACAAGAACGGCTACAAGAACAACTACCACAAGCTCTAACCGGCGTCTCACTTTCCACTTCTCTCTCCTTTCTCTGGCCCCAAAAGCGCTGCTTCTCTCCTTGATACTCTCGACATGGCCAACATCATTTCCGATCCACTGCTCTATCCAACCATCACACGACAACCCTCTCTCAGCGGCTTCACCGACCAATTAGCGGCTTACGAATCATGACTTTACGCTTTGATATCCACACGCCTTGGCTTATGAACGAAGGCGCGTAACATCCTAGCCGAACATCT
>Ga0115846_100191_pt2 | contig 30186 bp, 26 predicted proteins | sample InSIn5gowninarea_2_FD_83860 | JGI IMG/M metagenome (GOLD analysis project Ga0115846, IMG submission 83860) | reverse complement strand
ATTAGTCACAATAGAAGCTTGTTCGTAGGTGATGCATGTGCGCTCCAGCTACTTAGAAAGTACTTGCCTAAGCTGGACAACTTGAAGAGATTGCATCTTGTAGATGTTGGTCTCTCGGTGAAGCAGGCTATATCACTGGCTGAGGTAAGAACGGTCTCGCAATATATGTAAGCCATGATGCTGATCCTCACAGGTGTTACCCGAGGGAGTTTCGCTCGCTCATCTAACCATTCTGGAGAACCCTCAACTATCCGAACTGGCTCAAGCTACAGACGAGGACAGTCAGGAAGAGGCCTGCGCTCTGTATGCATCACTTTGTGCAGCTGCACGAGTCTCAAAATCACTCGTCTGTATCGACGTTGATGTAAGTCACCTGTCTCATGCATCTCCTCCAAACGTATTCTAATCTCTGTGATAAAGGTTCCTGGCTCCGGTCAAAGTGAGGTCGTCAAGGCTTTGGCAAAGCAGATTGTTGCATACTGTCTACGTAACATGGACATGACGATGGCTCAGTCGTCTCTATTGCCTGCAGCAACCATGTTGTCCAAGCAACACGGTGTCGAAGATGCCAGACAAGCACCTGTTCCGGATGTACTGGTCCATCTCGTAGGTCACCTGGATGACGATCAAATTTCCGATGCCAGCGACGACGAGACGGCACCCGATGATGACTATATCGTTGGTGGTAACGGCATCATCAAGGCGCTGGAGTACTTCCTTGGTGAAGACAGGTCAGATAGGCGCAACGGCAGCATTTCGCTTTCAGGAACCACCACGCCACTGGATATCGGAAATCCAGCTCAAAGTGAGGTCAAGAGGAGAGGAAAAGCCAAGGAAGTCAGCAGGAATCTGCTTGACAGTGCTCGCAAACTTCGTAATCGCCTGAAGCCAGCTTTGGCTAAGGAGTTTGCGGCTGGTGACGAGATGAATTACCGCCGCTTGCTCTTCCTGGACCAGACTTTGAGTGGTATGATTGAACGGTTCGAGGATGAATTCCCAGAAACTCGCCTCCATCTGGACATCCCGCCACACCAGCAGAATCTCTCACTGTCATCATCACTGGAGTCGACAGAATCTGGACCGTTATCGAACGAATTCATGGCCAGCTCAGCTACAACGTTCGGTACGGAGACATCAGCTCTCGAGTCAGATGTGGACCTGGACGAGGATCTACATGTTGGTGGGTCGATGAGAAGAAAGGCCAGCGATGTCAGTCTGGCGTCACGAGCTCTTTCGATCGAAGAAGGTCGCATTCACCGCCTTGGTCACAAGGTGCGACAAGACATAATCGACGTGCCCGTTGCTGTACAGACTTCAGGGTCAGATGCATCTGGCGAATGGGCACCGGGCTCTCACATGGCCGAAATCGCATCAAAGCTGGCAGATATCTCAGGACCCGAGCTTCGTGTGCTTGTAGACCAAGAAGGTGGTTGGGAAGGAGTGATGGAGAAGATGGGGGCAAATCTTGAAGAGCTGCAACAGTTGCAGATGAAAGATCCTCAGGGCTGGGAGCAGTTCAAGGAGAGTCAACTGAAAGCGCGAGCCAACCGTGGAGCACCGATATTCTTATAGTACGGAGGGTGACGTTTGTACTCGACACGCTAATGATGGGTGGGATGACGGTCGTCTTATGGCCAGGCGTTGGATACTATCTTTATGGCGGTACGAGGCCAATTCTTGAATAACATAGCCACATTACTGCATACCACAACCATGATATCTCACTCAACCTCGGCATACAAAGATGCAAACGATGGTGTTGCATAAAGTTTCCGAGATATGTTGTGTTGCACATAGAATGGAAGGATGATGTAGCGTCCCGAAGCAGAAGGATGTTTGGTACAGGGGCTCTGAATGTGGGGAAGGAGTTGGATGGCTTGTGCATGTGAATGTGAATGTGGCAGCTTGAACACCTATTCGATAATTCGTCTGGTCAGGTACGCGACACACAACGCTGCTTCTCTCTTATTCGTTATCTGCTACGTCCATAAGTCGCCGAGAGACAGAGAGCCTTTCAGAGTCTCAAGACTGACGCTGAAAGAGTTGGCCAGCTTGCACCATCGACGTGACACGCATCTAGTATACCCTTTGCGCCGGCACGCGAGCCAACCCATGCAGCAAGCCGTCTGCTGAACCGATCATAGCCTCGACGTCGGGTACCTCCCAATCACACTATGTCTTATGCATTGCCTCGCACAGGCCCCGATGCCGGAAGATCACGGTTTCAATCTCAGGATGTTTCGACAGGCAGCGCAGGAGTGGCCGAGAAGATAGGAGGCATGTTTGGCGATAGAAGACCCTCATTACCAATGTACAAGGACAAGCCGTTCGCTGGCTCATCTCGCAGAGTCCCCTGGTTCAGACGGAAACGCACACTCGCCGCTCTGCTGCTTTCCTTCACCACCTTCTTGTACTGGATGGGCGTGTTCGGTGGAGGCGGTCCTAGTGTCATCAAGTCAAAGAAAGTCGCAAACTGGGAAGACCGACGGGATCAAGTAAGAGATGCTTTCAAGCTGAGTTGGGCTGCATACGAACAACACGGCTGGGGCTACGACGAATTCAAGCCCGTCTCTCAGACAGGCCGCCACATGGTCAAGGGTGGTATGGGTTGGATCATAGTAGATGCTCTCGACACTCTCATGCTCATGAACCTCACCACCGAACTCTCGCACGCTAGAGACTGGGTCTCCACCACCCTGGAGTATGACATTGACCACGATGTAAACACCTTCGAAACGACCATTCGCATGCTTGGTGGTTTGCTATCCGCTCACTACATTTCCACCACCTTCCCCGACTACGCTCCTTTAACCACTCACTCTGCCACCGGTGCTAAGATCAGCGAGGATCTGTACTTGGAGAAGGCTGCCGATCTCGCCGATCGTCTTCTCGGCGCATACGACTCGAACTCTGGTGTTCCATACGCCAGCGTCAATCTTCACTCGGGAAAGGGTATTCCCTCTCATGATGATGGAGGTGCTTCTTCTACCGCCGAAGCAACCAGTCTCCAACTCGAGATGAAGTACCTGGCCAAATTGACTGGAGAGGTGCATTACTGGGAGAAGGCCGAGAAGGTCATGCAAGTCGTTGACGACAATGGTATGGAGGATGGCCTCCTACCCATCTTTATCTATGCCCAGACCGGTAACTTCAGAGGAAACAACATTAGACTGGGTAGCCGTGGCGACTCTTACTACGAATACCTCATCAAGCAGTACCTGCAGACTTCAAAGCAGGAGCCTGTCTACGAAGAGATGTGGGATCAGTCTCTTGCTGGTATCCAGAAGCATCTGATCACTTACTCTCAAAAGGCTAATCTTACCATCCTCGGAGAACGTCCTCAAGGTCTTGACCAACCCATTTCTCCGAAAATGGATCATTTGGTCTGTTTCATGCCAGGAACCATCGCTTTGGGTGCAACTCAGGGTAAGACTTTGGCAGAAGCCAAGAAGTCGCCCACATGGGGCAAGAAGCAAGAAGGCGAGATTGAGCTCGCCAGACAACTCATGAAGACCTGCTGGGCCACATACAAGGTTACCGCTACTGGCCTTGCTGGAGAAATCACTCATTTTGAAATCCACGATCCTCCTGCCATGATGCCCGACGGCATTCTCTCATCGCCAGAGACTCTTCCCGAAGACGCGGACGCAGAGTGGAAGAAAGACCTGATCGTCAAGAGTGCCGATGCTCACAACCTCCAACGTCCAGAGACTGTCGAGAGTTTGTTCTACATGTGGCGCATTACCGGCGATGATATTTACAGAGAGTGGGGCTGGGAAATGTTTGAGTCTTTCGTCAAGCACACTGCTGTTGATCACAATGGCGGTTACACGAGTATCAACGATGTCAACGATGTTCCCACATCTGCAAGAGACAACATGGAGAGTTTCTGGCTGGTAAGCAATCACTCCTCCTGATAGAGCTCTACTCTCAGCGCCGTGAAGTACTCGAAGCAGGGCTGTTGAAGTGCAAAAGATTCATCAAATTTCTTTGCACTTTCACAGCCCTTTCTAGATACCTTTCGCGACGATGAAAGCATAGCAATTCCTCTCCTGTGCCCCCTTCGAATATGGCTAACCATCCACTACAGGCCGAAACACTAAAATACTTCTACCTTCTCTTCGGCCCCAACGACGTCCTACCCCTAGACAAAGTAGTCTTCAACACAGAAGCCCACGCCTTCCCCACCTTCGAATTGGGCAAACTGTTCAAAACTGGCTGGAAGCGCAAGCCCAGAGACTCCAACGGTCAGATCGTGGAGACGGCCGCCGCTGCAGCACGTGACTCGATCACAGGCGATATCAAAGAAGGTGCGAAAGAAGTCGTCAAAGAAGCTGTGGCCAAGGTGAAGACGGTCATGGTGGAGGGAGCGACCAAGACGCCTTCGGTTGCTGAAAAGGTTGTCGAGGGGGTTGATAAGGTTGCGGCGTAGGGTGTGGATCGCGTGTTAGGCTTTTTGCAGTGTTTTGGATGTTTGAGCGCTGTGGGAGGGCGGTTTGCATAGCGTGTTCGTTGGAAAAAGCATTCATTCATTCATTCATTTCTATTGTTCTGTTGGTTTGGTGGTGGTGTTTTGTTTGGGCGTGGGGTGGTGCAATGTCACAGTACTGTATGTGTATGATCGGCATCGTTATACCTGGCTGAATTTTGAGGCATGTATGTGTGAGTCAAGGCTCTCCTTGATTGGTCTCAAACAACGTTGTACATCTTGATATATATGTGTTGAGCAGTGTCCGACGGGAAAGAGAGAGAGAGAAGGCCTGTTCTGTGTCCTTGTTCATGTCCATGTCGATCTTGTTTACCGGGCCACCCTGTCGATGGATTGTGTGTCTCGTTTCCGGCCATTGAAGTAGTCAATACAAGCTAAACCTCTCTCTTTCATTCATGTTTGTACATATCTACTCTTGTCGTTCGAGCTAAATTGGCTCTCATATGTCCATGCCTGGTTTCTGCATGGAATTGTAAAAGATGTTTTGGTTTCGAGCATTCGACATATTGTTCTCACACCATAAACTCTCGACTGGACATGATCAACTCTTCGACAAAACAAACACCCAGGGTATTGATGTAGAGAGGTCAATTCTTAGCAATCTTTCGCAACTCATTTAGAATATCTGGATCGTGAGCCTCTAATGTAGGTAACCATGGATGCAACTTCCTGTCAAGGAAGGAACGACTCAAGCGTTTACACATCCGTACTTTTTTCTATTCCAAACACCCTCCATACCTTCCAGAGGTACCACAACCTCTTGCTTTCCCTCCCCTTCCACATCTCAAACATCACCCGCATCCTCCTTTCCCAAAACCCTCTTCGCAACGACCAACCCCTCGCCCCCTTTCTGCAACGCCTCCACCAGTTCCTCCCCAGCCTTTTCCACATCCTCCCTCTTCATCGGTGCCAATGCATCCAATATGAACAACGCCGAAGTGGTCTCCTCTTTCAATTGCGTACGCACACATTGCCTCCAATTCCAATTCCTACACGTGACCCCCGCGTCGTCACACCAAACCACTTCCCCTACATCTGGATGTTCGATGCCGGTTTTGGTTTCGAACTCTTCTGTCCCCGAGGCACGGATGAGTTTCGGCGCTCCTGTATAGGCGTCTAGGTTTTCTCCTCCTAGGGGTAGGTTGTGCAAGACTGAGATGCCGTTGTAAACGTCTGTGAGCCGGTTCACTCTGGGTAGTCCTCCATTGGGTATGCGGCGGGTGAGTGCTTCGATCGAACTCTGGTATTTTTTGGGTTTGGCGCCGAAGGATTTATATGTGTCGCGCCAGGCTTTTACGGCGGGGATTTCTGTCACGACGGTGGTGGAGAGACGATCTTTGGCTGCGGCCTCTGCTGATTGGAGGAGGGACTCGGAAATGGAATCGCTGGGGGATGGCGTTATGCCGTCAACTGCGATCAAAAGGGCGAGGTAGTCGGGGCGTAGGTCAAAGACATTGCGTGCTATGACGGCGCTGTCGACGATCTTTTGGAGTTCGGTGACTGAGCGCATGATTGCTGACTTTGTTGGTGAAATGATTTGGAATGCAGAAAAGAAGAATTGATCAAAAGACGAACAGATATTGGTTTCTGCTTTTGCTTCTTTGCAACGGATGTAGCTCCTTCGTCATATATCTAGCTATGGTTAGAAGCTCGGACCGTCTCACGCCCTGCAGGTGACAAGATGGAAACGAGGACCACGTACGACCAAAGAGGCAAAAGCGACCGTACTTTTACTTAATTGAAATGCTTACTCGTGCCCATCGAACACAATCGTTAGACATGGACTCTTATACTTTCACGTGTAATTGTCACACACATGGAATGACGTAAAGTGGTAGATCTAAAAGAGATCCCCTTTTTGTTCATTCCTATGATACGAGAGTAGACAAAAGGTGGACAGGCTAAGAAGGGGGTAAAAGTAGAATGCAACGCTTGCCAGTCAGCTCGAACGAATGTGTCGAACAGCAACAGCATGGTATAGAGAAGAAATGAAAAACTAGCAACACGAAGATGCAAAATGAGGAAAATGGAGGTCTGGGAAAGAAGGGTAGAAGTGGAAGAAGAAAAGTAACAGACAAAAAAAGTCTTCATGTTCATCTCTCCTTTTCCCCCCAAGATTGTGTAACGCCGTGAGGATGTCATAAAACAAAAGGCAACCCTCCCTTTCGAGTCGGGAGGTTTGTGTCGCGGTAAGGACGATTTTGTGCCATCAGCGCCTTGTAGAAGAGGGATGATAGGTCGTCGTTGAATATGTCTAATATTGTGCAGAAGATGAAGGGTAACAAATGAACTGGGTCGTTGCGAGTGGTTGTTGGAAACCATTCTATAGCACGTCGAAAATGTTTCGTGTGATGGGATTCAGGTTCTTCTGAGGCGGACTTCGAGGATCCTCCTTTCCATTGACAGCAGCAGCATTTGGCTTTTCGACCTCGGGTGACTCCGAGGGAATATTTGCAAAAGGGTTTTGTGTGAACTCGAAGGCGCGCGGTGAGGCCAAAGCATCCATGAAGTCGGGCTCGTCATGTGTGAGCTCAGCCTCAAGCTTCGATTGCATGCTCTGCATCTCTCGCTGCTCGCTCAGGCTAGGCGCGCTGATCTTGGGTCGCAGCGTAAGACTCTTTGGCACTTTCTTTTGTGACTTGATAGTATCAGGAGAAAGACGCTGAGGTCTGACTGGTGGAAGTACTGCCGGGCCCATACCTAAAGACCCAAGCAACGATTCGCGGTCAAATGGAGACTGTGAAAACTCCGAAGCACGAGGAGACATCAAACCGAATTGATCGGCCGAGTCCATCTCTCTGGAGGGTCTGAGAGGCGCCATTGCGAATTCGGTAGCTCTTGGGGACATCATAGGAGTAATGTGTCTGCCTGAATCTTGTCTGATGTGGGACTCGAGGTTCAGTGATTTCGGTCTATCCTTTGGTTCTTTGGCAATTTTGGGCTCGAGGATGGGGTGGTCTTCAGATATCTGGACCACAGGTACCACACGGCCATTTGGATCAACAAACGCTGCTTCATTGCGAGTTGATTCTTCCGACTTCTTGGAGGCGGGCTCGTCATGATCCGATGGCCATGTGAGCCCAGAAGGTGCCGAAGAAGGACCAGGGCTAACCGCCAGGAGGTCCGGGTTGAGCAGAAGCTTGGATTGCGCTGTATCTGGTGGAAGAGGAGCAGTCTTTGGTGATTTAATTCCAGAAACACTGCTGCCATCGTACGAGGCTGGACGTCCCATCTCTGTGAAACCGAATGGAGGCGGATTGGGACTGAGAGCGCGTGTGTTACCGAATCTACTTTGGGGCCGTTGCAGAGTCGAGCGGAACTCCTGGAGTTGCATGATCAAGTTCATGTTGGGCCCGATCCATCTGCTTCGCTTCTTCACGTCATCGTATGCTTCTTGCACGCTCATCGAAGGATTCTTGTAAAGAACATAAGCCACAACCAGTGTCGCCGATCTGCTGACACCACATTGACAATGAATCAGAACGCGCTTTCCGAGTTGAACACGCTCATCAATAACCTTGACCAGGCGGATGAGATCAGGAACAATGTCTGTGTTGTGCTCCCATGGAATGTGAATGTATTCAGGCTCCGATTTAGAGGATTCTTTCGATTTGGGCGCAGAAGTGATATCCTTGAGAAATGGATTCGCCTTGGGGGTAGTTGGCGAAGATTCGTATACTGGGCTCAAGTTTTCCCGACCAAAGCTGTTTTGAGAAACCATATAATTACGCTTTGGTGCATACTGAATACCGCCTCCACCATCAAGGCGCAACTCAGGCCCAGATGGTTGAAATGTTGCGGAGTCGAAGGGATTTCTGACTTCACTGGCAACATTCAAAATAACATCGTAGTTAGAGGCCTGCTCAGCAGTTGGCTCCAGATAGAGATCCAGATAACGACCATATACGCAGATCGGACCGTCAGGATAAGCTTCAGGCTTCTCCTCTTTCGATTGGGGAACGTCGAAGTTCTGGTCCGAGTCGTTGGTCTTAAGAGGTGTGCGCAAATGTGTAGGTAACGTAAACTCTTTCTGTCCTTGTTGTGCTTCTAATGATGGCTCCTCGCGAATCTCCTCGGTGATGTGGAGAGGTAGGGAGGGCGATGACTGGAAATGGCGAAGGACATTTGGTCGGGCAAACGATGGAGTAGGAGGAACTGCTGCGCGACCGTTCTGGGGCAGTGCTTTGGTGTTGGCAGGTGTCAAGATGGTCAAACCGAGCGTTTTACTCGAGCGTCTCTTAGTAAGACTGGGAGGCTTGGAAAACGACTGTCCAAGACTTTCTGAATTTGTTGTACCTTCAAGTGATGATGACATAGGCAGAGATGTGGTCGATGCGGCCCTAGACATGACGAAAGCACCCGAGGTATTGACAGCAAGGTTCTTGAGGTTTCTTCCTTTTCTTCCAGGTGTGGTAGATCGTTGCAATTCGAAGAAAGGCTGTGATGAATGCATCATGGCATTGTCAGAAGTATGCGGTCTGGTCATGGCGAACGAGGTAGGGTAAGGCTTCCCTAGAGGTGACTCTGGCGAAGAACCCGGAGACATCTCTGTGGCAGATGAGTCGTCGATGATGGATGCGGTTGTGGTAGGCGATGAGTCTGCTGATGTAGATGCGGACGTTGATATGCTCTCTTTATGCTGATGATACGACTCGAATGGTTTTTGCAAAGATGTGCCTGTTCGCGAGACATCACCGCCAGGTAGCGGTTTGCTCGTGCCGACAGGTCCGTGAAGATCGCCAATCATCGCGATCTCACAGACAATTTCCAAATCAGACTGAAGGGATTGACAAAGCTATGTTAGGCGATGTTTAAGAGAGGTCGAAGCCAAACGATCTATGTGGTGGTTAGATATGTGCGCTTCGTTTGTCATCAAATCGGGATCAATATCCGGAAATTGTGATGGAGAGATCGTACCAGAGGTGTCGGACCTTCACCGGGAAGGGCTCTGTAAGAACGACAGAGACAGCAAACGGTCGAGAGGTAAGCGTAGGGGCTGTAAAGGAGAGAAAGGTCGGCAGTGATGTTTCAGCGGACAAATGAGAGCAAATTATTAGAAAGCAAGATTGGCACTATAAAGCCATTGCTCGAAGCAGTAATCGGCAAGTCCGGGCAGGCGGCGAGTCAGTGGTATGGGTACCAGTGAACTTGAACAGAGGGTATGTCAAGATAGGATGAGTGAAAGCCTGGTTGGTCGGACAAGGTGTGTTAGCAGGGCGCTTCACAAAAACTACATGCGTGCTTGACCAATCATGTCATAAAGCGGCTTGTAGCCGCGCTGGGGTCATGCAGAAGCCGCATTGAGTGCAGTAGCGCCCGCAACTCATTGTGACAAAGAATAGAAGCCCTTGTGCGGGTCAAAGGGAATTGCTGATGGATATACATACCAGGTCTTGAGAGAGTCAAGTCGAGTCGAGTCAACACTGAAGAAGTATGATGCAAAAGAAAAGCTCTTTGCAGACGCAGGCTTGTTTTGGGCAACGTGTGGGATGTTGATCTTGTTCGACGTGAGTTGTATTATTAAGGGCTGCACAAGGGAGCAGTTTGGCGGCTGGAGGGTGGAAGGGAATCGTTGGTAGAAACGCGCCGGCAGTTGTCGTCTCTCGAGCGGAAGCTGCAATTTGATGCGAAACCGTACTGGCTAACGGCCGTCGTAGGGAGATAGGAGAGTTGAGATTGAAGCCTTGTCGAGGAAGGATCGAAGGTCGAATGCGTAGGGTGGGAGGAGTCGAGAGCGGTCGAGGCAGGAGCGAACAAAGAAGGCAGGCTATTCCGGGCGCGGTGGACTGAGCTGTATGTCCTGTCGGAACTTTGTCGCGCGAGCAGCGTCAGGGTCGCTGCTGTTATCGGGGACGAGATATGGTGGGTGATATGATATTAGGAGCCCTTACAAGGAGAAGCAGGCAGAAAGGGACAAAGGGCAAAGAGAACAGAATCCGGCCAATACCGACCTGCGCGCGCTTGAGAGAGAGGAGAGAGATGGGACCAGACAGAAACGGTTGTGACGGTTCTCTGGAATGGACGCCAAGGGTGCTGTGGGAGTTGCTATTTTTAATCTCTAGCTCAGCAAGTTGACTTTTCTGTGCCGCTAAGTTTCATCTTGTCGAGGAGTCTTGCGAGGTCGTCAAGATGCTGAAACGCCGACGGCGCTATTGCAATCTATCTCAGTGACGACTGCCCCGATTGCCGCAAAGAACAAGTGTTTGCGCGTCGAGTGCTGTCTATCAGGAGCAATATAATGAGGATGTTCCCCAAGGCTGTCTCGCGTACCAACGTATCGAGTTTAGGCCAACGGCACCGTGGGTTTATTTCTAATTCGACACGAGGTGTGCAGACTGCAGGGCAAGTCGCCCGAGCCTCTTCTCGTGTGCTTATGATGCTGCCAACGGCATGCTGCTCACCTGGTGCAAACGGTTCGCAGATTGCTTTTGTCAACTTCAGTGAGCCATGTAGGCGGGGACTCCAGCCATGTTGCGACAGCAAACACAAGTGACACTTCTCGGCGTGTCAGCACACGAGGTCGGGACAAGGGCTGGGGCTAAGCGAGTTTGAGACTTCATAATGATTGTTGGACAATAGTGTGTTGCTATGGCAGAAGTTGGCCAAATCGAGTTTAAGCACGGGAGTCGAAGCAGCTTCATTGAGCTTTTGTGCCAGGGGTGGCTGGTAGCCTGTAGGCTGGTAGTTTGGCGGGTGAAGCCAAACCTGCGACACACGCCATCTCTCCCTACTGTTGCTGCTACTGCTGCTACTGCTGTTACTACTGCTGTCTACCACCATCTCCGCCTGCATACCGCCTTCATCACGTCGTCGATTGCTACCGCACCATCATTGCCCCTCGAACCTCAGGCTGCTCGTTGATTGCGCGCGTCAAAAGTTTGCCTGGTCCGCTGGAAGAGCTTGCGCGCAAAGAGCAGGAAAGCAGGAAGGAAAACAAACACCCACTTAGGGCGCAAATTAGGCGTGCAACCTCCACAAAAAAAGTGAAGTCGCGTAGAAGAATGCTCCTATGATCATCTCGTCTGGAAATGTCGACAAGCGATCATGACAGTGGAAGCCAAAGTAGGAGGGTAAGTGTGTCGAGGATGCGCCAGACGGCCAACCCCAGCGACGATCTGTTTCTGAGCCTCGCCTTGAACGATTCGGATCCCGCCAATGGAAAAGGTAAGACTAGTCTCCGCTGCTGCTCGCTCAATACACGCTCATGTCTTCCCAGTGCCGTTGCGCAAGCCATTGAATGTGCGAGAACGCGCTCCATCCAACGAGAGCCTCAATGCGAGTAGGCTGGCCGAGTTGCGCGCTCAGCACTCACCCAGCCCAGCCCAGACCTCAGACAACCTCCGGACCCCCTCGCTGCGTGCTTCTATGCGCAAACCTCGCTATGCCATTGGAACAACCACCTCGTCGTCCTTCGAGGCTGCTGCCCGCGAGTGGAACGCCTCTCCAGATGTGCTCAAGTTTCCCTCTAAGCGTGCCACTGGTCCTGTCTCCGAAGCCATACCAAGGCAACGCCGCATGTACCGTGTCGGCAAAGCATATGAACCCTTGGGCGGTGCCCGTAATCTCTCCAGTCTCTCCGAGCGACTTGCTCAAGGCCTGATCACTCCGACCATGTCACCCGCCCCGACCGCTCGAAAAGGCTCCAACGCAGAGAGTGAGTCGGTAGATTCTGTCAATGCTCCGTCTACCGTGTGGGATGAACTGGACGACCTCAAATCACGCATTCGCAGTCTCGAGATTGGTGGAAAGGCCTCGCCTTCCAGTGCAAATGCTACGAACCAATCATTCGAACGCCCCCGTACAGCGACCACTGCTCCGACTACTATATCATCCTCGCCCAAGCATGCTCGAAAACAAAGCAGTGTGCCGACAGACGTCAATACTCCCGGTCTCTCTACAGCTAACCTGCATCCTCTGTTGCACAGCGCTCTCGGAAAAGCAAAAAACGTGCTTAGCCCACAATTATATCGGTCTCTCGAAGTAACCGCTTCTGACGCTCTAGCGCTTGCTGCCATGACAGGTAGTGGTGGACCGCAAGGCACTGCCTTCACAGCTGCGTCCATGGTGAACGGTGGGACCGTCTCAGAAAGGCATATCAGAAGGAAGGCCGACAGCATGTGCAGAAACCTTACCGATCTTTGCATCGCTCTCTGCGAAGGCAAGTCAGATCTTGCAAGTCCGACTATCAAAGCCTCTCCTATGAATTCCTCTCATCTGCAAGGAGAAACACCGTCATCGCGGTATGCTCGGAGAGCTAGTCTCGGCCCTCAAGACCTCCAATTGAGAACGGAGCCCACCAGATCTATGAGCCGTCTCGACAGCCGAAGAAGTAGTTTACTTGGCTTGGGATTGGGCAATACCATCACTACTAGCCCGCGCGAAGCAAACGACCAATACCTCAGCCAGGACTTGTCACCCAGTCATGACCAGACTGACTATGCCTCCCGTTACAATCGCCCGGGAACGAGTATGCAGCAGTCAAGATACTCTCAAGTCGAGGATGAAACGCAGCAAGACATTCCTTCACGGGCGCCTTCTCGTGCTATGACTGATCTCGGCCATATGAGACAGTCATCAGCACGCAGAACCGATTACAATCCTGGGGTTCAGCATTCACCTAGCCTGCGGGAGACTCTGGCAGCTAGACGTGCAAATGTGCAAGGAGAAGGTAGCCAATACGGGTCAACGTCCTCTCATTCTGAAGCAGCGAGACGCATCTTGGAGCGCCGTGCTGCTGTGCAGCTCGAAGAGAGTCAGTACGTGCCTAAGAGGCGCCGCATCGCCAGCTTGACGCAGTATTCGCCTTTAAGTCCTCGGATTGGAAGTGAGCCCGTTCGTACGAGCAGTCTCTCAAGAAGACGCAATCTCGTTGTTGAATAACGATGTTCATGGCCTTTCCACGACCTTTTTTTTCTTTTCTTGTTCTCTTCTAAATACAAACACATACATAGGGCTTGCACTGCTTTTCGCGCCAATAAGGCTGCATTTCTTGTCAAAACTGGCCTCGAAAAGATGGCATTTTTCCACCACAGTTCTTCCAGGCCTTGTTGCGCGTGAATACTTGCCGATTCACGTCTCATGTGTGCCACAATGGAGATCATGAGCGTCCAGCCCAGATTTCTGGGTGGCTGAGCGTGACGCACCCCCACGACCAACCCACGTCACTATGCAGGAAAGCGGCAGAGCATGTGAAAGAGTCGATAACAGTTTCCTTGAGTGTGTGATCGATCTCTAAAGACTTGCTTCCCTTGTGATACAAAACAAAAAGCATTCCCAACTCTTGCTGTTCTCTCTGCTCTTCACTTGATTTTACCTGTCTCAACCTCTCGAACCAAAGTCTCAAAACCAACAACCACCTCACCCCCACAACAACACAAACATGGAGTGGTCAAAGAATCAGTACAACAAGCAGTACGAGAACTGGATGCCCTGGGTCGAGGACAACGTTCTCTACTATTTCACCAAGGACAACAAGGCCTCATACGCTACCAAGGGTGAGCTCGCCCTGTCATGTGCGCGTACTCAACTGTCATGCTGACTCCTCAAAAGACCAACTCAGCAAGACCAAGGTTACTGGCAACGAACAAGTCGACAACCTTCAAGATGGTGTGAACAACCTCGCTGCCGGACAGATCGGCCAGGGCGGTCTTCTACAGCCAGTCGGTGACCACGTCTCCAAGGAGGGCATCAACCGCACCGAGAGAGGCGGCAAGGACGACAGCGGCAGCTACGCCGGTGCTATGGGCTCCAGTGCTCAAGCTGGCGCCAGCAAGGTCAGCGAGGGCGCAAAGGGTGCGGGCAGCTACGTTGGAAGCTTCTTCGGCGGCAAGAATGAGAAGAAGTGATCGCAGGCTCAGTGCCTTTGCTCGAGACTTGATTCTATCACGTCGGCCTTCAAGCACACACATTCTACCCTTTCACGAATAACATGATGGCTTCGGATGGTTCACTTTATTTTCTGGGTTTGGGTTTCGGGAGCGGTCAACGGTATACCATAATAGCTTTGCGAGAACCTTGCTTTTCTTCGACTTCATCTCTTGACTTTCCTCTCTCCCTCAACTTGTGTCTTTTTCAAATCAGCCACCCAAAGCCTTGTTTCTGTCCCGTATCTCTGGGGTGTCTCGTCTTGCCGTCCTCATCACTTCCAGGATCCTGGCACAAGCCACAGGATGATTGACGTCAGATGAAGATCAGGCAAGTATAACCGATACAGGCAGATCATATTGAAATCGGCCAATGCAACTCGTCCTCCATGCACAACGATCTCATTGGAAGTTGAAACCGCAGCGGGTTTGAGTTTAGTCTTCAAGGTAAGTGGACAAAAGGGCGTCAGCATGTCGTCGACGTGCCCGCTTGGTCTGCAGTAGTCTCTCTTGTCCTTCGCATCTACTTGTACCCTGTGAACTTACCCTTCGCTTTGCGACCTCAGACGAAAGACACTCCCCAGCATGGTTCACCTTGATACTCCCGGACCGGACACCGGTATCTTCACCACGGAAGAAGTGCGACCGCGATCGAAGCCTTGCAAGTCTACATCACGTATCGTTTCTCTGCCGCGCAACCACTACAAAGAGCCGCCGAACCTGGCAGCAGGCTTCCGATCACTCGACCTGTCATGCGAAGCACCAGTCAGAGCGAATCTAGTCGCAGACAAGATTACCACCGACGCGTTTCGGATAACTCTGGAAACCTGGGGCGAGAGGTCCATCCTCTACTCTGCGAGCGCGACCTGGATCGAGCACAAAGCCTACGCCAAAGACTGCCTGTTCGGTCAATTCGACACACATGACCTGCCCGCAAATAATGGCGCAAGCAAGAAAGGAGCACAGCAAGAGAACTCGCGACACTTCACCTTTCCTCAAGCCTTCAAAGACGACTGCGATGTCGTCTGCTGGTTGAACCGCATAGACATGGCCAGCGGTGACAGAAACTACAGGATAAGAGCTTACGCTACCAACATCACTCGCACGGGTTTTACGGCGCACATCGATACCTGGGGAGACAGCCTGCTCTTTGGAGGAGCAATGTGCTGGATCGCTTTCCCAAAGCGTAAACGTTACGTACAGTTTGGCAGCTTCCAAACAGGAGACGTCAGGAGTTGGAGCAACCCGATACCAGAAACGACTTCGCAAGTCAAGTTCGAGGATGGCGCATTCAAATCGCATAGACCTGCTCCAACGGTCTTGTGCGCTCTCAACATGATTGACATGGCGGGTAACGCAGACTTGCGGGTTTCTGTTGATGTGAACGATGTTGATACACAAGGATTCCGTTGGTCGCTGAAGACTTTTGAAGATAGTACGCTGTACGCAGCTGGTGCGAGTTGGATAGCTCTTGGGTTTGCATGAGCGGGGAAGGACGAGCTATGAATGTTTCGAGATGGTGAGAGCAGCTGCAAGGCGCTGAGAAAGAGTCGGAATTGGTGGCATGGCGAGGGTAGAGGCTGAAGACTCGGCCGGTAATGGGGCTTGCACAACCACCTAATACTGTACAGTCACGTTGTAAGTACTTGCTACAGTAGAACAGGACATAATTAATGAAAGCAGATTATCTCATTCGCAATACGGCCTTAACTCAACGTGTGCTTTGTAATGTTTCAAAGTTGTCCTTCACCCATGACATGGTCTTGGTCCACGGCTGTGTTGCTGGTGAGGTGACAGGCGTGGGGGAGGGGCCATGAGGTCGAATCAGGAACCGTGTAACAAACATGACAAGGCAGAAGCACACAAACAGTCATCCAGCTTGTGATGTTTCTTGCTTCATTCGCAGCCTCTCAGAAAAGTGATCTCATCGGCCATAAACAGATGTGATTTGCTGACGTTGGTTCGGCTGGCCGGTCTAGAGCCAATGAATGAAACGACAGCCTTGGTGGTCGACGTCCACCTCTAACTTGCGTCGACATTGCATTTTCCTGTCTCACTCGACTAGCAACTTTGAGTATTGTCGACTTATTCACAAAAAGCATATAATGCGCGCATCTGCTACGGATCCCTTCTTACCGCAATCCGCCTCCATTCGTTCTCTGAGCCTTTGATCATCAATCCATACAACATAGACCACGTCACGCCAACGCTGTCCATCACGCTTCCTACTTTAAAAGCAATGGCACCCAACATGGCCCTTCAACGTACGCGTTCGCCAAGCAGCGGCCGCCGCAGCAGACGCATCTCTCTACCAGCAATCCTCCAACACATTCAAGCACACAACACATCAAACACATCCATCAACGACTCCATCAACATGTCACCTTTCATCAACCTTACCGACCTCTCTGATGCTCTCGACATGCCTGTCTCATCAAGCAAGCACAAGGAATCTATCAAGGCCAGAGGTGTCCGATTCAACAGCAAAATCAGTGTCGTCGAAATCCCAGCACCTGAGCAGACACAGGCCCATCGCGTCAGCTTCAGCGACGAGATCATCGACATTGATACAGCAGAACTCAGCAGCTCATCACAGACATCAAGTCCTCCCAAAAAGCGCGTCCGCTTCGGTTGCATGAAGAACAGCGTGCGCAAACACTTCTCTCACACACCCATCTACAAGATGAAGAACTTTGACGCCATCAGCCCTCTCATGACAAGTAAGAAGAGAGTCCGTTTCGGCTGTATGAAGGGTGAGCCACCTACAGTCACTCACACCAGTGAAGAAGTGTCTGAGCTCTTGGCCGATGAGGCAGCAACCTTCAAGCGCGAGAAGAGAAGAGGATCGACTTCCACCTACGACAGCGAGATGTCGGAGCAAACCAACGACTCTGAGGAACTGGAAGTGGATTGAGGCAGTGTTACAAGAAGTGACGACAAGGCGCTTGGATTGGAAGTCAGCAGCGACATACACGAGCAGGAGAAAAGTGAGGCAGGGTGGCCATGGTCTTTGCATGCCGAGGGGAGGCAGTTTCAGCTGGAACGAATAAACGAATAATGAAGAGTGCATGGAAACGGGTATACCAAGCAAACACGGTCTAGAAAAGATGGGGTGTGGTGCGGAGGAAACTGGAGCTCTATTGCTGCATGCATGCCGCCACAAGAAACAAACAAAAGATGATGTGCCCACCAAGTTAGTTCCACATGTGTTGTACTGTGCTTCCCATCTGGCCAGGAACAAGAGGTACTGTCTCGAAGTTGTGACTCGTCGTTAGCAGGCTCGAAATAGGATATCTGTGTCGTCCATGACCAAGGATACTGCACTACTCACTTGTAGACACTCGTAGGCAGATATCATCCGTGCGCAGTCGGATGCGGAAGTTCGGAGATAAGGTCCGATGACATATCACTGCCGCATCCGGAGCGCTAGAACATTCGAAGGCCATGTCAACATGCGACCAGCGACGACACGACTGTCTTTCTGCAACTAGTTGCCCTTGTCCGGTGTGACCAGTCGGCCAATCTCCGACTGTCCCTCGTTCGAATCGCCAAAATGGCCCACCTCGCCGACAAACTAAAACAAGAAGGCAACCATCTATTCAAAGCCGGCGACTACATAGCAGCAGAAGAACGGTACACGGCCGCAATCACAAAGTTCTCTCGCAACCCTCTCATCTTCACCAACCGCGCACTCGCTCGCATCAGACTCCAAAGATGGCAAGGCGTACTGGAAGACTGCCTCAAGAGTCTCGAGTACACGCCTCGCGACGGCTTCAACTTCAAGTCCTACTTCTACCTCGCACAAGCCCAACTCGCTCTCCACCACCCCAATGAAGCCCTCCACTCGGCCTTGACAGCCTACAACCAAGCCATGCATCCTCCTCAAGCCGAAGCCACCAAAGCAATCGCCGCACTCCCTTCCCTCTCCGAATTGGTCCTCAAATGCAAGAAAGAGAAGTTCGCAGCTAGGGAACGCGAACGCAGGCGCAAAAGAGGCGACATCCTCGCCGAATTGGAAGAAAATCTGGAAACGAACAAACGCAACGATCTCTCTGATACCGAAATCGCTTTGTCACAACAACGAATCGGTGTCATTGAAGCCCAAGAACGCCGCGCCGAGATTCTGGAAACACATCAAGGAAAACTGGATGAACTACACACTGTGTTTGCACTGGCGGATCCTCAGAACCACCAGGCCAGAGAGGTTCCTGATTACTTGGTGGACACGATAAGTTTTGAGATTATGCATGATCCGGTTATTACGAGGACGGGCCATTCGTATGAGAGAGCGACATTGCTGGAGTACTTGAAAAACAGTCCGGTGGATCCGTTGACGAGGGAACCGTTGACGGCAAAGGACTTGAGGCCGAATGTTGCATTGAGACAGGTCCTCGAGGAGTTTTGGAAGACGGCGGGCAATTGGGCCATTGATTGGTGAGGGATGAAAGGTGCAGCGACCTTTCGTACTGTTCTCTCTCTTTGGATGCTGTAGTTGTGGTTGCAATTCTCTTCCGGTCGATCTGTTTTTCCCTTTCAAAGCATGGCGATGGCGTACAAGCTTGCATTATATTATACCTTTCTTCCCCTTTATACACTTCTCTGCTTACCTCTATTCTCTCTCTATTCAGAGCGCCTGAACTTTCGATCATCTTCTCTCGTTCTTCTTCGATCGCTCTTCCAATATTGATGCCTTACTACACCACATGCAAGATCACACGAACGTGGCGAAGACAGGCGAGGCGAGATTCTCTCGGAGCCGATATTCGTGTTGATGTGTGAAGCTAGGCTACTACGTCTTTCCTTTCACCCGGATCAGAAGCATTGAAGGCGATTCTTTGTCACATGAAGGGTACGAAACAAGCCACTGCAATGAAACCCCAAGCATGACTATTGTTCACGATGCATGAAGTCTTGTCAACACACAGCAATCTGGCAGACCATGAGAACAGAAGGGCATTTCTTGTACGGTGTTATCGTTGCTTTATTCTCTAGCAAGGATTATGGTTGTCGCTTCCTCTTCACCCACATCGTCATTGGTTTACGGCAAACAGGCACACAATATATGCCTCTGTGCTATAATCAAAGCATATCTGAATCATATGAGCTATACTGTCTGACTATCAGGTGGTACAGACAAGATGAGTGAGTGTAAGCTACACACAGCAGTCTGCACCCCTCATTCATGGCGAAGGTGATATACATCTGAACGATATACATCAAACATGGTCTTGATAGACATCATCTTTTGACCCATGGTGACTTGAGATCGATCAGAGGACTTCCTCGATAATCGTAGGCCCTAACCTACTCGCTTTTGAAGAATACCGTAGACTCTAGCTTGGTGGACTAAAGAATCAAAGAAGGTATAGAGGAGGTGAGGATTCTATATGTTTAGACTTCTCATCTCAAAGCAATAGCGGCTATGTTGTTTCTTCCTCCTGGGCCATACTTTCTGATCGCTTTTTCCTTACTTGCTATATCGTTCTTTTCCCATCACATTTTACCTTGGTCGATCGCACCTTCTCAGTCTATCAAGTCACCCCTTCTCGATTCATTTCGATTACTGAACATCTCCTTCCAATCGGAAACTCTTGTCCAACTTCTGAGCAAAACACTATTGTCAGGATATATGGCGTGGAACAAGACGACTGGCGAGTAGAAGGTAATGCCAGATCGACATGCAGTGTGGGAAGCACCACGTATCAAATTCGTCTGTTCGACAAAATGGCCGGTTACTGTATGTCGATATCGATATTCGATCAACCAGACCCCCCGATTCGGCATCTACGGGTCGGTATTGCGGGTTTTGTTTCCCCTGTCTCAACTGACAATGATGTAGTAACATGAGCTGTGTAGTCAATGAGATGCATCTTCGTTGGGGACCCTCGGATATAGTTGTTGTTGTTGTTCCTGCAAAGGCCAAAAGGAAAAGTGTGAATCAAAGCATAGAATGATGAGTAATTAGAGGATGATACCCTGATGTATTCTCCCGAAATGAGAAAGTGTACGGAGTGAGTTACAAAAAGGAAGAAACGAGTTGCACGTACGTACTTCTCACTTCCATGGGAGAGAAATCGAGGAACTCCAAGCACTACTAGGCATACCAGCGAGGTCTGTCAACAAACAAAAATATCCGGATACATTCATGGTCACCAAGTACACATCAATCACGTGCGATGCTTCGGTCCCCATCTCCGAGGCCTTCCCTTCTCTCCCCCTTCCCTTCCGCTTCGATCTTCACGATTCATGATCACGATGCCGATTCCATGGTTCTTGTACATGAAGCTAGAGTAATCAACCGTATGCCGGTAGACAAACGGTACGCCCGTTTTGACCCCCTGAAACCGAAACAAGAAAAGATGGAAAAAGAACCCAAAGACCCGAGGACCTGTCATGCAACAAAAAAAGCTCGGTCTGGCCGTTTTATGGAGCCCGGAAAGACCGTTGTGGAATTCTCCCCCTTTATTCTCAAACAAGCATCCGAGGGAAAGCATTGACACTGCCAGAAGAATGTAGAAGGCAAATACAAATGCAAATGCGAATGCGGACCGGAATACGTGGGTTCGAAACAGGATGGTTGAGAGAGTTCTGAAAAAGTGTTTGGGATTTTTGATAGAGAAACATTGATCCCAAGTCCAACCCTTCGGAGGAAACCCAGCCTTGCCGTGAGGGTGAAAGGGATAGGGTTCGATCTCTTCTTTTTTGCAAGATAGCTACGAATACAACAAGAGCGCCTGACCAGTTCCCAGTGTGACCGAGTTCCACTCTCCTTCCATTCGAGTGGTGATCCTAACAAAAGAAAGAAGGTAAACAAGGAAACAAAACAAAGAAACAAATAGAAGCAAGAGGCGTCATCAGGATCCCTCAACCTTGTGTAAAAGAAGGCCACCCGAGTGTCGAAACGGATATGCATAACGTCTTCTTCCGTCCCCCTTTATCGTTCTTTCGAAGGGGGGCGGCGAGCGTTTGCTTTCGTCCGCTCGAATCGAGCGGTCCAACAGCTGTCGAGATCAAGATCGATATGCCAAATGCCAGCAGTGCTTTAGACACTAGAATAGAAGAAAAACAGATGATCGCGGAAACGACCGATGCGATGCTTTGAAAAGAAGAAAAAGTATGAGGAAAATATAAAGCAAAACATCAAATGGTAAGAAACTGGCTTTGGGTGAGCAATGCTTGAGAAGCAACGCAAACCATGAATTGACAGAAAGAAAAAAGAACAAGAGATATCTGGGGTATAACAAGAATCGAAGAAAGCGAAAGGTGATGAAAGCGAACAACTCCCCACCGAACCTAAAACATATCCGCCTGTTCCAAATGGTCCGACTCAAGGAAATCGCAAATATAGGAAATAAATTCAAAAGATTATCCGGCGAACACCAGTAGTAAGAGTCTCGAGCTCTCTACTCGCTCATGTAGTTCGTAGCCGATCTGCGGCTGTTCTTTTTTGCTGCCTTCCTCACCCATTCTAGGGTGGAATGCTCAGTCCCGCCAGCAGGCTGTAGTCTAGAAGACATGTGCGCTTAAAGACTGGCGGGATCGATGGTACCGTACTGCACAAAGCTTGACATGTCAATCTCCTCGCCATGTTGGTTTTGGTGATCGTTTGCACCCAAGCTAGGGCTGTGGTACACGTCGTGGTTCTGAAGGTGGGAAGGGTGGTGAGCTGGTGTTGAGTATGCCGACTCGTGCATTGGTGATTGGTACATCTTGCTGTCATGGAACATACCAGTACCGTTAACTTTGGGTGTCTGGTAGAGGTTATGGCCATGGTCACCGTGGCCCATATGCGTAGGTGACTGGAAGGCAATAGCAGAATCTTGGTGCATAGCCATTTGAGCGGGGTTAGGCGACTGCTGGTGCATGGGAGTCTCGTTAGGCATGCGGAAAGGCAGGTTCATCTTGTTTGCAGGGATAGGCGAGTTGTAGTCGTAGTGAGCCTCTGAGAGCGACGAGTCGAAACCCATGTGCTCGTCAGGAAGAGGGCTGTGGAAACCCATACCCATCGACTTGTTGTAGACATCAGATGAAAGGCAGAGAGCATCGTCGTTCAAGCCGTTGTCACCTCCAGGAGTGCTGAAGATGTCGTCCGATTGGCTGCGGCCAAGACCGTTGAGAGGCGGTGATTGGTCTGCAATGACTGGATCACCACCGCTAAGGCATGAGACAGGAGTGTTGCTGGTACCGATCATAGCGGATGGATCGACCGAGAGGAAGGAACTCGAGTACGGGGTGTTGAGGTTGGAGTGAGCCATCATGTCGCTGGTAGGGCCAGGGTTGAAGAATCCAGGAGTACCAAAGTCGCTCGGAGAGTTGAGAGTGGTGGCAGACATTGGGCCGGCGAATTGTCTAAAGTCCATGCCATATCCAGCGGAGGTATCGATGCTAAGGCTGTTAGGACCCATGCCTGTGGAGAAACCGTGGTGGTGCTGAGGCTGAGGAGCAAAGATGGCAGTGTCTTGGAGAGGCTGAGCGGGTGTGTTGGGTTCGTGCTGAATGAGGAAAGAAGGCATTGGGTTGTTTCTGAGCATTGAGAGGTCAATAGCGGCAGGAACCGAACGACTACGCTGTCTCTTGTGGCCGCGAGGAGCAGGCGGGCCCATGAGACCCATGGCAGAGTCCTGGAAAACGCCCGAGTGAGGGTGTACTAAGTGGTTGGGCTGACTGGCGGGTCTGAAAGAAACAGGTGAGACAGGAGCTGACGCAGCAGCCATGGCAAAGTGGGTGGGGTCAAGCATGGTGTGGCGGTTCTGGAAAGAGTCAAGAGAGACGAGCTTGGCCAGTTGACCACTGAGAGCCTTGGAGGGGCCGCCGAGCTGGTGGACCATGATCTTGCTGGCCTGTTGGTCCTCTGTGAAATCACCACACTCGTAGAAGCCACCGCTGCCGGAGCTGTCCATGTAGAACTTGGGGGGACGAACCAATTCGACCACCAGAGCGCCCAATCTCTGAGAAGCGCCCTCAGCAGCGGTTGTGACCTCACCTTGGACAAGGTTTATGTTCTTAATCCAAGCGAAGGGGTATTCAATCTTGTAGCCAGCCGAGTCGTTGTTGATGTAGTATGTAACACAAGCCTTCTCGGGCGAGTAGAAGATAATCAGGTCCATCTGGCTTTGGCCGACTCTGCGCCAGGAACCGATCGAGAGGGAGCGACATGCAAAGTGTTGGATGACTACACAGGGGTTAGCTCGGGACATATGCGTAACAATACGATGTTAAAACTCACCAACTTTTCCGGTGCCTGCATCGGAGTTGAGGCTCATGGTGCCGGGAGTGTAGCCGTAGCCATTACCGCCGGGGCCCATGAGGTTAGGGAAGAAGCCCTTTCCAGACTCAAGCGCTTGCATTGCGAGATGGCGGCGCATCGACTCGGGAATGCTCTCGCAGTCCTCACCGTTCTCAATGCTCTTTCTTGCAATGTTCTTAATCTTGGCACGTCTGCAATGGTATTAGATACGCAACGTGGGTCGTCTCTGTACGAGGGGACTTACCTGTTCTGGAACCAGATTTGGACTGATCTCTCAGTCATGTTGATTTCATCGGCAATTCTCTCACGGACAGCGGCGGTAGGGGTGGGGTTCTTGTTGAACTCGACTTCCAAAGTGATGAGCTGGTCTTGAGTAGCACGTTGTCTCTTCTGGTTCTTTTGTTGTTGGGTAAGAGTGCTCTTGCGCGGTGGCCTCCTCGAGGAAGAGCCACTTGCGGTGAGAGGGGTCGCGGGGGAGGGAGTGCCTGGCGACGCCGAGTCCATTGGTCCCATGTCTTTGGAGTCCATGGTGTATATGTTGTTGATTATAGATGGCTAAAGGATGAGTTTGTTGTTCTTGATGATTATAAGCCGCCAATGGCAGTTGCAGCTGGGCAGTGTCAAAGAAGCAGGCAGTTCAGACCGAGGCTGAATCGAAGTTCGGAAGTCTTTGTCTGTGGGTCAATCCGTGTGCTCAATCGAGACAATGCCGAGAGCAACAGCTGAAGGAAGGCACGAGGATCAAAGGAGTCGAATTAGGAAGAAAGCAGGAAGCCTGTGTTGTTGTTGGAAGGAAGGTAGAGGTGACAGCCGGAAGGAGTGACGGTCTGCCGAACTGGCCAAAGCAGCGATACAGATAGGGTAAGCGTGTTGGATAGTCGTGGCTAATCAAAGAAGCAAAGAGAAGGATATGATGTGCGAAGGAATTAGACCGCAGCTTAAGGGAGTGATGAAGCGGCGCACAGGAGCAATAGAAAGGGAAAAGAGAGATGTTGCAAAGGGAAAGGCGAGGATAAAGTGCTTTGGGCAGGCGAAACACACACGAGAAGAGCGTGCCCTCCCCCCTTTGAGAGACACTGACGGCCACGGTCCACGCTCCACGGGTCCACGCTTCGACGAGCGAGTCGGAGCAAAGTCAAGCACAAGCGCCAAAAGCGCGAATCACGTTTGTGAAACGCACGAGGCAGGCACGACCCACATACCAGACCATGCCGCTTTCGGACGCTCCTCCACGGCCGCTCGTCTGTTTTCCACACAACCTTCCAATCGCCCGACCGATGTGATGCTCCTTGAACATTCTGGTGCCGTCATGGGCGTTTGTGCTGTTGTCTGTCGACCTCTTGTTCCCGCGTGCCCGCTCTGCTTCAGCCAGCTGTTGCTATCTCGCTATCGACGCTGTGCCCTGTGAGCCAACGTGCGTGTTTAGGCACACGAACTCCTCCTTCGATCCACCACTGTAAATAGCTGCTACTGCTGCCGCCGCCATCCGTCATCCTCCCTCCACCTCTCTACCAATACCAGTCGCAGATGTCGCGAGACGAATGCTGCCCTGCATGCAACCAATGCATCGTGCCGTAGGTTAACTTGTCTCCTCCGCGACTCGGACACGGATACCGCTGCCTTGGCGACCAACTCGCGCCTACAAACCCCGTGCCCTACTAGTTTACGAAAAGCAGCCCACTATCATGTCTGTGTATTCCACTTCCGCTGCTCTCGACCGCGTGTACGGCACAACTAGGCCTATATCCCATAAAGAGGCCATGATTATTTTGAGTACCTCCTGACAAGTAACTACTGCATCAACATACACACTGTCCAAACCGCCATCTAGACACAACGTCCACATGCAGCCCGTACGAATCTTTTGGTCGACTCTTTGTCAGACATGCTGCGTCGACGTTCGGCTATTTCTCTATCATGGTCGATGCCTCGATTCCTTATCGGCCGAGTCCCCCTTCTCGTCCTAGCTCGTACTGATTGTCCCCTCTCCCTGCACGCTGGACCGACGTCACGTCACAAAGCGCCGTGCGCTGCCGGTTGTTGGTGCCTCTCGACACTGGCTCGCTGACCTGATCGGCAAGTGTTTTGTCTTGGCCCCCTGACCCCTGTTCTCGTGGCTCGACGATCCGTGAAGAAAACGCAGGCACCATTCAGGAACACCCGCCGCCAGCAGCACGAGCCGTCAACGTCGGACCCACACAAGCTCGAGGATGCTAACGGTCGGGGCAAAACACTAGCGCGGTGAGCCGCAGAGACATCGGAGCTTTATCGTCCGGGACTCCGGGTGAACCCTTCTACCGCATCCTTGACGACCAGGGTTACTTGATCTGCACGCAATATATTATGTGTTGCTGCTCCCCCAGAGTGTCCTCCAAGCCAACCTTGCGTGATACAAGACGTGGTTGAATGCATGTTTGTGGGATGCTCCAGAAAAGTATTCGTACCTCTTCCAGAGGCGGGCTGAGAATTGAAATGAATCATGGACACGAATGTTGGTAGATTTTCTATTTTTGCTTCAGATACCCGTAGCGTCGCTTTTTGAACCTCACAAACTTCCTCTCAAGTCTCAGAGCTTCTGGAAAGAGTACCTCGAAGTATCTTTTTCGATCTGAATCTACTTCTCGATTTGTTATCCGATCTAAACCATAAGCAACAGTTGCGCCTGCTGTGTTTCGGCATACGATATGTCATCCCGTGTTGAAGATTGGTTTCGTATATTAGAAGGAGCGTTCGGCCGGGAGGATGAAACACCACACTCCCGGCCGGAGTAAACTTATACCAAGTGCACGAGCTTCACTATCCGATGCCCTCCTACGAAGCCAAGTCACTAGAAGGTAGCTACGCGGATACCCAGTGTCGGTAGCATCTAGTAGGAATCCACCGAGGACTACTCGAGTAAGTTCTGAGTAAAGAATTCTAGCTTGGGACTAAGTCTGTATATATCTTTATCTGCTTGCTAAAGAGGCGCGTATGTTGAATTGAAGCATGCAAAAGCCGAACATGGAACCCTTTCCGTTTGTTATCAACGCTTGCCTTTGGGTGGTCAGGGCGACGCTAGAACATTCTTCCACCATTCTACTGCCAACTATTCAGCCTTGCCTAAGAGGCTGTCATCTCGATTCTGATACCCGGATCATGCCCTTTTGTCGCACCTTCTCATCCATTACGAAGCCCCAAGGCTGAAAACGCCAGGTGGTGCTCCAAGTGTACGCTCTCGGAGCATCCGTTGCCTTCCAGAATGTGACTTTCTTGCCGTTTGTTCACCTGCTACGGATGAGGCTTCCGGCTCTCCAGGAAGTTTCATGGGCCAACAGCCACAGCTTGTCGAGAAAAGCATCCTAAAATGATGGTGAAGCACAAAGCCTGCTACCAATGCGTCCTGGAAGGTGGAGATATCATTTAATAGCTTGAGAGCAGTTCACATCGACGTCATGGTATGAACAACTGAATAACCGGCGGCCCGCCCGAAGCGAGAGTACCTTGGCCTGTCAAACGACTCATCGGCTTACGAGTAATGCCTGAGCACTGCCACCATGAGGCATACATCTTCGATGGCTTCTAAAGAGTGAGTCAAGGTTTGTACTCTTGCTACGGCTTGACATGGAAGTGAAACGATTGTTGGTGTTCATGGCGGGCACAGTCTTGCACTGAGCGAAGGCGAATCTGATTGTCCCGACCGACCACTGAGAACGTTGCGATACCTCCATAAACTGTGTTGTGTACAGCAAGGATGTTGTGCTAGTAAATCAAGCGATGGTTGAGTGGCGTGTACTCGTGCTTTCTCTCGCTACAAAGGTTCTCAGACGTTGGTGATAGTGCTCGTACTGCCGAAGTCTATTGGTCTTCGGTATTGACTTCGTGCATGATTGCGAAGATCTGATGGTTGGCATCTCGTTGCTTGCGGCATTGCAAGGCTTCACATTGCATCGTACGCAGTAGTGATAGAGCCGTATTGGATACCCGATATCGCCCGGGTGGTCCGAGTCTCGCGATGCTCCATGGTATCCTGCATGATACTTATGCCGAGCTTTCAAAGTGATTGATGACAGCAATTTGCCTCCCAGAGTGACTTCTAGAGAATCATTTCCTGGGCAAAGAAGATGCTTCATAATTCCGTCAAGCCACTTCTCATCAGGTGTTTATCATCTCCACGGGAGACGGAAGAGCCTGATCCAGTAGAAAGATTTTCTGTCTAGGCCAGTCAAGGCTTGGTAGTAGCACGACATCCAGTGTTGCAGCTACATGTTGCAACAGGGCCGAAGGCCATCTTTGCAGCCACCAGGTGTTCGACCTCAACCTCATGAGCGCTGCGTAGTGGGCCAAGACAACGAGAGAGATTGGATGACGGTCTGCGAGCATATCGAGGAAAAGCGAGCTCACGTTTATGGGCCACATTTGGACGTACATTGGGCCTGGGACTTCCTCTGGATGCGTTTCCATGATGGCCATGTAGAAGAACACCCTCTCAGCAGCCTGCAGACAAGCTGATGCTTCATCACCCTGGCAGTGCTGATTTATGGTATCTTGAAGATTCGAATATGCAGGGTAGGTCTCGCCTAGTGTTGCTATGAGCGCCGTATGGTCCGGGAGCACAGCGACCTTCTGGATTGATTCTTTCTCTCGGAGCACCTCCCATTTCTGCGTAAGAATGGTCTTGATTCCTCTTCCAAGATGAAACGAATTGAGCAGTTCTTCGACTGGATCACGTACCAGACCAAGGCCTCGTGGGTCATAAGCTGGCTCTGCCAGTGCAAAGATGGAAGTAATCGCGGCGAATCCTAATATCGGTTGGCTGTGCTCAGGTGACGATTCAATAATATGAGGTCGTACAAGGGCCAACGCAGCGTGCTGGTGATTAGCTGCTCGAGACAAAAGCTCCAGTCGATGAGGCTGTTCGGAATACAGATGCAGCGCTGCCAAAGCCAAATTTGAATGCATCAGATAAGGAAAGCGAAGACCCATGGCACTTTCTTCCTTGTTTGGTTTGGCTTCTGGTGTGATGGTGCAGGCAGTACTCGTGATGGATTGATGAAGTAGCTCAAAATCCGCCATAGGTAGAGGCTGTTCAGGATCTCCATTGTGGTCGGCGATGTTGTGTGAAATTGCGTTGAACACCCGAGTGTTGACAGACACATCCGAAGCTGGGCTTCCAACTGTGGAAAAGCTACATTCAACTTTTCTCTTGGTACATCCTCCACATGATGGCTTTCCTTCGTCACACTGTCTTCACGTTAGCTATACGACCAGGCGTGACAGCTCAAGGCGGTTGGACCTTATAATGTCTCTTCTTGCATTGATCGCAACCACCGCGACTCTTCTTATGCGTTCGTCTCTGCCGTTCTCCAACAGGACCGCCTCTCATGATGCATGCCCAAATTTGGTTGAACGGGTTCAAAAGGGTCAAAGTTTTTGGAAGAGGAAATGTTCAAGCGAAGATCAAACGCCAGTGACAGCACCCCGTTAGCGACGCCCACGGTTTCTCCGGCCCCCTAAGTATCGCGATTCATTCCATCACATACTCCAAGCAAGATTTATAAGAGGATCTGAAGATGAGAGAACACATCAAAGATAAACAAGCTTACGTGGCTTCTCATAAGCAATAAGAATCTCTTGTTATCCAAGATCTGAGCCACTGCAGCGTGCCTGAGAGGATACCGCTGAATTAAGGGTGTGACTACCTCGGCAACGATAGCCGGAATTGAGCCCTCTGTACCATACGCGCTCGAATACGCACTTCTTGAGATTTCCTCCAACACTTCATGCTATTTTCGTTGCGATTGCGCATATCTCCAAGAGATATCTCAACGTTGTGGTTCGTCATTTTCATGATCGCCAGGTACAGCCACTATGTCCCCCGTATGGTACACGCGCAGAGGTAGATATAAGAAGGCGAATGCCTTTCCTCCAACTCGAGTGCTTCATTCGTTATCCTTGTGAAGCACCTCATATTCGCCTACCATTTGCAATCTTTCTTGAGGAACTCAGAAGATTAATCTTTGGATCAAAAACTGGAAAAAGATTCCGCCGAACCAGCACCTCACGTTCGACCATCATGGCTCTTGCTCCAAGCAATATCGATCCGGACCACCTTGTCCTCTATGCCTACAAACCCTCCGCTGTAGCAGCTGGCATCTTCATGGGAATTTTCGGAGTAGCCACTGTCGCCCACATATTCTATCTTCCCAAATTGCGCCAATGCTTTTTCATTCCTATGATCTTGGGCGGTATCAGTACGTCTTGACATGTTCTCTACATTCAGGCGCAGGTTACTAACATTCGTACAGTGGAAACAGGTGGTCTCTACGGTCGGTTCTGGGGACACAGCGATCAGAATAACTTTAAGGCCTATGTGTTACAGGCTTTGCTTCTTACACCAGCACCGATCTTCTTGGCAGCGACGATGTACATGACACTAGGCAGAGTTATTGTTGCTCTGGACTCCGACAAAGATCATACTCTTATTCGTCCCCGCTGGCTGTCGAAAATCTTTGTGATGTTCGACATCATATGTTTCCTGGTCCAAATAGGCGGAATCGGCATGCAATTTTCTACATCAGCCTCAGCACAGAAGACTGGCCGCACAGTGA
>Ga0115846_100214_pt1 | contig 30336 bp, 34 predicted proteins | sample InSIn5gowninarea_2_FD_83860 | JGI IMG/M metagenome (GOLD analysis project Ga0115846, IMG submission 83860) | reverse complement strand
TTTGAGCAGCCCTCTTTTGAGACCCGAAGGTTTCTACGATCTCAAGACGCAGCAAGCCCAAAGCTGGAACACCGAAAAGAGAGTCTCAATCGACGCCATGTCTTTGGATGATCAGGAATGGGTTGGTGGGGTTGAGTGGTCAAAAAATAGTACAGAGGGCGGGGGTGGACTTGGGACTGGTACTTGGCCAGTGGACAAGGGCTGACGGCGGGCCATGAACGGTTGAGGTAGCTGGTGAGACGCGACGAGATCAGGTTGGCAGGATTGGCAGACCTAGGATGGATGTTAGCGAGTTACACAGAAGTTGAAGGCTGCTTATGCTTACTTCTCCACGGCGCCTATGCAGTGACACAAAACTGCAGCCAATTCCTTGACAAGATGTGGTCTGTTGCCAGTCTTTTCCAATTGCTTGATGGTTGCCACAACCACATCGTCGCTGATGCCTTCCGTGTCTATCGTGTGCACCGTCTGCGTTCCGGGTGATGGCGGAGGAGTGTGCTCGGCCAATCGCGAGGGTGGTTCCGTTCGGATAGACAAAGTTTTTGTCTTGGGTGGACTCATGAGTGCCGGAGGAGGCGACAAGGAGTCGTGCGACCGCTTGGGCTTCTTGGGGACGGGCTCGTCATCAATGACGGTAGCTGGCGGCGAGGGGTGGGATTGCGAAGAAGCGCGAGAGCGTTTGGGGACGGTGATACCGAGCTCGGAGAGGGAGAGCGACTTTCTTCTCGTGTTATAAGGCATGGTGGGTGGATGAATTGGCGATTCGGCGGCGGTGGTGCGGACAGAGCACAAAAGTTGATTGTTTGGGCGCGTCGGTGTTTCTGTTTCCTTGGGCGTCGGCTGGGAAAATGTGGGCGAGCAACCAGAAGCTTGGGGCTGGGCGTTGATTGGTCGATCGGGGAATGGATGGTCAGCCTTGCTTATCTAGGGTGTGCAGTCCGAGAGTTGGCGGAAGAATGTTGGACGATAAATCAACTTCGCAGGCGGATTGGAATGAAGATGGCGATGGACGGTGACGAGCTTGCTGCTTGGTGAGGCGGTGGAAGATGGTTGGGATGCTGTGTCGATGGTGTTAGGGGTTCCAAAGCTCGGATGCTTGAAGCCAAGGGGGCTCGGCTCGATCTTTCGCTGGATGGGCGGTTGCGTCGGCGGCGAACGGATGTGCAAGTGCAAGCTTGGAGCTCTAGCCAGGAAAAAAAGTTGTTTGCTCGTGTTAAGTCTGCACAATTGTTCTGATGATTTCCACGGCCAGAAAATGCTGTATCTTTGTACGAAGTGCGAGGGTTTGGAAAAACGAAGTTCAGGGGATGCTTTCGATTGGGAAACATGGCCACCACAGGCAGCAGCAAGGGACTTGGCGAATACGTGACCCAAGCAAGAGAACGCACCTTCCACCGACCACCACCACAGTCCACCTCCGACCACCGCGACACTCGGCCGCTACCATCAGAAGCACCAACGTTATTTCTCTCCACTCAGCCCAGCGACTCTATCGTCTGTGTTTCATTCGTTTCCATTGTTTACTTGCGACACTTGTCCTCTGCTTGCAAACAGTCCTGCTTCTCTATCCACGCTCTTTTTCTACAGCTATCCAAACTGCCACTTTTTTTTCCATGTGATTTTTCAGACATGAAACAGTACACAGGTGCAGCTGCACTCCTCCAACCAATGACATGCTGATCGACTGTACGTCGCACCAGCCATTCCCGCGTCTGCAGCTTGCGACGCGGAGCCATTCTTATCCTGCTGATCGACCAATCATCATGACTTTCGAGAAAAAGCACCCTCATGCCGCGGTACCCCTGATGCTCCAAAAGCTGTACCTCTCGTGTCTCTGACGTCGAGTCATGCATCATACCTCGCGTCAACACTCAAAGCTCGGATTGAGCTCCATACCGTCCGCCGTCGTCACGGCGGAGCACCGGATCACGGATATCAGCTGTTTGGTTCATCAATTCATCTCCCTCACCGCAGAGTGCTGCTTCTTATCAATCGTTTGCCCAATCTCACCATCTCATCTCCACAGCACGTTGATAGAACTATTCATTTGGTAAACAAATTGCCTAGCTAGCTACCATCACTCGGGGACCGTCACGGCAACCCTCTGCCCCGGCGATCCGGCTCAAACGCGAATCCTTCGTCGTCCATTATGCTTCCACGAGTCACGCCTTCGTCTGATGTTCTGGTTTGCTTCTTTCCACGATTCCATTTTCTCCTCAATCACTAGCCCACAGCCTCTCCACAAGCGCGCGTATGCCGTTTCGTAATTCCTACCCCATCTAGAGTCCTGCGACCAACAGTCTCCGCAATCGGTGCATGGACTAAATCGCGGGCTGTTGTTTGCTTCTTTTCTTCTCCTCACAGCAGAAAGTGTAACCTTAGTTTTTGTTGCTGACCCGCACGACATCTGCATACAGCCAGCCAGCTTCTGAAGTCGCAGGCGAGATTGCACGACTGGAAGCGCCTCTTTTGTGAGGCTTGCAGGACTCCTGCAGCTTCCCTCACATGTCTTCTGCAGCTCTGCGATACAGTATCAGCTTGCACTTGCCCTACGATAGCCTATTATCCGTGCCTGTCTCAGAAAGATTCGGTTGACGTACGGTCCGCGCCGATCCATGTATCTCTGCTTGCCATGCCGATAAGCATACGTACGAAGAAGGGGTAGAAAGTCTGGACTTTGAAGCTCAGAATGGCATTGACTTTATTGGGACATCACGACATGCCACCTTTTGCGAGTGACTTTCAACAAGCAGCATTTTGCTCTTCGCTCTCGCTGGATGCGATTCTACGTCTCGAGACCCCCGCAATCCTTTGTACATACACCTAGCCCCTCCAGCTGTACAATTAAACCTTCGCGAGTTTGCCTTGTTCTCAAGCATGATCCTTGTTCGACTCGTGCACAAAGTCAATAGTGCTTCAGTGCAGCGGGGTGGTGTCAGGAGCGAGAGTTGAGCTTAAATCTCTCGTCGCCAGTGTTTGCTTCTTTGCAGTCGGACCACCTCTTTTCGCTTGTCAGCACCACGGTTTGGCCACCGTTTTGCGACAACGTCGAGCCTTGAGCATGCTGCTTTAGGCAGTTGAGCGGTTATCGTCGACGAGCGTCGGCTAAACTTCTCAGAGCTGTATGAGAAGAAAGCCAGCTCGATGAGCTTAACAATGAGGATTGATGCCCATGTGAGGGCTCTTATCAAGCGCATATCAGTCATTCAAGCATGCGCCTCGTCGAGTCTGAGATTGAAGCGATGCGCGGATTGGGCTTGCGCGGAGAGCATCCATGAAAAGCGCTATCCAGTTGGGCTCTCAATAGACGCTCTCCACCTCCAGATGAATCCGTGCATCTCTTCAGCTGCACTTCAACACCTTGGTGGAGATACAGCGATTCATGCACCGGTCAAGAAACCGGATGCGCTTGGTATCAACTGCCCTTTACTTGGACATCCAAGAAAGCCAACCATTCTGAGTCGTTTGAGTTTGGATCTCCTGTTCGATTTTACCTCCAACTTGCTCTGCCTTATCTTTGATGCTTTGTGTCACCGTTTTCGGTTTCAGCTCAAAAATCCATACGGTTCCAAACTGCTTTCTGCGTTCTCTGACGACTTCGAGGCCGCTGTCTTCGATGAGTTGACCGATGTCTCTGTTCCACCAGCAACCGTGTTTGTCGGCGTGCTGAGGCGCTGTCATATCCAAAAGTTTGTTCATCCATCCAATGTAACTGCGACCGTGTTCGAGGAGCAAGATCCTGGCATCCGGGTTTGAGTGATCCAGGTGTTTCGACAGGTTCTTGAGCAGCTCGACGGGTTGTGCTGTGCTGCAAAGGCCCATTGTTTGCACAATCGTGTCATATCCCTTATTCAATCCTGGTGTGAAGGCTGTGCTAGTCTTCGCATCTTTCTGTGTTCCTGTTGGTGGTTCGGGCATGTCTCCAATGCAGTCGCCTTGGAGGAACCTGATGGGCACATTCTCAGCAGCCTTGCCAGGGTTGAGAATGTCCCATTTCTTGCGTGCCTCTTCTACCATCTGAGGACTCAGGTCAATCAGGGTCAAGCTCTTGATCTTGTCGAAACTGTAGTAGCCCAGATTTCTTGCGGTGCCACAGCTGACCTCCAGCACATTTCCCTTGACCATTGCAGACATCTCTTTCCGTGCCTTTATGACACCTCCGACCTTCTCGGAGAAGTTGACCTCCGCATCGAACCCCCCTGCTGTTGTGTCGTAGACCCCAGCGACGTCGCGTTGGGCAGAGGGTGAATGGTCGCCATGCACATTTCGAGACTTGTATAGGGAAACGGCAATTCCAGACATGTAGAAGGCCATGCCAAAGGCACAAGCCCCCATGACATAGATGCCGACTCCTCGCGCACCTCGTTGGAGCTTTATTCTGGATTGTGCATTTGCGGCGGGATCGGCGGGTTTGGCATTGGAGCCTATCGGTGTGCGTGGTGGTGGTGCTCTATATTGAGGGACTGGACTTCTGGCATGGTAGGGACCTGGTTTCTTCGGTATCGTTCGGGGGACTCCTCGCGGCATGATGTTGTGTTGTCGAGTCTTGCTGCCTTGACTCGAGAAAGAATTTTGGTCATGAGTATGTGAGAGAGAGCAGAAGCTTTGACCACCCAAGCTCATTCTCGAGCTCTACACCTACAAGTGTCCACTCAGCCACTTCCTACTTCTTTCGCTAACTACCTCTTCTCTCAGGAATGCGATCTTGCTTGGATGTCATATTTCATGTGGCCAAATCACCACAGGATCAACCACCCATTCGGGTTCATCTATACTTGATATCTTCCGCACACCTGACAGTGTATGTCACATCATGCAAGGCCATGAAACCAAGCAATTGCCGTTGGACCTTATGAATGGTCGACATGATCTATAGCTTGACGACAATGTCTCCGGTACAATGGTATCCAGTTTTGACTGGCTAACATCATTGACCAATGGTATGCTTCATCCTTGCTGCAGCCACGCTGTTTAAGGCTGCGTCTGGACAAGGCTGCCCTCCGAGACTGTCGCATGTTGCGGTATTGTTAAGCCACCCTGTTATGACTATATCTGATGAACGCACTGTTTACTGTCAAGTCGACTCGTGAAAGACCATATTTTGCCCGCCTCAAATTCTCCTTCGCGACTTTGGACAGTTGCTCATTGGCGTCAGCCATCTTCTCCGCCGATGATCGCCCTCAAGACACATCCTGGCTGCAGGTCTGGCCTGCTGCAGCTGTATGCATTCCGATTATCACACGCCTATGTTGAGGTAGTAGTATGCCTGCGCTATTCTGCCATGGTTGCATTCATTTGCCACCAGCAGTCCGGCCCCCAAAATCATAACCTTTCGTATTCTTCTTGCAAAAGCTTGCTTGCACTTGAAAGAGCCATGGAGTTCGGTGTTATCGCATCCGCAATCGGCGTCGTCGGCGTTGCAGCTCAAACCATAGAGGTGATCACCAAGGTTAGAAGTCTCGTCCAAGAAGCAGGAGATGCCCCTTCCAATATCAAGAACATAGCTGCTGAGCTGGAGATACTGGCAAGAGCACTTTCAGGTATCGAGATGCAAGTGCGCCAGACCAATCAACCAGCCTTCTCGGACCCTTCGCCAGCGTTGCTGTATTGTCAGCAAGGTATCAAACAAATTGCCGTGTCTGTTACCTAACTCCAGTCCGCTATCTCCTTAAGCTTAATTGACCATGCCAGCATACGAATGGCTATGCTTTTACAAGTTCTTGATCGAATCTGGGTTAGAAATCACTGCGGACCACCACGAGAATTGGTAAGGGCTTTCGATACTCGAAACACGGTGATAGCTAATCAATTGTTCTTTGCTGTGTGACAAGCAACTCCTGCAAACCTAAGACTGAGAGCATAACAAACAACGTTTCTTCATGGACGACTTTCCTGAGCTCTAAGAACAATGTGCATTGATACAGACTGGACCGCTTTAGATGTGATTGCGAGAGATGGCTGGTCGCGACAGACTTTGATGTTGCAAAGGATATCGAATATACACAATATTATAAAGGTTATACCATTACATCTTATTCTCTCTCGCCTTGATCGCTTCTTCCTTGTCCTTAGAATCCGGGAAGTCATTAAGGTAGTCCTTAAACTTGTCAACAGGCGCGGCCATCAAGCCTGTCAACAGTTCCAGGTAATAGCTCGTCGGTGCACCGGGGTGGCTTCGTGTGGGTACGATCTTCTTTGTGCGTTCGAAACTTGCGGCCAATGCTTCACTCTCCTCGCGGGAAAGCAAGCCTTCAAGACGAGGCATATCTTCCTCCTTTTCATGTTCGATGTGGTGGTGAAGAAGATCCATCAAAGTATCAAGGAGGGGCATGAATTTAGGATCCACAGGCGTCATATCTTGCAACTTGTAAAGGTAATCCTTGACCTTAATCCCACACTAATTAGCATCTAGCAAATACTGGTTGATAGATGATAGCTTGACATACACCTTGATGTTGTTCCTTGTCAGTCTTGGACAGACGGACACCTTCTTCGCCCAAATGCTTCTCCATGGCGGGATACCATGTCAGTTCCTCGCTGATGGCGTGGCGGGCGACTGTCCAGGTCAATTGGTTTCGCCAGCGGACTTTTGCTGCGTCGTCGGTGGCGTTCTTGAGGTTTTCGTAGAGGACGTCGAATTCGTCGTGGTCGGCACCGATGGCTTCGGAGATCGACTTGCCCATGATTGCGATGGATGTGTGTTGATGAGTTGATTCGAGACAAGAGATTCAGATGAAGATAAGTACTTGGGAAGTTGATGCAAGAAAAGGAGGATCAGAGCATGCTAGATACTTGAACAGCTCTCAGCCGCCCGCTAACTGCATCGTTGACGACATTACGGTGACAGGCCAATACTATGCCTGTGTTTGGCACACTTGCCGTTGTTGCCGTGGAGTAGAACTGGAGAAGATTGCGGGGAGATGCATGACGAATGACGTTGTAGGGGTAATCTTTGACTTTTGATTCGTTCGGAGAATTGAGAGCCCCAAAGATCAGATCTGAGCCTCCAAAGGTTGTTTGCTCGAGGTTGTGTTTCGGAGATCTCTTTTGGGTAGAACAGGCAATACTTCTTCTCGAGGACGTGGACTGTGGTGTAGATGTACGTGGGCTGTGCAGCAGAGCGAGCCCAGATAGACAGCATCTGCGGGAGAGTGATAAACATGATCGAAGAGTATCCATTCCGATCCACTGCCTTTCCTCCATCACGATCATTCATCTTCCCTCAAGTATGGCTGTCAGCTTTGGACAGTGATAGCGACAACGACGGCGGCAGCTTGGTTCACAGGACTCCATGAGATGACGGAACCAACATCATATCTCAGTAAATTCCTGCTCTCCACCATCAATTGACCATCGGAGGCTCTGGTATCATCATGTGTCCCGCTGCGATGGCTCCCAACTCGTTATCAAGAACGCGTCGACGAATCACCCGTGGCACCTGTCCCCATCAGGCTGTCTCTTCTCTTGACAAGCTCTTCCCAGCTTCTGACGTCCTCGTAACCTGTAGGCATGGCTCTACCCAGATCATCTTTCGGTAAGTAACACTTCATGCAAAGCCAGTTGTCGGGTTGTGTCAAATGCTGGAACCATAACTTCACACCACCACGTCGTGCCCAATTGCAGCCGCTACAATGGTGCTCGACCTTAACGTCGTGGAGAACAGGTCGATGCGTTTTCCATGGCAGTTGCTCGCGCACCCATGTATGCCTCTTACACCACCCTTGGAACTTGGCAACGAATTGGTAGGCCTCGTCGTCTCTGTGTGCCCCGTGATAACGACTCCCCCTTCCCGAATGCTTCTCACGCACCTCCGGACGCGTTGCGTATTTGTATCTCTCAACTTCGCTGTTCTTGTCCAAGTGACGTCTCAAAGCTTCAGGATCCAAGCGCAGCTTGTCGTAGCGTGCTTTTGAAATTTGGAGGGGGTGTTGTAGAGAGAACGATCGCAAGAATGGTGCCGCTGAGGTCGACCTGATTGCGCCGGTCAAGGTCCGAGTAAGATAAATCATGAATGTATGGTTAGATTGAGCAGATGGGAAAGATGAATTTGCGTATTCCAATGACCGATATCAAAATCCACTGGCATGAGAATGCCCGACGTAGAAACGCTAGCCGCTTTACACGCCGCTTCTGGAAGGCCACCGATTTGGAAGGCAACACAAACAAAAGCCAAGCGTAAATACTCGTACTTCTCGTAGCACAACTTTTCTTAAGCACTCTACACAACATACAGAACCACAATCGAACATGATCATATTTCCGCCTCCCCTCAACCAATATGACGACCTTCCAGGCCCTGCTCTTGCAGAGGAAGGTCAAAACCGAGACCCACCCACAACACGTGAAACGTCGACCCCGGTTTCGGCGAGACGTGCTCTGTAGGACGGTTATCGGCGGGAAGAGCGGCGGAGACCAGAGGAAAGAGCATGTTTATCTGTCTGGGCAGACACACACGCGGAAAAGAAAAAGAATTTTGTTAGGCACACAAACTCGTAGGTCTCGATTGATCTTGGAAACAGCAGCATTCTCATATTCCTCATCGTTCAATTCCTTCCTATTCCTTCATCGAAGGCATCGAATTATCACCTCCCTGTATAGGTTTTGTACGAATAGGAAAGAGCAAGATCATGGCAGTTACTTCTCAAGAGGACGTTCCCGAGTCAGTGCTTATCCTGGGCTCTGGAGTTTTCGGTCTCAGTACCGCATACAGTTTGACGCAGAACTCGAAATTCGCCAATACTTCAATCACACTCGTCGATCGAAGTGCTTTCCCTGCCCCCGATGGCGCAAGCATAGACAGCAGTCGCATTGTCCGTCCCGATTACGCGGACCTCCCTTACGCCCGTCTGGCCATCGAAGCCCAAGCACGTTGGAGAAACGAATGGTGGGGTCAGCAAGATGTATACCATGAGCCCGGTCTGGCCGTCGTGGTCAACAAGGATGAATCCGACAATGGCAATGGCGATTTGGGCAGAAAGTACATGAGAGACAGTATGGCCAATGTCGAGCGTTGTGGACTCAAGCCTGGGAAAAAGAGCGAGGGTGGTGAGATTGAGGCTATGGAGACACAGAGCGATATCAGGAATATCTTCAGAGACAACACAAATGCCGCTCAAGAGACTGCTGTTGCAGCTGCCGCGGCCACAGGAAAAGGTGGTTCCTCGGTCGGTGACTTTGGCTACGTGAATTGGAGATCTGGCTGGGCAGATGCTGAGAAGGGTATGCGTGTGCTGCGTGCTCGTGTTGAAGAGACGAATCGCGTCAACTTCCTGCACGCTTCAGTCTCTCGCCTTCAATTCAGCAACGATGCCGTCACCGGTTGCGAAACAGACGACGGCAGAGTGCTGACAGCAGACTTGGTCGTGCTAGCCACCGGAGCCTGGACACCCGCTCTCCTCGACCTTCGCGGCCGCTGCAGCGCAACAGGTCAAATCCTCTCATACATCAAGATCAGCGATGCCGAGCAAGAAGCTTTGGGAGAACGACCAACCCTACTCAACGAAAGCAGCGGCCTCTTCATCATCCCACCCGTCAACAACGTCCTCAAAGTCGCCCGCCACGGCTACGGCTACTGCAATCCCGTCAGCATACCCCACCCAGAAGACCCTTCCCTGGGCAAAATCACCGTCTCCCTACCACGCACCCACATCTCCCACCCCGGCCTCGAGATCCCCTCAGAAGGCAAAAAGGCCCTCCGCAGCTTCCTCGCAGCCGTATACCCATCACTCGCCACCCGCCCATTCATCTCCACACGCATTTGCTGGTACACAGACACCCCCAGAGGAGATTGGTTGTTATCCTACCACCCGAGATACAGAAACCTCTTCGTAGCCACAGGAGGCAGCGGCCACGCGTATAAATTCCTCCCCGTCGTCGGCGACAAGATTGTCGATTGTTTGCTGGGCAACCCACCGGCCGAATTCAAAGACAAATGGGCATGGCCGGAGCGCGATTTGGAAGATCAAGTGTGGACCAAGGACTGGAGAGGTGGTGTCAAGGGTATGGTGCTGGAAGATGAATTGCAAAAGGGCGAGAACAAGGCTAAACTTTAGATGGGACTTTGTCATTGTGTCATGTACATTTTGCTTTGCTTTTGCCATGTTAGAAAGCGATGTTTGCTGGTGCAGACGTAGGGGAGGAGAATATGGTGGCTGAGCAGATGAACAATATATATAAAGAATCACCAATCATTGTTATCATCTATTCAGCTCCAAAGTCAATGGTGTGGGAAGATCCATCTCCTGGTCTCAACAAACACTTCTCTACGGGACCGGTCCAATCGTGGACATAGAAGTGATACGGAGATGGAGACAGTTGATAGAAAGAGCGGAGCCGCGGAGGAGCCATCAAGATTGAAGGAGTCCAACAAAGGAGCAAGCAAGGCCAAAGAAGCAGACAGGTCACCGAGATAAAGTGCAGGGCAGGTAGCGACGGGTGACGAAAAATCTACTGTCCATTGAGACAGGCAAATGATGAACAGCAACACATACAGGGACAATCACAGATCACAAACATGCAGGAAGAGTTTGATGATGTTTTTGAGATGACATTGGAGGAGGCTATGAACCTCGGCCATATTATCTATGCTTTGAGAGTAATGTAGTAAGTCGGGTGCTACTCATTGCAGCAAGGTAGCACCCCCTGTCCTTTGCATTCCTAAGCAAATCAACAGACCGCCCATGCCATCAATCATCTTCGCTCCAAACTTCCTCCGCCATTTCCATTCTTCTCTCGTCGTATTTTTTTTCGTAACAGTTTCTTGAGGTCATGTCAAGGCAGTGACCTTCCAAGCTGAAAAGAGTAAAGAAAAGGTGTATCAACGCCTTGAAAAGCGATCGATGCTCTCATACCCTTGGTCGTAGTGGTATCGGAAGAGAAAGAGAAGACCAAGGAGTATGTGAAAGACACTCGACCATCTTCGCTGGAGTACCGACCCGAAAAGAGATTTTGAAAATCGCCGTCCGAAAAAAAAGAAGAAAAGCCTTCATGCTCAAAGCTTTGAAAGAAACCGGAACTCCGCGCCATGCAATTGCAAAAGGGGGAAGAGAGGTATGTGTCGAGAAGCGGGGGCAATGCTCAAGACACATCCAATGAGGTTGGCAAGACCTCGAAGTAGTGGTGATAATACATCCGAAGATGGAAGAGGCTATTGTTACAAGTGCCGGTAAGGGGTTGTGGTTGTTTAGCAGGGTTGTTTGGTGGCTCTGTCTTGGCTCCGGGAATTGATGCAGCCTCGCGGAGTTGACTTAGGCCTTGCGGAAGTCGGACAACACAGGGTAGATCATCTCGAAGGCTTGGTAGATCTCTTCGCGGACCTTGGCACCAGTGAGGACGATCTTGCCGGAGACGAAAATGAGAAGCACCTGAGAGATGTTAGTCAGATGGAAGAAGACAGAGACAGATTCACAGGCGACACGCACGATCTTAGGCTTCATCATTCTGTAGATGAGACCGGGGAAGAGCTCAGGCTCGTAAGAGCTGAACATGTGATGGCGAGCAGCAAGACCTTCCAGACGGATGGGGAACTTGATGTCGCAGGAGCCAACGATGTTCTGGATCTTGAAGTCGGTGAACTTTGCGTTGAAGCCGAGCTTCTGGATGATACGAGCGTACTTGCGAGAAGCGAGCTTCGAATCATCCTCGGACTTGGCACCAGTGACGACCATCTTGCCAGAGGCAAAGATCAGAGCAGTGGTCTTGGGCTCGCGGATACGCATGATGACAGCGGCGAAACGCTTGGGGTTGTACTCTGCGTTACGGGCGTGGAGGGCAATCGTCTTCAGATCGAGTCTGCAGTCAAGGTTCACCGTGGCGACAATGTTCCTTAAAAGCGCGAAATGTCAACAACATGCCAACAACAAAACGTTGCTACACGAAGGATACTCACTGCAATGTAGGCACAATGCCACTGACACCCTGACCAGCGCCGGGCGTAGCAGCGGGAGTCGCGGGAGTCACCCCAGCGCCCTGTTGGGCGGCGGCTCCTTGCTGTGCAGGCTGTTGCTGCTGGCCCTGAGGCTGCGAAGTGTTGCCGTACCCGTATGCGCCGTTTGTCTGCGAGATCTGCTGACCATCTTTCTCAGATGAAGGTGGGGTGAGATCACCTGCGCCACCTGGGAAGGACAAAGAGCCGGGTGCGGTGAAGTTCTTGGCCTGAGCGGCGGTCGAGGGGTGTGTGATGACAGTCTCCATGATTGCGGTGAGCTGTAGAGAGAACGACGGAGTGTGGTAAGGCAGTCTGAAGCGAGCTGATGTCAGGATTGGTATTCTTGGACTTTATCTTGAGTAGTTACGCGACAGGAGGTGAGAGTGAGAGTGGAGAGATGGAAAGTGATGCGCAAGTGTGAAAAGGTGATGCGCAAAGTCGGTGACGACCTTTTGTGAAAGTGAAAGGCGATTGCGACGATGCGACAAGTGAGAGGAGGGGAAAAAGCGGCGGCGTTGAGATGCGCTTGAGAGTGAGATGGGTGGTCTCGTACCGTTAGCGGGAGATGAACAACCAAATGTGTCCCCTACAGATGCTGCCTGGAGGATGCGCTGTGGTAGATAGTGAAGGCAATGGCCAACAAGTGACTCCGGTTTATTTGGAGTTGGTCTGTGATGAACGGTGCCAAGAGGCGCTTTCCCAATCCGGAAGTGAGAGAAGGCCGCAAATGGATTTCCCTTTCACAACAATGTCCGCCGAAGGACAAAGAAAATCGCAGCAGAAAATTGGACAATGGTGCGTGATGGACGCAGAGATTGTTGATTTTAATGCGGCGAGTTGCGATGTGCGGGGACGATGTGGAGGGGCGCCGTTGCGTAGAGGGTCGGGCAAAGGTCGAAAAGCGCGGGAAAGCTGCGCGAAAGGGCGAGGGTGTCCGAGCCTTATATACCCACAGCCACTGCGCGCCAAGACCCACTTTGACTCAACGCTAAAATCTGCCTCGCGCCTGCAAATCTTTTGATCCAACTTTCCTGTCCAGATCCTTCGATAGATTTCCGCCAACCTGGGAACTCTTGCAGTTCATCATCAACACTGTGAAACCTCGACACACGCCTGCCATGTCGACGAATATCTATTCAAATCAACAACACTCGAGAATTCCACTCCCTTGCTTTCTTCGTTCGCGGCAAGCGCCAACAATTATGACTCACTATCCTCGGCATGATTTGCCGCACGCTTCTTGTCGGCCAGCATGTGAATGAGACACCAATCATGCCATCCACACCACCAATACGTTTCTTCTCCTACCAACGCCCCCGACTGTCAGCGGAAGCAGTAGTATTGCGACTGTCACCAGCGCTTCATGTGTATCATGTCTCCAATGGTCAAGCCAGGAGGCGGATGGGTATCTGCCGTCGCCGTCCGCTAACGCGTCTGTCAGGGGCTTGTCGCCACGAACAAGCGCGGATTTGCTTGCTTGTTGCCGGAATCAAGATCCCCGCCGCCGCATCATCGTCACCACCACCATCACGGCGCAATTACCTGATATCTGTCAAGTGTGTCTACTTTCAAGAACTGTTCCTGATCGCTGCGGCTGAGTTACTTGGTGTTTTGCTGTTCATCAGCTCTGTGTCATGTCAGGCTGCTGCTGCAACTTCGTGTCTCATGTCTGTCAGGGCCTGTATCCTGCGCTGTCTGAGCAGAATGGCGATCTGCTGAGGGGCGACTTGGACACGCACTGCCGCCGTAGGGGAGTCGCATCTGCGTCTGGCTATTGCTTGCGTTGGTCAAATGCATGCTTTCCAGTAGGTCAGTTGATATCGCAGACAGAATGGTCGCATCGCATAAGCTTGCGCATAGGCAAATTGTGGTCGTTTGGCTCCGACCGACTCTCCAAGCGCTTTGCTATCGGTAAGCAGCAGCGACTTGTTTTGTCTTTCACTCTTTTCATACAATTGGACAAGTCAGAATCACTTGCTCAGATTCTGCCAATCACATTCACTGGTAGGGAGGCTGCTGCCTACTGCTGCCTAAACCTTCTGACTCATCAAAGAGGTGCTTTGCTATAAAAGCCTGCCAGCCCTCACCCTCTTTCTTCTCCTCTCAAGTTGACTTGCCGATTGGCTTAGATCAAGTGTAGTATCTGTTCTTCTTATGTTTGACCACTAAGACTTTTTTTTATGTTGAACCCAATCTTTTGAACTAGCTTGGAGACTTCTGGGGCAGCGCCTTCTCGTCTCCTCGCACAGTGTCGCTTGTATTGCACTACCGCAGGCAGACGCAAAAACTCATCTTTTCATCAGTTCCGACTCTGGTTTTTCAACCGGAGGCTGAAGAAGGGGAAGAACGTGTCACATTGCTTGCAGGTGCATGATTGGGCTTCTAAGTGATTGATAGGTAGAACGGTAAGCGCCGTGGGCATGGTGATACAGATGCGGAGAAGGATCTCCTTCCACCTTGCACATCATTCCTTTCTCTCCTTCCTTTGCATTCAACACATCGTCGCTTAGGATGCGACCACGAACTCGTCGCGCATGGCTGACTGCCTGCCATGCTCATGCATGATTCCTGTCTCCCTCTCGTGCCTTCACGCCATCCCTACGACACCTGCACCTCAACAAGAGTCCAAATGTCGCTTCTACGAGCGCAACAGTTCGAATGCCCTCGGACAACTAAACCACCCTCGATCATGGTCACGAACAGCATCACATGAAAGGCATAGACAATGACGTCGATAAACAACCTTAGGTAACCTCCGCCATTTCAAATCGCAAGCCGCAAGCGGGGTTGAAAGGCTCCCCTCGATCCCACCATCTCTTTCCAAGAAGCGAACGCAACCCACCATTCCACTCCACTGCAGTCCCACTTTGAAAAGCAAAAGAAGCAGAAGGATCATAGCATCACAACAACATACCCGCGATCGAACGAACACAACACATTGCAATCATGACGAGCTATTTGGCCTCCTACATCCCCGCCATCAAGTCGATTATCCCGCAGTCGTCGCCGTCTGTCGCCGCGCTTCCGGAGGTTGGCGAGCAAGCTCCGGCGAAAGTGGGTTCGGTTGATCTGAAGAGCGGTGGTGGACGACCTACCCTGTTAGCTTTTGTCAGACATTGTGGATGTCCTTTCGCCGAGAAAGAGGTGCAATTGCTGGGCGCAGAGAGTCGCAAGAATGAGAAGCTGCATGTGGTGATCGTACAGCACAGTGACGAAGCCACCACGCAGCAGTGGTTCGAGGACATTGGGTAAGCCCTTCATGCGCATGTTGTCAGAACAGAGGCTAATTGTGTTCCAGCGGCAAGAAAGCATTCCCCGATTCGAAACGATACACCCTCGTCGCGGACCCCGAGCGCAAAGCCTACGCAGCATGGGGTGTTGGATCCCTAGGCTGGGGCGGCATGGTCAACGGAGGTGTCATGGAAGCCCTGAAGTCGCTGAAGGAGTCTGATGGCATTGATCTCAGACCCACAGGCGTAGGATCATACAGATGGCAGAATTCCGGCGGCTTCGCTGTCGACAGCGCGGGCACAATCAGATGGAGAAAGATTGCCAAGGACTCTTCGGATATGTGTGATTATTCAGAGGCGGCAAAGACGATTACGGAAGGCAAGGCTTCGCAGAACCAGAGTCGCCTGTAGGACTGTGTCTCGGTTTGTTACAAAGTCGCTTTGGTTGGTTTGTGGGTCATGTGGTATGCAAGCAACGATTCCAACGTCCTTTCATTCTTTCTTCCATCATTTTTGCTCCAAAGGCCATCGCGAAAGCTGTCACCCCCACATGACATCCTCGATGTCATCCCTAGACGCTCCAACGACATCCTCAAGAGTTTCACGAACCACTTTTTCTTTGACACGGTACTCTTCTCGTCACGCCCGTACCGAAGAATTCCTCTCTCAACAGCTGCTGAGTAAAATGGCCATCACAAGTGCAAATGCGCCAGATCGGCAATACGCCATAAACGGTTGGCAGCTTTGCCATTGGAGAAATACCTCGATCCTACGAACCCACTTGTTCGTACACGTTCTTTGAAGACCCGCGAGCTTATCCCGGAAGATGTCAAGTTCTTCAACAGTACGGTCAATGCATCCACCGCGATTGTGCGGGGATATATATGCCTACGTCTACTTGCTCACGTCAAGTAGCTCAAGACTCCGCAATTGAGAGAACCAAGATGAGAACGCACAGCTACAAGAATGTAGAGATACACAATCGTTGACTCGGGTCAGAAAAGGTGATTCTGTAAAGCCTTGTAGGGGTTGGTCTAATTAACTGGTAGTTTATGCTGTTTGTTATTTTCATTTTTCAGATGACGTTCAGTAGATCTAGTCCTGCAATTTATCCTGTCTGAAATCAAGTCTGTCGCTAACAGATCATGAGAACCGACTGAACCCGACCCATCTTTTGAAGTGCTCGTGACAGAATTTAGAAGACATGGCCCTTGGTCTGCTTCTTTTGCTTGACATTGATATCGTGCCAGATCATGACGGCGAAAATACCAACGGCAAGGAAGCTGGTAGCGGCGATGAGCATGTAACGTTGAGCCTCACCATAAGAGCGCGCGATGGCATCTCTGGTCGGACTGCCCATCTCGTACGAAGACTGAACGACGATACTGCCATAGATTTGGGTGAAGTTGGCCTGAGACTCGGCGGGAAGATAGGCCTGGAGTCTCGCAGGGTACACGCCCGTCCAGATTGCGGCTGCGATGGAGCTTCCGATGGCGCCTCCGATGCTGGTGAATGCATACTGGATGGCGAGTGCGACGGCGACTTCCTGATGACTGACGGCAGCCATGACCGCAACCTGCTGGCAGATGACAGTTGTTCCACCACCCAGCGCGATGAAGATCTGACACATGACGATGAAGCCAATGTTGACGTCTGGTTGGCGGAATGCGACCATCAACCCGACACCGAGAACGCTCAGAGGGACACCAAAGTAAAGAGCGAGCCACTTGTATCGACCAGAAAATCTGATGAGTAGACCGACAATGAGAGCCCAAGAGCAGGATCCGAGAGTGTAGATGTTGCGGATGAGCACGGCCTTGGAGATGGATAGATCATTCACAACGATCAGGAAAGAGTAGAAGAAGCTGTTCCAGATGTAGAAGCTGACAAAGGCCAACGCACCATAAATGGAAGAACCAAGGACTGTACGATTGGAAAGCATTGCGATGGGCAGGAAGCTTTTGGGGGCGAAGAACTTTTCGTAAACTCCAAAGAGGATGAGAATGATGATACCAAAGACCAGCATGCAGATGATCATCGGCGACCGCCATTGCTTGGCTTGGTAGGAGTACAAGCTGAAGGGGAGCAAGAAGAGGGCAAGACCGCCACAGATCAAGAGCAAGCCCAAGACATCAAGCTCGATAGCGTAATGCTTAAGTGACTGGAGAATGGTTCGGTCGCTGCTCGGTCTTGCCTTATAGGTGCCCAACTTCTTTGCCTTTCGCTTATTCAAGGTGAATATGAGCAACACAGGCAAGCACATGACAGGTGTGACAATGGCGAAAGTGCCAAATCCCCATCGCCAACCTGGTCCGTTGATGTAATTCGTGGCAGCCGGACCGGCAGCAAAGGTGGTGAAGAGGTAGGGCGTCGAGACGATACCATATACAATTCCACGATTGCGCAAGCTTGTAGCATCTGCAATCATGACTGCCACGATATACTGGATGCCCGTGTAGCCAATCCAGTAGAAGACTTGGGCGGCAGCATAAGTCTCGACATTGTTGCAAGCTGCCATCATGACAAGACCAATAGTCAAGAAGACTCCCATCACGGCAAAACCCTCACGACGACCCCATACATCGATGATCTTTGAGAGAGGCAAGCGTGAGAGACCTCCGAGGATGTTCGAAAGAATACCGGTAGTTGCGGTAAGAGAATGCAAGGAGAAGTCGCTCGTGACATAAGCCGTAAATGCGGACGACATTGTAGAGTGCATGGAGTCGACTGTGTAGATTGCGTAGATGCTTCAACAGGATTAGCTTTGCTGTATGGAAAAAGTCACAAGTTCGATGCGTACAAGAAGAAGACCAGTATCAGCGACTTGGTATCCCAAACCAAGGTGACGGCTTCGACCTCGCGCACACCATCTTGAATATCTTTGTCCACTTCGCTATTCTCGTCTGGCTGAGAGGAACTGTTCTCGATGGGCAACCCTTTCTCTTCCCCTCTGTTACAGACATCGGGAGAGTAGCTGACCGAAGCGTCATCCTGTTCAGCAGCCGGCGTGCTGGCCCAAAGTTTGGCTCCAAGGTCCCACATAGCTGCAAATGGTACAGATGAAGTAGGAAGTGAGACAAGGTGATTGATTAGATGATCAGGGCGAGCATCTTATATGATAAGATCGTGCAGAGCTCCCGCCGAGCATCGTTTTTCTTTCTCCCGTGCCAATCTCTTGGCCGGGCCTTCGACAAGGACATAACTGGCCTGCCGAGACTCGAGAAGGATTGGCTGAGTGTCGAGTGGTCTTCTTGCCAAGTAAAAGAGGAAGCCGCCAAGTGATAGAGACAGTCGCGAAGATGGCAGACCTTTCCTAAGAAACCGTTCGGAAAGAATTGCCGTCCAAAACTGATTGATAAGATCTTTCACAAGGCAAAGTCCATTGACAAAGGCAAGCTCATCGCGGAAAATCTCACCGTCGACGATGCCGTCAACATCGAGGTGGAAGTGCAGGTGACGATGTCGACGATGATGACAGTAAGAGGAAGACGATCGATTATGCGAGGTAGAGACCAAGATTGCGGAGGAATCTATGCTTGGCAGTCACAAAAGGAAGTACTCAGGTGCAATTGATAGTCCATCGGATGTACTTTTCGATGTACGAGTCATGTGGTATGGATTTATTGTTCCAACAATTTTCCACTTCTTTTCATAGAGGCGCTTACGAGGATTCTCGCGAAAGCCGTCGTTGTATGACATCCTCGATGACATCCTTGCTTTGGATGTGACATCCTCGTCTTCATACTAGGACCCTTATAAGGAGGTTATGACATCCTCGGGCTTCAAATGACATCCTCACCAACACACCTTGACATCGTCGCATACTGAACATGACAACCTTTCATGCTGGACATCCTATCTACACACCAAATTGGTACGATAGGGCATAGACAGCTGGGAAAAAAACCCTACGCTAGTCGCATCAACATGCCCAAAATGGCTAATGGCGCAATGCGGGCAAGGAAACTCCAGGGGAAAGGAACAAAAGCCGTGCGTTGGCTTCGTACAATAAAACCATCTGAGTCACAGCAAGCAACCATAGACATATAAACATCAATTCGGCATCGAGCATTGGCTTAACCAGACCTTTTTCCGATTCAATTCAAGTTGGTTCTACTTCAAAGTCAACAATGAGCAACACACCCCAACGCCCTCTGGGCGAAAAAGTCGCAAACACAAACCCAGCACCATGGCCATCCAAGGAAATCACCATGGAAGGAAAATATGTCACGCTTGAACCTATTTCAGCAGTCCACGCCGAAATCCTCTTTCCTCTCCTCGGCGGACCAGAAAATGCATATCTCTGGGATTACATGCCCTACGACCCTTGCCCGTCTTCAGTCTCCGCTCTGCATGGAGACATGGTCAATAAAGCCGCTTCTACAGACCCGACATTCTACACTATCCTCAAGCATGTGGATGGCAAAAAGGAAGCAGTGGGATGGTGCAGTTACCTCCGCATCGAGCCCAAGAATCGAGTCATCGAGGTTGGACATTTGATGTTTTCCTCCGCACTTCAAAAGTCGGCCGCTGCCACCGAAGCCATGTATTTGATGGCCAAGTACGCATTCGAGATGGGGTACAGAAGATATGAATGGAAGTGTCACAGTATGAACGCACCTAGTAGGAGGGCGGCTGCAAGATATGGTTTCACTGAGGAGGGCACTTTCAGACAGGCTTTGATTGATAAACACGGCAGGAATAGAGATACAACTTGGTTCTCGATATTGGATTCTGAGTGGGAGGACAGGAAGAAGGCATTCGAGAGGTGGTTGAGCGATAGCAACTTTGATGAGCAGGGAAGGCAGAAGAAGAAGTTGGAGGAATTCAGAGGGTGATTGATGGAATTGTTGTCTGTCATATAAGATGATGGTTAGATGTCGCCGAGGTAACTGTCAGCTATTCACGATATCAGTCAGCGAATGAAGCGATAGAGAATGGATAGAAGTGGTAGTGTAAAAGGCATCATCAGATATGGAAGCAGTTGTCATTCACTGTTTGCACTCCGCCTCGTCTTGAAACATGATTTAATTCGATCATCATGATGGCTGGTTGAAAGTTGGTGGGCGTAGGAGAGAAGGCTTACTGTGTGGAAGGCGGTCAAGACTGCATGCCTCTTGAGTGAGCAAATGGACAAAAGGGCGCGCAAGCCTTGAGCGTAGAGACAGGGTAGTCGGTGATGGTGATGGTAATGTTCGAGACGGCCGGTCAGGAAGAAGGTCCGACCGGAAGGTGAAGCAACCGTGGCCGGTGATCGGCGGGCTTTGGAACACGCGAACAGCACGAGCAACGGGAAAAGGCGGGACATGCACATCTCACGGCCCTCTCCCCCCACAGTCTACCAAGAGAGAGTCGCGCTTTGTGTGCCTTTTTAGCCGGACGCTCCCCGGAGCCTGATGCTGGCGACTTCTTTCCTTCTCTCGTCTATACCATGGCGAGACTTGTACCGATGAAAGAGCATGACATGTTATAGATCATCTTGAGCCAAATCCTCAGCAAACTTCCATCACGAAGCCTCCACTCCTTTCCACCCCGCATATCACCAGCATTCAGGCATACACTTAGCACTTCAGAGTTTTAGGCCTATCGTCTTCGCAAGGATGCCCGACAAACCCCTCACCATTGCGACCTACGCAGCTGGCGCGTCGCTGGCTGCCATCACCCTCGTCTACGTCTTCGGTCCCACCTTCATGCTCGACGATGAAGCGGCGCAATCATCGAGATCCACACGCAAGAGAGGAGTCGTCGGCCTCGTCAATCCCGCCAATGACTGCTTTATCAACTCTGTCCTTCAGACCATGGCTGGTCTCCCCGAACTGCGCATCTACCTGATCCGGGAACTGCATCGACGAAAGCTGGACGGGAAAGAGATATACTCCATTGTGGAACAACATGAGGACGAGATTTCGCCAAATGAGGGCAAAGACATTGTCAAGATGAATGAGACGAAAGAGCCGAGTTGGAAGGTCTTGGGACTGCAGCAGGGACTCGTGACGGCTGGACTGAAGGATATTCTGGACGCGCTTAATGAGCGACCGATCTACAAGAAGACCATCTCGGCCCGTACCTTTGTCAGTGTCATGGAGACGGCCTTCAAGACACGTATCAGCCGACAGCAGCAGGATGCTCAAGAGTTTCTACAAATCGTGGCCGAGAGGCTGAGCGAGGAATATCACGCTGGAAGGAATGCCAGAAGAAAGGCCAAGTCGCTCAAGAGTCCCAGCACAACTACACTCAGAGCTCCCGAGTCTGAAGATGAGAAGACGAATGGGCACGCAAACCGGTCAAACACACTCCGACCTCAAGAGTCAGCCCGCGGCCTCCAAGCAAAATCAGAGATTGAGCAGATCCGCCAGAGCGTACACCAATTACCACAAGCAGAAGACGATGACCTGCAAGACGATCCAGGCTTCCCTTTCGAGGGAAAGATTGAGGCGCAGATTGAATGCATGACATGCCACTACAAACCCAAGCCTTCAGCATCAGGCTTCGTCACACTCACCCTGAACGTACCACACCACTCATCCACCACGCTGAATGCATGTTTCGATGGCATGCTGAAGGTTGAGCATATTGACGATTACAAATGTGAGCGATGCCGCCTGGAACACGCCATCCAAGTCAGAACAAAAGAACTATCACGCGTGACAGACGACCAGACACGAGACACACTTGCTCACGAGCTTTCTCAAATGGAACGCGCATTCGCCACAGATCCGGAGGATTTGCCCAAACACATCAAGTTGCCGAATCCTTCTCTAGCGCCCAAACGTCGCATATCATGCCATATGCGCATTAGCAATTTCCCCAAAGTTCTCGCCATCCACTTGTCGCGAAGTGTTTGGGACCCCAACTCAAGCAGCAGTAAGAACATGGCCAAAGTCAGCTTCCCAGAGACACTGCCATTGGGAGGTCTGTTGGACCAACATTCATACCGTTTGTTGGGTGTAGTAACGCATAAGGGTGGCCATAACAGTGGCCACTACGAGAGTTTCCGACGACAATACCTCGCTGAGCCGTATAGTGCTAAACTTAGTATGGGCACACAAGGCATGTACTCAGCACAAGGAACACCTAGAGCAAGTGGCATGCCCAGCCCGATGCTGGAACCTTCAACGCCAGGCCTCACACATTCACCTTCCAGCAGTGGAAACAGCACATCGTCCCGCTCCTCGTCAGTAAGGAAGCGCTTCTCTTTGCGTCATCGCCAGCATTCAAAAACCACTGATGCAAATGGTGACGAGAAAGACACTGTTAGTAGCAGCAGTGGTGCTGAGACCAACGGTCACATCAAGTCGACGTCTGAACCCACACATCAACAAACTCAACGTACATCTTCAAAACCTGGCAAGAGCTTGGATTTAAGCAGGTTAAAACGAAAGCAAAGGAACCAACACAACAGGTGGTGGAGGATCAGCGACGATAAGATCAAAGAGTCCAAGACCAGTGATGTGCTAGGCATGCAGAGAGAGGTCTATCTGCTTTTTTATGAAATCGTGGCTCCCGAGGTTTGAGTGAGTTGGGTATCCGTTCTTTCCATCTTCACATATCGCGGCGCATGTTTCTCTTACTTTGCGCTGGGAACATATTCTCACATGTACATTGGTTGCTTTTTTCTCTGTACATATCCCCATCTGTTTGCTCTATACCTGAACGACATACTTGGTCTGGAATCAAAATCGAACAATTCCAAACAACTTTCAAACAATCTCTCCTTCCAGAGCCAAAGCCAGGCTTGCCAATCGGCTTGTAGCAATGCACAGTGGTTTTGCTTGTCCGTCAAGAGCTCGCCTAACTATACCATCTCAAATGTTTGCTATGTTGTTTGCGTACCACAGACTTTACTGGCGAGACTCTATAGTGACCTCGCCTTTGTAGGATACAAATTTTGAATCCCGATCATCCCTCCTTCTCCATCGCTATTCTTCTCCCTTTTGTGTTTGACCATGACTATATACTCATCATGCTATTGATCTCTGCCCAGAAACATGTCTTCGGGCAGACCATGCTGGCTAGAAGAGAGATATTGTTTCGCCTATGCACATTTTCACTAGAGGTAAAATCAAAAGAATACATTGGGTGTGAATTAAGTCTACGGCATTTACAGACTTGAATTTCACATTGATTGACATTATATATATCCTTACGTTTATCTAACACATCATCGGGATAATTTGCACATTCGCAGACTACCCTTTTTCCATTCCATCTCCAGCAAAAATCAGAGGAAACCTTTTTCCTTTCCCCTAGAGTTCCAGTTATGTTGTGAAAGCTACTTGACCATTTCAAGTCTTTCCTTCTCAATAGTTTGACTTGGTCCTTAAGCTTGCATGGAATCTCGAGAGCTGCGTGGAGTCAGCCCCCTGCACACTGGACACATTCCGGCAACGACATCTCGATCGTCATGGCTGCGGGCCAGATCTCGCTGGTCGCTCGATGGAGGGACACAGGCTTGCCAACCAGGACTACCGCTCATGAGTTGGCATCGTAGGATACAGTGGTTTTTGTAGTGGAGACATGTTAGAAATTGGATAACTTGCCACTCACACATTTTCTGCTTGGTGGATGCGTAGGATGGGTGATTACTTTCTTGGGCTGTGTTCCAATGTAAGAGTTCAGAACAGTTCTGGGATGGGGGGTGGAAGTTTTGATGTGTGTCGGGAAGAGTGGAAGTTGATTATGGGTGTGTGATTGTGGTCGTATACTATATAGCAGTTTATTCCAAAGGTGCACACGTGTACACGTTGGTGCTAGCTCGTTGTTCCTTGGTATACTGTACCGGAACGCCGTGTACCTCGCTGGCTCTGATTCGTTGCATCTGCCCTTCGACACACGTTGCACCATGTTTCCAGAACAATGGAGCGAGGAAAATTTGTTGGTCAAGTCGGCATGTATTGTGCGTAGATTGTGCTCTTAGTTGCATGATCATGATGCTAGAGTTCGTTGCATAATTTTGTCAATACTAGCGCATGAGAGCTCATACATAGGGACCGAAAGTAAGGTTCGGTCAACCCGCTACCCTCATCTCTCTCTGATGGGACCAGTGTAGACTTTTCTACCTGTGACAAACCAGTAGACAAGACCAATGATGACAAAGCCACCAAACACAAGACAACTCCAGTTCATCGAGGCCAAAGTGACGGGAGTCTCAGGGGCGAAGAAAGAAAAGACGATAGTGATGATGAGGTAGATCATCGAGACAATGTTGACAGGAAGACCAAGTGATCCCATCTTCCAAGGTCCCCACTTGATAGGCTCTCCAGTAGCTCGCTTGAAAGCCATCAAACTGACAGGGATCAGGTACGAGATGAACAGACCAGCGATAGTCAACGAGACGATGGCGTTGAACGCAACAGTGCTGAAGATGTTGATCAAGCAAATGAGCATGGTGATGAAGGTGCAGAACACAACCGACCAGAATGGTATCTTGGTCGTGGTTCCAACCGTACTAAGCCATCTTGATCCAGGAATACCTCGATCTCGAGCGAAGGCAAAGGTTTGGCGAGAAGCGGTGGCCAGGAAACCGATAGAAGCACATATCATAAGGACAATCATAATGGCAGTCATGACCGATGTGCCTGCGTTGCTCTGCGTGGCTTGCTGAAAGACATACATGAAGTCATAGCCAGTCGGTGATTCAAGAGCGCTCTGGATGTCGGTTGCGCAGAAGGCGAATGCGATAGTGATAGCGAAGCCAAGCGTGCCGTTAACAATGACTGTGAAGATCATTGCGTAAGGAACATTGATCGCTGCATTCCTAACTTCCTCGGCTATGGAGTTGTTAGTACATTCAAAGCAAGTACATGTCCGAAAACTTACCCATGTGAGCCGGACCATCGTAGCCGATGAAGGGCAATGTGTTACTAATCAAGCCCACAAAGAAAGCGAGGCCATTGCTGTTCCACCCGGCGCTGTTCTCGAAGTCCGTGAAGACGGTACTGGCAGAGTTGTGGTCACTCAGGTAGACCATGGGTATGAGAATAGCGAAGAAGCCAAGGGTATGAAGAATCAAGATCATGCCTTCGATCTTGGGCAAGAATCTAGCAGCAATAGTGTTGACTAGGATGACAATACCCAGAGCGGCCCACATGATAAGGGTACCGTGCCATCTGTGGTAGGCGTAGGTGGAGTCATTGAGAACAAGAAGGCCTTGAATCATGCTGCCGCTAAAAAATATACCTGCGGCTGTGTTTGTGTGAGTAGAGTAGCCGAGGACAAGAAGGCATGGATATCTGACCCGTGTTTGCTGACCAGCCGATTGTGGCAATCCAACCTGTTATCCAGCTCAGGAATACTCTGTGCTTCTCGGGGGCGAGCATGGCGACCCAGTGATATTGACCCCCCCGAAGTAGGTGCCCTAAACCGTCAGTTAGTGTTCGTCGTGATCAGACTTGCTCAAAACATACATCGAGGCCATCTCAGCCAGAGAGGCAGCAGTAGCCAGATTGCCAATCCACGAAAAGAGGAATCCCCAAACCAGGGATGGGAAGCCGCCATTCAGAGCAGCGGTTGCGTTGGACGTGAAGACAGCCTCCCAGGTAGCCATCATGGTAGTACCGAAGCCTAGCAATGAGACCAAGCCAAAGTTGCGCTGCGATTCATCAGTTCCGGTGAAAGAGGGTTGTGAGGAGAGGACGTACTTGAAATCTTTGCGTCTTGCCCTGTTGGATCATGTCCAATTCATCACGAGAGTATTGGCCATCCCCGCCACTGGCATAGTCGCTGATCTCGCTGCCGTCGAGAGGGATGGACTGTTGCTCGAAAGTCTTGTTTTCCATCGCTGAATATTGGGTCGGTCGGACAGAAGAAGAAGAAAGACCGAAAATGAGGTATTCACCAGAGATAAATCCGGATATTCAGAGGAAAAAAAAGATCGTGAGGCTGGCTCGTCAAGATAAGAAAGATTCTCATCCACTGGGGAGATACCAACCAAAGTATAAAGCATCTCGAACATAAGATCTGCCCCCATTGAACTCACCAGATGATCTCTAGATTGGAGGGCCGAAGTCTTCGAGATTACTGCCGCTAAATATACAGAAGCGAGAACGACCTTCCTGTTACTTACAAGGACGACTTACGATGTGCAAGGACAGGATCATTTCATACCATGGTTAAATTGATCGCACCCAAGGTTCGGGAGTCGTTGCTTTCCTTGTTTATTGCGCTCTTTGGTTAGGCCAACCACAGTGCCGGGATTGGGGCACGGCAAACTCAAACGTGCTGCAGGGAAAGGTATGGGAAGGCGGAGTGGTGTACTGGCTAGAGTGAGGCTTCGGAGGAATCGATATGCGGAACAATTTGTCCGAATAGACAAGGGGTCCAGCAGGAGCGCCACATACGGATCACGGCAGTCTGATCAAGGTCCTGGTTGTGATATTGTGAAAGCATTTCGTCTCCATCGTGAATGATAATTTTGTCGTCAGCTACTCTTGCTGCTGTAGTTTCTATCCTGGTTATTCAATTGAATATGGGCAGGTGGTTCTGTAGGTTAGATGTATGAAGGAAAGAGGACGCAGTGGCGTGAGTTGCGCGAGGTTCGGCACCTCGGTTGGCGAAGCTTGGACGTGCTTGCTCCTTCTTGTTTCGTCTCCCTAAAGCTTGTTCCGACCTCTCTTTTCATGCATGCATCCATCATGCAATCTTCATATCAGCTTCATCAATATCGTGCATTGTCTGGATGCGTGCGTGCCGCGTCGTGCTATCTGTAACGGCCGTAGCGACTCGAATATTCCCAAACAAAAGGGACTTTTACGAAAACTCAGCGCAGCACGTTACACCCTCTTTGAGATTGACCTTGGTCTCTGACACCGGCCGTCTCTTCTCGCTCTGCGACTAATACCGACCTTGTCAATCGATGAAACATCGCAGTCCGGATGAACCAAGCGACGCCATATTAAGCTCGGTAACCAAAGCCTTGACCCGGCGTTCTGTCTAGTAATGCTCGAGCGCGCTCGTTCGTCCATGAGGGCCCGTCTAGTCTATACATCACGACCCACTCGTCGAGATGATAGCATGTCCCGCTTATGATTTCCTGTATAACCTCCCAACCAAGATCAAATTCGCTTACCCAAATGAAGAGGATTACAAAAAGCGCCAGGACGAGGGAGCATAGAAATTGCGGAGTGTAAGTATGGCGAGATTCAATTGGTTCATCCTCAAGGTCATACGTTTCTGCCGTTCCTTTGCGCCCTAGCACTATGCCGATTGTTTCGCGTTCTCGCGATGGAACATGCGACAAGCTTACCGATACGCACCTGAGATGAGACTTTTGGTAGGTTGGATGTATCATGCAAGCACAGAGTGGTCCGGTGTGGGAGAGTCCAAAAGCATCTCGCATTGGCTTCAATCGACCTACCATCAACTGCCGTCGTGTACATCGCGATCATGGCTGCTGGTCACCACATCACACCCAGCACAGCGCATCGAGGCCCTGGTGCTACTGCATCAATCCTTACATGGTTCTTGACAGTCACGGTCGTTCTTTCTGTCATCGCTAGACTTGGATTTCGGTTCAGTAAGCTCAAACTTCGAGCACGAGACGACATCAGTCTTTGCTTGGCTGCTGTATGCTGAGAGGTCTACCGAGTACCATTGAACGCCGCTGATCAAGTTACAGGCTTTCCATATCGCTCAATGCATAGCAGTGTCAGTAGCAGCAGATGCTGGGCTTGGCCAACATAGAAGTTCCTTGGTCGATGCTCAGGTTTTGCGATTCAAGAAGGCAGGTTCTTAGATGCTGAAAAACGATCATTCAATGCTAACTCCTTTAGGCAAACTATGTCGCAGACGTCTTTTTCGTGCCTACGCTTTGCATGGCCCAAATGTCAGCATTCTTCTTGGTTGAGTCAATACCGGCTTCAAAGACTGTACAGAATGTCATTCGGTACATGAATGTTGGGAACTTGACTTGGTCAGTGGTCGCAATACTGTGTGTTGTCTTCCAAAGCAAGCCTCCTGAAGTCTGGGCTCTTCCGGCTACTAGCATCAACATGGTCAGTCCAAAAAAAATTCCCTTCAAGTCTTCAAGTCTGTTCTGACACATCTCTCAGCATATTTTTTGGACCATTGAGTGCGTTGTAGCAATCATCGTCGAGTTGACCTTGATGTTCATTCCATTCTGGGTAGTTGCGCCTCTTCAAACATCCAGAGCCAAGCGAACAACCATTCTGGTCGCCTTCTCCTTTCGCATCATAGTCGTCGTGTCGCTTGCAGCGCGCCTAGCCATAATGCCATCCCCAGCCGACATCGAAGCTAATTCGACTCGCAGTCTGGCTGCTCCGGTAATTGTGTCGCAAGCCGTATTGTGCAGCGCGATTGTCATGACATCCATTCCTGTCCTAAGTCGCTTCCTCGATCAATTTGAAACTGGCATGCTGCGTATCGACGAGAATCAAGGCACAGGACAAGGCAGCTCAAATCCCATCGAAAGCCATCGGATGTCGAATCTGACTAGTCGAACACGAGTTACGGCGGGCAAGAAATTACAATTCAGCACATCTGTGTGGGAGGAAGATGAGGAAGAGACGCTGCAGCCGGTAACGGCAAGCAATGGAAACAATACAAGGAGGAAGATCAGTACGAGCAGCGATACAAAAGGCATCTTGATAAGCAGGTCTTGGGATTGTCAGTATGAGCGCTCTGAGGAGGCGGGTTCGGATGGTGAAAGGTCGGCACCTGTATCACAAGTCAGCGCGAGGATATGAGGCAGCAGAAGATGTCGTATCAACCACTGTAGCCGTAGCTACATTGTTTGCCAAGCAGATCTTACAGCTGGACGAATACTACATAAATAGATATTCACGATAAAGCGGTCTTATTGAAAAGTCTATCGTCTAAAGAATCTCCGAACATCTACCTACAATACCTTCCCTCTCACTCCGATCAAGTAAAACACCAAATTCCCTCTCCAACACCTCGACTCTCTCCCTTTCAGTCTCACAAACAGCTATGACCTCACTCTTCCCATCAACCCTCCTCTTCAACTTCCCCCCAAAAAGCGTAACATCACCCACACATCTCCCCTCCTCATCCCTCTCCATCCTCGCAACCACCACCTCCTTAGTAAACCAACTATCCTCAGATTTACTAGTGAAATAACTCATCATGACAAAATCCGCCGCCGTAAACGGTAAGGTGGAAAACTCATACGCCGAAATCCAAGCCCCGAGATCAGAATACTTGACCTGATACCTCCACATCTGCCCCTCTTGAACCAGACGAACGCGGGAAAAGCCAGAATTTTGTATTTCCGCATTGTGCAATAGAGGGATAGGTGCGATTGGGGACATATTGCTGAATCCGGCGTCTAGGATATATTTCTCAGAGGAGGGGGAGGAAAGAGTGAGGATAAGAACCATATGGTTCCAATGTTCGCCGATGTATTCTTGCTCGGAGGAAATGGGTTGGACTGCTTTTAACACTTTACCTCCAGTGGCGTAGACAGTAAAGCCCAAAGTCAAGAGGATGTGGTAGAGGAGAGTTGTGTTTTCCATGCAGTAGCCTCCTCGCTTTCTCTCGACGAGTTTGTGGTATACATCGGTGGCGGAGGTGGAGATGGAAGGGTTGTGTGAGTAATGGAGGGAGAGGTTTTCGAAGGGTATGGCGCAAATTTGATGGAGTTGGAGGGCGGAGAGGAAGGTGAGAGCGGCGGTAGAGTTGGTGTGGAGAGTCTTTGCCGCTGTTTCCGGAGTATGGCGATGTTGAGATGGCAGGTTGATGCGCGTGTAATAGGCATCCAATTGGGCGGCTGTGAAGCCGCTTGTGTTGGGTTTGGGTTGTGCGATTGTCATTGTGGTATCTTGCTGTATGCGGAAGCAAATTCTCGAAGGAGATGAAGCAAAGAAGGAGACAGGAAGAGGAATGAACGGTGTGATACATATACCTACCCGGTCTCATATGGTGTCATAGTCTCTAAAGAGAGAGCAAACCTCAAACTCTGACTCACGAGCTCGCTACAGATGCCTACATCGAACGTGCCGTCAACATTGCAAACTGCAAGTGGGCCTTTCTCGGTGCTGGGATTGAGGGTAGTTTGCCATACCACCGGTCCAGAACTCGCTTTCTTTGTGGGCTTGATTAGTAACACATTGCCCTTCATCGGCTACGATGGTCCGGCTCACATGGGTAAGTTTTCGGACATGTACTTGCTTTGAATGTACTAACAACTCCATAGCCGAGGAA
>Ga0115846_100222_pt1 | contig 30360 bp, 32 predicted proteins | sample InSIn5gowninarea_2_FD_83860 | JGI IMG/M metagenome (GOLD analysis project Ga0115846, IMG submission 83860) | reverse complement strand
TGTCAAGACCATGGATCCTAACGGCGGGAAGAATGATTCCTCTGGAGTTCAAAGGCAGATGTGGCCGAAGTACCTCGTAAATGGCAGGAATGAGACGAGCTTCTCGGTGTTGGAGGTCTATGGAAGTGACGTCAGTGTGAAAGCTGATGAAGACACTGATGGCCGTTGTGATTTCCTGCTTGGACATTCTGAGAAGATTACGAATTGAGGCAGAAGAGCCCTTCGACCGTTTTGGCAACTAGCTCTCTATGGATGCGATTGCAATTGTCGAAATCATCGTGCATTTTGCACGGATGGCTTGGTGGTCAATCGAGCCAAGAGAGCATCGCCTTGACTCCTTGAGCATCCCCTTTTCATGCCCTCAAAATGCTTGTGGGATCATCCAAGATGCTGCCTAGGTAGCGGCAATGTGAACACAGAGGCACAAGAGTTGCACCAGAATCGAGCTCTCGGCTCCACGAGGCGCCGTGTCACTGTTCATCCAAAGGCATAATGTTTCTAGTTTTGACGAAACGTCCAAAGAAAGGATGAAGACATGCCGCTCTCAGTGAATATGCAGATGCCCTTGAAAGGCATCCTGCCTCCACAGCTACTTCAGACCCTTTGGAGAGGAGTGGGAGTCCGATGTTGTGCCATCTTCTCACAAAGCATTCATTGGGTTCCATATTTCACGCTCTTGGCGTCCACAAGCAAGACCTCCATCTTGCCATAGTCTTGACTGACCGCAGCGCGGCAGATCTCCTTCCAGACGAAGAAGACGACAACGTCATCCATGTGATCGTTGAGTAGACGCTGTGTTCTTCTGAGCTTGAGGATGGCCCAGTCTACGAACTCATCATCCTTGACGCGAACGCCGACGCGAGGGATGCAGCTGTATGGGATGCTGGGGATAGAGCCGCGGTCCGGGAAGAACCAGGGGAACCAGGTGTCCCAGTTGCTGAAGTCAGAAGGGATTGAAAAGGCACGCTTCTGGGCAATGCCGGTTTGGATTTCTGTCTCAGAGAGTAGACCCCGTGGAGTGTTGGTTGCGAAGCGGAGGACATCCCAGACCTCTCCAAACTCCGAACGGAGTTGGGGATCGTGGACGTCAGGGAGAGCGTCGGCGTGGGCGACGGGGGCAAGGCGGCGGAAAGTGCCGACGTTAGCAAGTGCGACGACGCGCTGGCCGTACTGTGCCAAACTAGGAGAGCGTCGTCTCTCTTGCGAGCTGGATGATCTCGTCGACCTTTTCGTCGTCGTCGTGGTCAACAGCCTCGATGGTGCCGGTCTTGGCAAGGTTGTGACAACACTCGGCCTTCAATGTCATTGCCTCGGCGTATATAGCCAGGAAGAGGTCGAGGTGTCTGCTGTTGAAGCCATTGGGGAAGCTGTTGCGGTGGGCCATGAAGAAGTTGGCCCCATGGCACAAGGCTGCTTGGCTTGCGTCGGTGTCGTAGGCGTCCTCGAACGCGGTACAGATGGCTTCAGCGGCCAGACGTGCCGTCTTCTGCTCATCTGTTGCGACTGAGCCAGCAGGGCCAGCCTAGACCCCAGGTTCCTTATATAGCGAGGTTGACAGCAGCGGCCCGTGCTCCTGAGCGGCGGGCTGCCATTTCTGCTTCGGCCTTGCTGAGCCAACCTTGCTCCTCCGTTCTTTCCGGGGCGCGTGCCCGCATAAAGCGGTCGGTCGCCTGCTTCTTGGCCTCCTCGTGGCCGAACTCGTCCTTGTAGCGAATCCCTTCGCGGTTGACAAACTTCAGTCTGCCATCTGGTCCCCTTCTCTTGAAGTGGTGGTTGCCTAGGAGATCCTGGGCGATGAAGACTTCCTGGCCTGGGCCGCTCGGTGCCAGCGAGGTGGTCGTGCCACAGAAGATGGCGATCTGCGCATGGCGCTTGGATCTCAGCTTTCTTGCGTTCTCTTCTGCGCGGCCAACTTTGGCCTCGCGCCTACGCTCCAGATAGGCTGCCTTCTGTTGCATTCTTTGCAACTGCGCTTCGGTTCCCGGGCGAGCATTACGACGGCGGCGGCCTGACGGAGCTGGAGCGGCCGAAGTGGCGGCGGTGCGCTGTGCGATGCTACATAAACCATCAGCTTTGTGAGGTCGTGAAGACACGATGGGACGATGACAAAGCGAGTTCAACTAGGGGAAGCTGTTCTGAAGTGAGATTAGAGACAGGCTCAAAAGACAATCGAGAGTCTCGGGCCTGATAGACCAGTGCGCCGCTGTGCAATATGTTAGGCGCATGAGACTCTCTTTGCCATGGTGAGGACATTGGCTACGAATGTGGTGCGTTTTGGGGGGTGCGTGAAAACCACCTCACTCATTACAGACTCTGATCTGTCAGATCCTTTGATGACCAGGAATGGAGCATGGTCTTGTACTTGTGCTGAGTGGTGAGAGAACGGTATATCCTTCCGCGATCTCAGAGCAGAATAGAGACGTAGGCAATGACGTTGGCAAGCCGTCTTGTGCGCCTGCAGATTCGCCGGGTGGACAGGGCGAGTGGGATTACGACGGGCGGCGATGCCGTGTTAAAGAGTTGCGGTTCGAAGGGCTTCTCTAGCCTGCTTTGGTGCTTTGACTTTCATCAAACCTTTCATGATTGATGCGGCATGTTCAGCCATGCGCTCATGGAAGCTGTCAGATGGCTGCGCATCAGCGGTAATGTGCCTTAAGTTTGCGGACTGCTTCAGGCGCCAGATACCACCGGGGTCGCTTTGTTCGTCCTTCATGGCGCGTAGACAAAAGATAAGTTTGTGATTGAGTGTCAAAGCAAGGAAGAAGTGTGATGGACTTGCAGCGGATGGAGATGGGAGGTCCAAGACAAAGTGAGTGAAAGCTGCAACTTGTGACAGAGGAAATGCACATTTTTTCCATTGATGACGTGGTGTTGTTGTACTTCATTCTCCCCTGCGCAATGATTGACGTGGATAATCATGTGGTCGGCGTTACTGCTGGGTGTTGTAGACCAAACGGTCCGCGATCATTGTTGACACCTGTATAGCAAGAGCTCCGGGCAATCAGGCTTTCATGGTTAGCAAACATCGAGCGAACTTTTTTGATGACTTACAAGGACGAAATCGACGATACGCTTGCGAGTCGGAGGTCGCTCAAATTAGCAAGAGCCTAATCATCAGCAAATTACATACAAAGCGTCGAGACGTGGCTGGTTTGCCGTGCTTTGGTGTCCAATTGCTCGCATGTTGTGTCCAGAGTGATGTGTCTACCGACTTTGTCGGCGATGGGCTAGCGATGGTTTCACTATCATGGTGAGAAGTTGACATCAAGCGCGATCAGCAGTCGCTCCCAGCACCTGATGCTCGGAAAATCTATCTATCAAAATGCACAAAGTTATTGAAAATCGCCAAGGGGTCCAGTGAGAGCGTAATTCGCCCCTTGACGATACCGACAAATTTCGGGCTCTCACTGGACCTTTATTGATTTTCAATAACAGTGTGCATTTCCATGGACGGTAAAGTCGGCGACACAGCTAGTGAGAGTGGGCGTTGGCGTGTGTCGATGACTGATGGAGTTCACAAATTGAGGAGTGTGGTCAAATCCGAGGTAGGTAGAAAAATATAATTCATAAATCTGGTACTTTTACAAAAGTCGTGAAATTAGGTAGTGACAATCAAAAACACTCTCCATTCTTCAAACACACTCGTCTTCAATCAATCAGGCTTTCCATGTTCTGAGAAATGCTGCGAGTGATTTACCAGCTGTAGTACTTGGTCTCGAAGTCGAGCTCCCAGGTCCAGGACTGGTGGGTCTGGTAGTGACCGCTGCCACCGAAAGTGGCCCAGGAGTTGTCGAGAGCAGCACCGTAGAGCGAGCAGTAGGTACCGTAGGGCTTGTTGTCCTTGTGCAAGTAGTAGGCGTTGAACATCTTGCAGGGAGTGAAGCTGCGCTGTCCAGCCTTGATGGCGGCGTTCTTGTTGATCACATTCTGGGATGCAGCGAACGAACTACAATGACTTGCTGAGAATGGGCCAGGCACGAAGGTGCTGCCCATGTGGTGCTTAGGGGCAGAGATGGCCTTGGGACCGCAGTTCTTGGCGGGCTTGAGGGTGGGCTGCTTGCAGGGAGGAGGAGCGACGGCAGACTTGGTGGGAACGATGACCGAGGTGGTGGCAGGAGCAGAGGGAACCTCGCAAGTGGGTGTCGTGACATTAGTCTTGTCGTAAGCGTTGCTTCCGGTCACTACCACGGAAAATTCTTCACGGAAATCGCCCTTGTTGGTGGCAACGTCAACAGAAAGGGAAGATCCCCACAAGGTGCACTTGTAGTTGGTGATAGAAGAAGGGTTAGGGCAGTAGGTCTCCCAGGGAGTGTAGGTGGTGTTGTCGTTGTTGGCGGGGGCAAGGCTGGGGTCACGCTCGATGTACAGGTTGAATGAGGTGCAGAGATCGGCGTCGTCACACTTGGCAGCACACTCCTGAGCAGAGTATGAGGTCAGGGTGTAAAGACCAATGTAAGAGTTGGCAGAGACAGCAGCGTCAAGGTCCTTGAAGACCTGGGTGTACTGGGTCTTGTCCGAGCTGGGGACAACGGTGGGGGCAGCAGATGCCATGGCGTGGAAGGGAGCATAAGAGTAGAAAGCGTCGACAGTGTCGGGCTGGACCTGAGGACCGTAACCACCGGGCTGAGGAGCGCAAGCATCCTCGGGGTTGATGAAACCGCAGTAAGTGCCATCCTCAGGAGTAGTAGGGCAAGGGGCGTTGGCATCAGCGGTGGTGCTGGGAGCTTGGGTGGTGGTAGGGACCGAGCTAGAGGTCGAGACAGCGGCGGAGGTGGTGACAGCAGCTGAGTCGGTGGTGTAGGAGTAGGCGGGAATGCTGGTAGGAGGAGCAGAGGTGGTGATCAAGGACCAGGTGGCCTTGGTCTCAGTGGGCTTACCGCAACCCCAGCCGCCCTGGGAGCTGCCCTTGCTGCCGCAGTTGTGGAAGATCTCACACTCAAGACCCTTGTAGAAGAAGAAAGGAGAGAAAAGGCCGAAGGTGCGCTTCTCGAGGTCACGCTTGCCAGCAGCGCTGGTGGCAGTGGAGCTGGGAGTAGCGACGGTGGAGGCAACAACGGTGGAGATGATGCTGGCCTCGTCGACAACAGCGATGTCAGTAGGACCAGTGGCGACCTCGGGAGCGGCGTCCAGAAGAGCAAAGTCAAGGTCCTGGGGCATGGGAGAAGCGGCGGCCAAGCCAGCAATGGCGGCCAGAGCGAAGGTGGTAGAACGCATCTTGAATACCTGATTGAACGAAGGAACAGGTAGTTGAGAAACGAAAGCGAATGATAGTGATAGAAAAAACACTTCCCTGATGGTGGGAGAAGGTGATACTTATACTCAGCTTACCTCTACAGGCTCTACTAATAACTCGGTGGATGTCTCTGCTTCTCGATTCGGGTGATGCAATCATCGTGGGTATGATCGTTCTCGTCCGTCAAGCGAAGGTCCTCGGGGCTGTGTACCATAGGAAAGGTACCCTCGGCTCATCACGAACGGACCGCATACCACTAACGAGATACTCACAGACTTCCTTGGCGGAGACTGGGATCTCAAATCCAGTAGGTGAGACAATAGTCTACAGCCTATGCCTGCCGTATGGGCCTTACCACGCCGCACGTCGGCAAGCTTGGCGTGGTAATAATGGATCTTCTTGATGTTTCGAGCTTAGATCGTGCACGAGGTGCATATGGAGAACTATTTTGGCAAGAAAAACTCAAAGACCAGAGGTGGAACTGGACCACCTACGGACGGCACCGAACCTTTTGCAGGACCAGCCCGTGCCGTCCCAGAAAATGGCGTCCAGGTACGGCGGCAAGAATGTTCCGACCTGACTCGGCAATGGCTGGAACCCGTTACTTTTTGACTGGATGACTTCGACCAAAGAAGAAGCTATTTTCACGCCGACTTGTGTTTCGAAATGAGACCTTTACGTGAAAGCACCGGCAACGCTGTACGAGTAGGATTGAATCGGAGTGAGACTTGAGCAACGTTTCTACGATGCGATTCAGAAGGCCGTTCGGAGGCCGTTTAGAGATGGGGAAGTTCTCCTGCAGTAGGTACGAAGATCGATGCATGGTGACCTCGTGTAAGCATGTACCTACTTCATGTCGAACGGCAGGTTCTATCGATTTTGGAGAAGTAGCTTCGCATAGCGGCATAGTACATGGGCAGAGGAAATGATCAACATCCAGAATGGTCTGTTGCTCACCTTGTCCAGAACCACATCGGGATCGTGTTGCTATGACATGCGCCATCATGGTCAGGAACATGGCGGTTCCGTGCGGAATGATTGATTTTTCCCTCCACAGAGGAGTCGGTTTAGAGTGCGGCGAGCGCTCAGACATCTTGATCAATGCGTCTCGTGCCAAGCACATGCTCTGTTTGTTCCCAACACCGCACATGGCCGCCGTTTGTTACTCACAAGCGTTGCAAAGATCTGGTGAGATCTTGAGCTCGCACCCACTCCGTCGGAACAGTATCCTGTGCTCGACTTTGAAGGTGATGCATCAACGACGAGGTGCAACTCCGGACTCGTATCGCCACTCCAGCACTATCATTCTAGACTCATCCGCCAGTCCGAGACAATACAATCATGCATCTGGTATGAGTTCTCCTCCATGCAAAGCTACAAAGTTTAGCCTTGCAGATCCCCCTGGCAGATCATCTCGGCTGCTCGGACTATGAATAGATTGGCGCCGAGCTGTCGACACAAGTCACACAGCAAGTGGAAAGACTCTTGCAGTGGACCTTTCTCAACACATCCTCTTCGCAGGCAGCTGAACGCGAACATGTCATGTATGTTTGAGCAAGCGAAGGTTAGAGGGTCTCGAACGGTAGAAGACGTTTGAGTGGGCCGTGGCGTCGGTAAGTTCTTACCAAATGTAAGCTTGACTTCTGCCGCGCCGGCAGAGCAACCCTGTCTCACACTTTACTCCCCTCTTTTGACCAAACACCAGGGTGGATAAATGTGCTTGAGTTCGAGGGCATGATAAACGTTGGTATGTGCATGCGATACGTACGAGATACGCCAAAAATGAAGCATGCAATCCTTCAAGCAAGGTGGAGTACCTGTTTCAATCGTGCGATGGAAGCTCACGACGTGAATTTTTCCGTCAACACTGCCGAGATGACACTGCACCACAGCACTTCGAAAGTCAAATCATGAAATGAATCAACACAGAAAGGGAAATCGTTCCGAGATATCATTCTCCCAAAAGCAAAGAGACCATGTACGATCGACTCGCAGGTAAGACAATGATGAGATTCGCTGCCCATGCGTTTACCATACTCGACCTGTTTGTCGAGATTCAGTCTTCGACAGATGGCAAATGTCTTCCGATAAGGGAACGGTTATTCACCAAGTCTTCGCGAGTGTATTGCGCAAATCTGGAGATAATATAGATGATCTGCCACCCGTGCTCATCCACATGGCGTGCATGCTGGGCACTCGCTTTTGCGATTGATTGCAGTAGATTTAACAAGCCAACGCTTATACCATCTCTTCCACTCCATCTGCTCAGTCCTTCGCCAGATTTTGCAGCGATCAACAGCCACATGCGGATACTTAAGATTCGACCAAGACTGACTTCTCGAACACGACACGATAGGATACCAGCAGACGCTGAGTGATCAATGATTAGGGCACATGTTCTTTGTGTTCCCATTTTGCTATTTAGTCTTTGGGGATATATCGGGCCGGAGGATAACAAGCGTCATTGCCAATTTCGTTCCAAGATGGCGCCTGTCAGCAAATCTTCCGCTCGTCTTCCACGTGGACTTGTTCTCTACAATCAACTACTCGAGTCTGACAGATCCCTTGGACTTCCAGAAGACCCACAAGATAGCGATAGCCACTTTGAGCGAACCGGCGAACCATAGGACCTTGGAGATATCCTCGTCCTGGGTCAAAAAGCCGCCGGCAATTGCGCCTAAAACCACCATAACCATGCTTCCGATCCTGCGGTTGCGCTTGACGTTGCGAGTCGGTGCTGCTGTGAAGACTTCGTTGTCGAAAACCAGATCGAAGTATGCGCTCGTAAGGACGACACTGGTGACTTCTCCGTAACCAAGGATTCTCGATATGGCCATTTGTCCGGCAGACTGGATGGACAGCAAACTTAAAGGCAGGAGAACGATGAAGCTGTTGGGCAAATTGTCGCCTGCATCATTGGGCACAACTCCAGTGTCTTCTAGTGCAGCGCAAATGTATATCAAAACAGCCTGGATCAGCCATGAGTAAACCATTGTGCTTCGGCGAAGGGGTCCAAGCCATCTCATGAATCGACTGAAGATGAATGCTCCGACCACGAATGAGATGATGGACATGCCAGATTTTGCCCATCGCCATGGTGAACTTTTGGGTTGACCAGAAACACCGAGGCCGAGATAGAGCGTGTTGCCTATCAATGTTGGTCAAAAGAATCATGCGATAAGGGTAAAGTATCTTACCTGTCTGCATCGACACGAAGCATGACCATACGTTGAATACCGCCGAGTCCAAGAGCCCGGTGATGAAGCTACTGACGATGAGTACCGAGTCGGCCCATGATTCTGTAAGTTCTGCGTCAAAGTGGTCCCGCAATGAGCTCAGTTTGCTCTGTTCCAATTCCTGATTATCCTCGACGTCCGGCATTTTTGCTGTATACACAAGAAACTGAAAGGACGGCGGTCATTGATTTTGGTAGAGTATAATTTAGAGTCTGTGCACAAAATGCGCTGTCGTCATCATTGTCGAAACAAGCCTCCGAGGCTTGATAACATAGAAAGTTGCCTCGCTCAACAGATTCGAATTCTCTTAACAATTCAATAACACAACCAAACCACGCTCAATTTCTCTGTTTAATAGCTTAGATTGATCGCAACGACCACGACAACAACGTACGATGATCTAATTTGGAAGAAAACGACATGCGAGCCCGCAATCTAACTATTCGTCCGACGGAGACTCTTCTAACCCGGAACACTACTATTATTCTAACGATACGCGTCGCATGCGGCTGTTTACGCTCTTGGATTATAGAACAAGGCTTAGTCTCTCGAAAAATGACTATTATTTAATTAAACGAGTGCCCCTACGGACCGGACGGTACTAGCAAAAACGGCGTAAAATAGGACTCTACGTAGGGGAAGGGAAGACTAGCAGAGCTAAGATAATTAATAAGGACCTTCTTAAGCGTATAATAAATCACGTGCGCAAGGATTACTACTATAGGGTACTCCATTAGACTAAAATACTAGCCGATTTTAAGGAGGATCTCCCTAAGAAGTGTTACCCTCTTACGATTAAACGAGCGTTTAATGTAGCTAGATATTTTAAGTGTAGGGCCTACCAGAAGTCCTATTTAAGAGAAGATAACGTTAGGAAGCGTAAGGCCTTCGCGGCGGCTTATTATAACCTTCCTGTTAAGTAGTAGAAACAGGTCAGATTTACAGATGAATGTCACTTCTATAAGGACTTAAGAGGAGTTAAATAGGTTATTAGGACCCGAGGGGAGCGTTTCTATGAGGATTGCATGCAATTTAATAAGCGTAGAAAGGCTAGTTCCCTCTATGTATGGGCTATAGTTAGATAGGGGTTTAAATTAGATCTAGTCTTCTACGGCGACTAGTCTAAGTACGACGAGGCCTAGGAAAAGGAACGTAAAGGAATAGAGCCTAAACAACCTATAGATACTGCTGTTTAGGCTAGTCCTGCTCCTATATAAGAGACAGAGGAGGAGGAACGAAGACTACTTAGGGACGACAAGCCTTATAGCTATAAATGCAAGGACAAGACCTCTTATAAGCATGCCTGCTATAAAGGCAAGGGTAAGAAGGGTAAGAACACGAAAGGAGGGAACATAATAATGGAACAGTACCTTGCTCTGTTTAAAAGACATATTGTCCCCCTATAGAAACAGGCCATTAATAACGGAGATCCCTTCTTATTAGAAGAGGATAACGACGGCAGCTATAGCACCAGATTAGACGACAATATCGTAGTCAAATACAAGAGGTTTCTTGTCTATAAGGGCTAGAAATTTAACTAGTACGCTAACACACTACAATCGCTAGACCTCTCTATTATCGAGAACGTATGGAGGATCATTAAACAACGAGTCAAGAGGCACTATCTAACAACTGTCGAAGAGCTTAAGGTAGCCATTAAGAAGGAATAGGCACGACTAGACGTAGAGAAGGATATTAACCCGTTAGTCAAGACGATGCCGCTTTGTATCGAGGAGTGTTAGGTGCGCGAGGGGCTCCAAACGCCATTTTGAACGTATACTATTGAAATCTACGCATCAAATTAGCTATCTATCAATTCAGAAGTGTTATTATCGCGTTGTGTTGAGAGCAATTGAATTTAGCGATAGAAGCAGTGTTCAGAGCTCGGGGCGCGCGGCAAAAATCTCTGTTACCAAGCCTCGCTCGGATGCCGGCAGGACAATGCTTGGAGAACAGAAAATCTGCAAGGTACCAACCACTCTCACGGACACACAAAATCAGGCGATATGTATGCAGCGCAACACCAAGAAACGAACTCGTCATGTCCATGGAGCAGACTTGTGCGACGAAACATCACTAAGCCCTTGTTCTCAAGTCGAGACTTGTGCTTCATGATCCGTTCTAGCCGGCTTTGCCTACCTTGATGGTATCTCGAAATCAAGAAAAGTCTCGTATAACACATTTAGTAGGCCTTGTCTTCCTTGCAAAAACTCATAGCCCTACCAAGAGCTGACGCGTTGAGCCTGTACTCCGAGGAGCTCGACTGATGGACAATTGTGGGTAGAATGGGATCCAGCGATGCCACGACAAGACGCTCTCTAGAGGTGACGCGCTTCCCATGCAGTTTGGTTGATGCAGCTCTGTGTACTGCAGTTGCTCGGAATATGCCCGGAATATGCCCGGGAGGCCGTTGCAACAGCTGGATGATGGTGTTCAGGTGTTGATCTCGAGAAGAATGGAAAGGGAAGCTGTCAAGACCGGAACTTGACCCCGAACATGCACTCGCGGCTTCCCCGCAGGTTTCATGACGTACCCCATAACATACCAATAGCCGCCATATTGTTGACAGCATTACGGACTATCGGGTCATTGACTCTGCTCTTTTAAGAACATCTCACATCCTCAATCTTGACCCTTTCACGATCCAATCAACACCACCACCAACAATGACCAAATTTCCACAGAGCGTCCTCGAGGAAAGACGAGCTGCTAGCCTTAAGCTGCTTGAAGCCCTTGATGCATATGACAAGGCAAACAAAGATGAGGAATCAATGTGAGTGCACAACTTGTCTTTTGCCCTCTTTCTCTCTTCCCCTGAGCGAGGTGTCAAGCAGGCCGTCGAAAGGCTTAAGTCTCTTTCTGTCGGAGATAATACCATTGAGAGGGGTGTTAATAAATGCTCCCCTTGGACAGCCACACCGACACGAGCAGTATTTCACCTGTTATTAGCCGGTCAGACAGGCGTTTGGACAAGCCGAGAGCTCAATCCTAATTGAACTCTATGCCTGCGTTACCTTTGCTGATGTTTGCGATCAGTCCCGTGCCCAGACGTGGCAAGAAAGGCAATGATATCCTCGGACCTCAGAACCCGGATCGCATGCGTCAGGAGCCAGATACAGTATGCCCACCTGATACCGATCATGGCAAGATGCCGAACATGAAGTGGTGAGCGATGAGAAATACCCCCTACCAATGATCGGGAGCTCAATAAGACAGGTCGTTCACAGATTCGCACGTACGTCTCGAAGAAGGAGGCTGGGCGAGAGAGACTACCGTCCGCGAACTTCCGACTTCCAAGGAGCTCGCTGGCGTCAACATGCGTCTCGGTCCTGGCGTCTACCGCGAACTTCACTGGCACAATGAATCAGAATGGGCGTACATCATTAAAGGCCAATGCCGCATCAGCGTCCTCGATCTCGAAGGTGGCTCATACATCGATGATCTTGAAGAAGGTGACCTTTGGTATTTCCCTACCGGCTTCCCTCACGGTATCCAAGGCACAGGAAAGGAAGGCGTGGAGTTCCTATTGATCTTCGACGATGGCAATTTCTCCGAAGACAGCACGTTCTTACTTACCGACTACATCGCTCGTACTCCAAAGTCCATCTTGGCCAAAAACTTCCGTGTCGATGAAGAAGTGTTCAACTCCCTGTCCGAAAAAGAGAAATACATTTTCCAAGGCACTATTCCAGGAAGTCTCGAAGACGACAGAAAGAAAGTCACCAGGTCAAAACACCGCTTCACTCACCGCATGCTCAAGCAAGAACCGAAGAAGTTCCCAGGTGGCGAGGTTCGAATTACAGATACATCCAACTTCCCCATCTCCAAAACAACCGCCGCAGCACACGTCATCATAAACCCAGGCTGTCTTCGCGAAATGCACTGGCATCCCAACGCAGACGAATGGTCATTCTTCCTCCGCGGCCGTGCCAGAATCACAATCTTCGCAGCTTCAGGCAATGCACGCACGTTCAACTACCAAGCCGGCGATGTAGGTATCGTGCCCAAAAACAACGCCCACTATGTCGAAAATATCGGAGATGAACCAGTGGAGATGTTGGAAATGTTCAAAGCTGCGAAATTTGAGGATTTCAGCACTGAGCAGTGGTTAGCGCAGACGCCTGCTACGACTGTAGCTGAGCATTTGAATTTGGTCGGAGGGAACAGAGAGAAATTCTTGAAGAGTTTGAGTAAGGATAAGACTGCTGTCAAGGCGCCGTTGAGGAAGACAAGATCGATGAGTGATATGGCGAAGGCACTCGAGGAGCTTTTGTAAGGAATACTAAGTACAATCATACTGCTTCGGTAATAGACCCTACTGATCTGATCCTCTATCTATATCTATCAGAATTGACAACTTCTTCCCCAAGACTAGCACATGTCCAGTAATCCATGCACCTCCCAATCTCAGACGATAACCAAAATCTTCCCACCCTCCAAGCCAATCTTTCAACCCCATAACCCCCATCATCCATCCGACACTCCTACACCCTTCATCCCTCCAAACATTGCGTCTTTTCCAAGCATCCTAATCTCAACAATCCGGACCGGAACAACTGTAATTCCACCCCGAATAACTCCTGATAACTCTAGTATCCTTGCCCTTGGTCTCCTTATCTCCCTTTCCAGTAGACACCGGATCTCCAATAACAGCTCTAGCCGTAATTTCAGGAGCAGCAAGCGTGGCAGTGGGTGTAGAAGTGCGTGCAGTGCGCATTTCCACACTTTCCATTCTCGTAGCCGTGGCGAAAGTGTCGGGATTTACTGTGGCGAGGGCGGCGACGGCGAAGGCCAGAGTGGTGAAAAGTGTGAGTTTCATTGTGCGATGAGATCGTTGAGTTTGAAGGTATATTGGTGAGTTTGGAAGCTTTTTGCTCTTGGAAGATTAAATTTTTTGTTCCCTTTCGTGATCTTTTGTGGTTTTTGGATCCGTATGTATGAAGAAAAAGGAAAGACCCAAAAAAAACAGGAATACATCTACCTTTATACCACAAAGAAGACGACGAACCAACTGACTCTCGACAAGGAAAATCTCTGCCTCCATCATCAACCCGCATGTTTGAGCAACTTTATGTTTGAAATTTTTTTTCATGCTTCGTGGTATTGGTGATTCATCAATCTGGGCTGGTCATAGTCATAGGTATAGGGGGTTTTTTTTTGAGCAAGATTTGATTCGGTGACGAAAAAGAGATTCGAGTTGCACAGCAAATGCACATGTGCCACAAACATTGCATGGTTTTCTTGATGTGTTGAAATCAGATGGAAGAAGAAAAAAAGGGGAGGGGAGCGATGTTGCACGTATGGAAGTGTTGTTGGGAGTACCAAAAGAAAAATGAGGAACAAAGGAAGAGAGAAAAGAGCTTGTAGGGTCAAAACATCGGTTCAAGAAAAAGGAGTTATGTAATGAAGAAGAAGAAGAATGTATGCGGAGCAACAGGCATGCTCGAGTCGCTTGCCCAACAGAGAAGTGAAGAGCCCGTCACGCCAAAAACACCATGCCAAACTCTCAAAGAGTCCATCAAAGTCGAAAACAAGACAGGAAAGGAAAAAAAGACATTATTCACAAAAAAAAGCCTGTCAATGAGGTCCAATCTCACGCCCCCTTGGTCTGCCGTCTCGAAAATCTGGTCTTACTCTTCGCTCTCATGAAACTTCTTCTTCCATCCTCACCTCTACCCCTGAGTTCCGGGCCAGCGGTCAACGTCCTGCCAGCACGTGTAGCTACTCTGCCTTCCTCCCTTCTCTTCTCAACAACATCCTGACTCAATCCTCCAAAGCCACCTCTCTTGCGGAAACAAGTCTCCATAAGCGCATTAGCGTCCAACATACCCCTAGGCATTGTTTGGACGAGTTGGAAGATCTCCATAGGGTCAGAGACGGCTTTGATGTCGTGTTCGCCGGATTTGAAAATGGCGAGGGCGACACGGAAAAGGGTCTTGGAACCTTCGAAGAAAAGGCAGTCCCAGACACGGAGTACGCATTCGATGGGCAAGGTGCCGACGAAGAGAGACATGAACCACGCTGTTGTTGCCAAGGATACGGTGGGTAACCGAGTAGGTGCTCCAGCAGCAGGTGTGCCGGGTTTATCGTCTAACTTTGCCCAGATGGTGGGGAGAGATTCTTTGATCGAGGTCATGAGGACGGCGATGTCGATGTTTGCTCCTTCGAGGGCGACACCATGGGTGCCGGGAAGATGCTCGTTGGTCACGACATTTAGCAAGACAAATGCCTTTTCCTCGTCCTCGTTGAGGAAAAGCAGGAGGAGGCCGGCGATGAAGTTGAGGCTTTGGCAGTATCCGATGTTCGGGTTGTGTACGGCAAAGGCTTGTAGTATTCGTCGCAGAGCCTTGATCATGGACGTCTCGTTCTCGGTCTCGCCAATGCCGCGACTTTGCTCTGAGGTTGTGGGTCGATTGTCGGGCTTGAAACGATCGTTGTCCGGGAACGTACGATTGAGATCGCGCTCAATGTGTTCGCGGTCGTTGTCGCTCAAAGCACCTTGATTGACCTGCTTGAGCAGGTTCCAGTACAATCCAGGGTCCTCGGCCAACTTCTTCGGACCTCCAGCATACCAGAACCAGGCAGCGCCTCGCCAGTCTGGCGGAATACCCTTGCGTACATATCTCTTGATTTTCTCAGACTTTGTCGGGAAACGTGTAGGGTTCTCTGTCGTGTAGCCGAATTGTCTCATCAGGACGTTCCACTTGGCCCGCCTTCGCTCAAGATGGACATTGTATTCCTTTTCCCAGGCATCGTAGTCTTCGACGGCTATATGTAACGAGGTCTTTTTGAAGCCGTAGCGGTCGCGAGGTACGGGTTTCGAGGGAGGTAGCGGGATGCTGCTGCTGATTGGAGATTCGATGATGGGTGATGCGACGGAGGGAGGTTCGACGGTAATCGGGTCGACTGGTAGGTCTAATGGCGGTAGTTCGCGACCACTGAGGATCTGCGTCGATGTTCGGCTGTGCGATAACGAAGGCTTGTTGTTCCTGTCGAAGATTGTGAGATTGGCATCTGCGAGAATGCTCTTGCGATCAATGACACTAGCAGAGTGACTGCGTCTGTGAGAGCTGCCCACTTCGCTCGTGGATGGTGACGTGCCGGGACGGACACCCAGAGTATCGACGCTGCTCTTCGGAGCGTGCAGGAAGCTGTTTGTACGAGAGTTGGCCATGCTCAGACGCATCGACTTTCGCATTGATTCGCGCAAGTCAACACTGAGATTTACAGGAGTGCTGAAGCCGGCAATGTACATGTCCAGCAACTCATCTTCGTATCTAGCCATGGCTTCCTCATCCTCCTCTTCGTCAACATAGTCGATCTTGACACAGTCCGAGACTGAGCTATCTGCTGTTGCAACGCTGCTACGTGTCGTGCCAGTTGTTGAATCCATGTGGCTGCTGGTGGACGTCATTTGCGAGCGGTAGCTGGTGCGAGTCTCGTTTCGATCCATTTCGGGTACGGGAATCGAGGCAGTGTGGTCCTCCAATGGCCAGCTGCCCTGTCGTTTGAGTGTGGCATCAGCGATCGACAACTCACGCGGTCGAGAGCGAGGTTCCACGGCGGAGAAGTTGCGTTGACGGGCAGGGCTCTCGTCATCAGTGTCTTCCCACCACTTGTTGCTCTTGACATTGACCCTCGAGCTGTGCGGTGGGGCTACACTGCCAGTTGTTGCAGGCCCCAAAGCCTCCCTACCCCCATTTGTGGTGATGAACAGCGGCGCAGGCTTTTGTCTCGTCTTCTGGGTAGACAGGCTAGGCATTCTCTGCCTTAGTCGCTCGGGCGAGGCCTTGCGCAGCGGGAGATGGGGTTCAGGACTGCGGACTCGTCTGGGCCATGAGAATTGCGGCGTCGTGGGTTGCGAGGGAGATACGGGAGAATCGGGGTTGGATGCGGATCCTTCTCTTTCAGAGCGATAGTGTTGGTTGGCGAGGACAGCGTTGATGGACGCCGAAGGTGCTATCGTTCGGTTCATGCTTCGTCTGTATCAGGGGAACTTCGACTCATGTTGTGTTTCGTATAAGCGCTTTTGACTTTGCTCGTGTTGGAACAGCATCCGGACCAAGCAGTTGGAGAAGGAAAGAAGCTGCGAAGAATTGTTGCAGAAGTGACGGAAAACGTCAAAAGCTCTTGCAAACACTCAAAGCACCACCATGTGCACGACCAACATCAAAACATCCGATCTCTTCAATCTTGCTTCCAACACACAGCAGCTCCTACTTCGCAAACCGAACTGAAACACTTCGGGAACCTAAAAAGTGACGTTCCCAAGTGCTTTCCGTCTGCAATTTCCACTCGACGCGCCAAGTCCAATCAATTGAATTTCCCGTCCAACTTCCCAAACACCTTTCTTTGGTCCTTCCCTCGTTCCCGTCTGGAGGGGCTTCCACCTTTAAGCGGCTGCTCCCGCAACCAACCACGCCTTGTCAAAAGTAAACAGAATAACAATCGCTTCTTCTACGATGCCATCGACAAAACCCACATCTCTTCTCGTCTTGCGAATCCAATACTTCGATCGTCAATTTCGCTTCTATTTCGTTGCTTCTTTCGCAATCACCATCACATCACATAGATTAAAATTTGAATGCCCTCGTCTTATTTCGGTCGACCTGCTGATGTACCGATGACAGGGCTGGGCCGCCAAGTCTAAAACCTCCTCGTCGTTGTGTTTGCCATTTCCTTTCCTCCTCCGTATAAACCCGTCCATCATCACACCTTACATTCTCCTGAACCCGTCTAATTGCTTGGGTATACGTGTGCCTCGTAAAATCGGTCATCAAACCAACGCATCAAACCAACCGTTTGTGCCTCTTCGTACCACATGATCATGAGTAAAAAATGTCGTGAGCGATAAATGATTTGGAAATAATGTATCAAGTCGCGAAAACGATCATATCATTACCGACGAGCTCCGCTCAATACCTCGCCGAGCTCTTTCAGTCGCACAGGTTTGGTCATGAACTGATCAACTCCGCTAGAAAAGGCTTCTTGCTGTGCCTCTGCACTCGCTAGTCCAGTCAGGGCGAGCACTTTGCAAGCCGTCAACTCATTGCTATGTTCAAATGAACGTATCCTTCTCGTTGCCTCAAGACCATCCATTCGCGGCATCGAGATGTCCATACAGACAAAGTCGAACTTCAGTGTTGAGTCAGTCTGATGTGACGCAAATGCCTCTACGGCCTCAACACCGTCTTCTGCAGTAACATAGTCGTGCTTCTTGGATTTGCAGTAGCGCACGAGTAGTTGGAGGTTGATCTTGTTGTCATCGACAAGGAGTAGTCGCAGTGGTTTCGGACCATCTTGCCCTGCTTCGGTGCTAGCTTTCTCAATGGCATTGCTGCCATTTGCCTTTGATTCTGGTGCTGGTGTTGGTGCGCTTGCAGCTTGAGCTATGGATTCGCCAGTTGACTTTTGCTTGTCGCGCTGTGGCACAGGACACGTAAAGAGGTCAGTATCTCGCTGAATGGTGATATTCTCGAGGACCTGTCCGCGTTGCTTCTTGCACAGTACCAGGGCGTTTGCCAATTTACGTGGACCGAAAGGTTGTGCGATAAAGTTGGTGGCGACAGCTTGTCTAAGGGTCTCGGAATCCTCATATGCCTGCCGAATTCCTGGATTGTTCTCGCAGAATATGATGGCCGGTTTGGCTATTTCGATCAATCGGTCCTTCATCTCGGGTAAGTTGCGAGAAGCTGTGATCACAAATTCGGCATTCTTGACCTCATCCACGCTGCTGACGGTTTCGAATTCCATCTTGAACCAATTCCAGCATTGCCTGTCGAGCACTTTTCGGAACGATCGCTGAGTGGGAGATTCACCAGTGGGTGTAGTAGGCGGGTCAATATAAACTGCCTTCGATCCTCGAAGGTCTTCCCTCGCCTCGGACATTGGTGAAGCTGCTCCAGCGTCGACTGCAGAAGAAGATGCTTTCAGCATGATGACTTCTATCCGAACCTCGGTTCCCTTGTCAAGCTCCGACTCCACATAGACCTCTCCACCCATGTTCTTGACGATTTGTTGCACCATCGATAGCCCCAACCCCGCGCCTGACTGAAGTGGGTCTTCTTGCGCAAAGGGTCGGAAAAGATGGTTTTGGAGATACTCCTTGGAGATTCCGCGTCCAGTGTCGTTTATCGTCAATGTTATGCGACTTCTGTCGAGGCCATCGCTATTCCTTGGTACATCTTCCGCTTGAAGATGTACGTGGACGTGGCCATCTTTCGTATATTTTAGACTATTGCCAGTCTGTGATCAATGGTTAGTGAGCTGCTGGGAAACAAAATAAACAGTGAAATGGAGCTGTCGTGATCTACATGACCCTGATTTCACGTTGTGATGACTTACTAAGTTCATGACCATGCGTCTCCAGGCACCTCCTTCAGTACTGAACAACCAATCTCCGTACTCCTTCGCATCAATTTCGACAATGAGCTGCACGTTGTGTTTCTCTAAATCCTTGGATGAAGAATGTTGATCACTGTCGGGGCTTCTATGAGAAGGTGCATAGGATGAATGCCCTGCGTAAACAGTCTCTATGGCCTCCTCAATGATTGTCGGTAGATGATTACGAGCGTTAAGGCAGGGCATGTTGGCCTTGTTTTCGTCCGACTCAATCTGCTGTTTCGCCTTGTTCCGCGTAAAGTTGTTGATCTTACTAAAGTCAAGCAGATGCTCAATCGTGTCCAAGAGCGTTCTTCCGCATACATCAACTGTCTCAACAAGGCCTCGTTGCAATGTATCAAGACTGGACGACTCCAAGCATTCAATACTACCAAGAATGCCATGTAGAGGACTTCGTAGTTCGTGACTGATACTGTTGAGAAGATCAGACTTGGCCCTGTCTGCCATGGCCGAGTCAAGTTTGGCGACCTCAGACATGATAGAGATTCCAAATGCGCGCAAGAAGCTCAGCTCGGAATCTTTGTGCAGAAGTCGTATTTTTCGATTCGAAAATGCAAGACCTCCTGCAAACCAACGCATCCTATGGTCATCCCACATGGGGAGAAAGGCCAACGAACAAGCTTCTGGAAATAAACGTCTCAGGTTGTCCAAGTCGCTTTGTCTCTGTCTACGTACTTCCTCGCGTGTTTCGGGATCAGAGTGCTGTGCTTCTTCGGGAACGACTTGTTGTTCAAAGTCCTCAGGCTGGTTTGGGGATTGTGGATGCGTCATAGACACGGTGGGTTCCTTCTGGTCGATGTTAAAAATTCTTCCTGGTGCATAGCGAGTCAGGAGCGAGTGCAAGAATCTCTCTGTCATGCGGAAATCTGGCTGGAGCCGACCGACGCACGCCAGGATATGACAATCCTTATTCGAAGCGGCGGAGCGAGCGAAATACGAATTGGAGGCATCTTCGTGGGCTGGCACGGATTGAACAAGGCCACCATAACTCCCTACAGAAGCATCGAGAAAGACAACGCCGTCAACGTCAATTGCATCCTTGATGATAGATGCGGCACGGTGGAATGTAGACTTGACATCATCAGAAAGCATCGAGTTTTGAAGATTCTCAGACGGAGGCTGGCTGACGTCCCTGTCTTTATCGGCCTGGGAGGCTGGAAAAGATGTGGTTCCTGAGACAGCAATCTCAGGTGGCCTATTCACAGCGACATCAGGAGTTTCTCCGGGAGCTTTGTTTCGGTCGATCTCGTGAGCAGCGCTAATAACGCGGTTGTGTAGGTCTTCGTCGACGCTAGCCTTGCCCTCGACGTAGGAACCAAGGCCAATTACCATTTGAGATGTGCGACGATGTTCCTCTTTTGAGCGTACCATATCCAAGTGTGACATGGTAGTATCAGCCATGTAATTGAGGAACGAGCGGTCCGCATCTGAGAGGTCGACGCGTGGGTTCTCATCCATGATAGAGATAACACCAATGACAGGGCCAACGTAACTGCGAATGGCAGTACCGGCATAAAAACGCACGCCTTCTGGCATCCTGACAGGTGGTTGTTGATTCTTGTACCAGTCATCCTGGGCGACATCAGGAAACACGACAACACGATCGTGGCCAGAGTGTTGCTTTTTCTCTGCCAATTCGAGCGTGCGCTCACACAGCATCGATTGTCGGTCCAAGATACCCGCGCCCAGCCATAGTCTGTCTTTCTCCTCTTTTGCAGTATGCGACTCCAAGTCGAGGGTGCGAGTGGCTTCGGCCAGGACGTATTGATGGTTGCGATCGAAGCATGAGATAAGGCAGCGATGTACGTTCAAGCGAAGACAGATGAATTGGGCAAAAGCACCTAGCGCATCGTCAAATGAACACATTGAGCCATCGGGGTCTGCGTTGACTTTCTCATTGCTTGTTCGCATGAGGTTGTCGTAGGGCTCATAGTATTTGTAGAACTCGCGCGCTCTTGCGCCTTCGAGTTCGCCATCGTGTTTGGCCGTGTAAGGCGTATGGGGAGGCGCCATGGCCTTGTCGTGAGTGATGTCGGTGGTCGACGGTGGTGGCTTATGCGCTGCTCTCGAATGGCATTGTGGTCGTTGAGTGGACCAAATCCCATCCGCGAGCTCAAAAGACCATCGACTCAATCACGATCGCAGAGCTCGGGCCAGGGATATGCATTTGCCTTTGGGCCTGGACCGTGAACGGCGTGGGAGCTTAACCGATCGTGCCCAAGAAGAGGATGAAGCCTGCCGCGGTCTCGGTTTCTTGCCCGCCGTGTTGTGCGGCGGGAATGACATGCAACTTTTCACTCACAACTTGTAGAGACCAGGACTGCTCCTGGTGTCATTTTCAGTCTCTTGACGGTCGACTGTCTGGTTGCGACGTTCTGCTGTGATGATGACAAGATGACAGCAGCGGACAAATGACAAATGACAGGCAAGAAAAGACGGAGAAGGAATGACCAACAGCTTAGGTGCATGTTACGCGTCGGCAAAGCGGCTCTTATCTCCGCTTGTCGATCGCACTTGCTACTTGTGTGACCCTGATCCTGGACTGATTTATCAACCGAACAACCAAACAAGCTCTCCAATTTCGATATCGTAAAGCACAGGTGAAGTAAGTGAGTGATCAGATACGTTTACTAATGAAGGTACTAGCGGGATCAGGATATACGTCGATCTAGATGTGTCGCTATCTCTGAAACCATGCTGAATTTGCATAGCTGTATTTTCAAGGATGCCGGGCACCATATATAGCCGCACCTATTTTGGTCCCATTTAAGACCCCTTGTGGAGGTAGCTGCGGATGCTCGATTGTGGTATCGAAGAACTGAGTAAAAATTGTATCTTCTTTGAGGTCTATTCGAATGTCTCCATGATTGAATCATTTGACGTCCACTAGTATGCCCACATACACTTCTGGTTCAGAATTCTAGCACCGAGTCTGTCGAATTCCAATTGTCCGATCCAGCTGTCGTTTGTGCCTCTCATCTTGCCAAACACACTACCACCCTTCCAGACCAAAACTTGAGGATCCAACTCTCTGGGAGGAGGTCCAACAAGAATCTCCTTTTGGAAGTTCGGCTGTAATGCGCGAAGTCTCTGCTCAAGGTAGACATTGAAGTTGTAAGTTTTGCTGCCACCACCGATAACCATGATACCACCGAAAAAGTCGCGCGTCTTCTTCTCGTCTCCTTTGGCGCCTTCAGTGATACAAGCAACGATTGCCTGATCTAGGGGCATAAGAGGCAGAACACCTTCGGTCTCGGGCTGAGCACCTTCGATGGCAGCACCTGCCACAGCCGGGGTAGCGTCTCCAGCTCCAGGTGCTGGTGTTGCAGTGTCCTCAGGAGCAGGCGAACCTGCTGGAGAAGAGCGTGGCGTGCTATCAGCCACCTCGGCGAGGTGCGCCAAGCGGTCAAGGTTCAGTGGCTTGCTAGGTGTTGCAGGTACTCCACCAGGTGCAGGTGTCGACGTTGAATCTGCTACCCCCGAGGGCACATTGACGGATGAGTATTTGTAGACTTGTAGTTGAGCGAGGGACATGGGATCGTTGGGTTTGTCATCATATGTGTCAGTGGATCGTCCAATAAGCTTGCGCCTGCCTAGAAGTTTGTCGGCATTATCAAAGATTGTTGGTCGGAAGAAGCCCTGCACCATGTTAGTATAACAAAGCGAGGCGGTTGAAACAAACTTACCATCGGTGCCAGCATGACTTCGTCATACGTCTTGAACTGGTATTTGCGAGTATCCTGACCGAAAGCGCGCAGATGAAACTCATAAAGCTGGACACTGATATGTGCATCTTCGAGCGTGCAAAACTTCTGCTTGAGCTCCTCTGCAAGCAAATAATCATGTCTCTTCATAAGGTCCATGTTGGCGTAGTTGAAATGGTCGAAAAGCATCATCTTGATGAAAGTCTCTGTGACGTCTTCTCCACCAAACTTGAGGTTGATCCGCGAGTTTTCGACACACATGCCTTCTTCAACACAGCAGATAGATGTCTTTTGCGCACCTACATCGACAATACAACTGCTTGAGTATCCGGCTCCAAAAGTCGCTGCCAAACTTTCTTGAATGAAGCAGACCCGTTGGAAGCCAAAATCTCTGAACAAGTCCTCCAAGATAGAGGTCACGAACACCTTCTCATACAAGTCCGGAATCACAAACACGCATGAGTACTGAGCCCAGTCTCGCTTGCGATCCAGGTGGAGCTCGTTCTTGATGGCTTCTTCGATGATGCGGAAGAAGTCACGTAGTAGTACAGACTTGCTGGAGTAGTCCTGCTCGTTGAGCCAACCATATCTGAGAGGCCAGTAAAGGCGGTAGCGCGGTTTGGAGTGTTGTGGTATTCTCATTGCCGCATGTCCAGTAAGATACTCCGGTGCCGGTGATTCAATCTCTGTCCAGTCCACACGCTGAGGATCGTTGTGCTCAGAAATTGTTTCTGGGGCATTGCGTGAGTTCCAGTTAACAACCAATTCGCGCGAGTTGGGCAAGACACGACGCTTGTTGTTGCGTCGGTATATTTTGAAGTCGGCAGCCATGTTCATGTACTCCTTTGCAAACTGTGTCATGTCAATTTTGGTCAAGACACCATCATTTCTGATTAACGTACTTCGTCACCAAATGCGCTCTCACCTGAAGGCTCTGCTGCACTGCCATCTTGAAGTTTAACTCTTTTCGGTCTGGGCTCGGCACCAGGCTCCTCGTCTTCTGCATGCGATGACTTGCGTGCGATGACCATAGGGATAGTCTTGGGCAAGGCGTCTGTCGCAAGGCCAATGCGAAGATTGCGACTGCCAGGGTGGATGACAATCGTCTTGGAGCCAAAGGCTTCAGCTTCAGCGGCTTCATCGACAGCAGCATCCTCGTCCAACTCAGCTTGAGCCGCGTCAGCAGAGACACCATTTGAAGCCGCCTGAGCCATTGCACGGTCCTTATCACGCGCGGCTTTGATCATGCGATTGCGATTCTCTTCGCCTTGTAGGCGGAATGCGAGGAATTGCTCATCGCGCTTCAAGAAGTCACTATTGGTAGGGAGAAAGAGTCAGTCAGGTTATTCAACAATAGATTAGACTATGGTACCCGTGCGACCGCTCATGCCGTTCATAGATTCCTTTGGGCATTGGATCATGTTATTTGGACAAAGCAATGTAAAATGACAGGAAAGGGATGCAGGATGGACGCGAGCGCTTCTTTCGTGGGCGCAGGTTGTAGCTAGATAGGTTGGGCGTTTGGGCATAGGAAAAGAGGTGAGACGAACGTGTAGTAATTCTTCTTATTGACAACCTTCGGAACCTGTTCAAAGGGGGAATTCATCGGGCCATTAGATGAAGCCATCGTATGCGGCGCGACTTGCGGGTAACGGATATATTATTATTTGTTTGCCGCCGCAATGGAAGGGGTTGATTTGGAGGATTGCTCCGCCTTTGGAACTGGGAAAAGACCAACAGACCAACAGACGTGGCTGATCGCCATTCACTCTGTCGGAGCCGAGGTCGACACGTGACCTGTCGCGCAACGCAACAACATGCGCTTGGCGAGCCGTGCGCAAAGCCTGCCTACAAGCAATTTCTTCAACTTCGACTTTCTTCCTCTTCCTTTCTCAACATCACAACACAACAACATCGCGCTTTGCGCTGTGCCTGTCTCCACATACGAAATGGAAGAGACGGGCACCAACAATACAGGTAAGCTTTTGCGCAACTCTCCCACCTCACAAAACCCCCTTTCCACCTGATGAACGAATGTTTTACGATTAGTCTTACGGAATGTATTCATGTCGACAAACATATTCTGCCCTTTTGCTCTCTGATCCTTTATGGAAAATCACTCTTATTCACTTTGAGAACAAGCATGCTTGAAAACCATCACTAACAACATGCTCAGTAGGCGCAATCATCATGATCCAGTCAGTAATATTACGGCTTGACATCTATATACCTTTGAATCTATATCAACACTCTCAAAACACCTTCCAATTTGTCTTGTATCTCCTGTCTCGTCTATCCCTACCTTGCATTTCCGACCACAAAAGAATTATCAACATCCTGAGGCTCAGAAAAGATTGTTGCCGCCCACATAGTCCCAATTGACCAAGTGAAGCAAGCTCTGTCATATGGCTGCGACCGACTACCCTAGCGTATCGTGATGCTGTTTAGCGCAAGTACAACCCGCCAGAGCCTACTTGCTGTCCTTTAGACTACAGCGGTATCTTCGGCCCGATGTCCTCTCCAGAAATTTGAGTCTCCGTCTCTTCTTGAAACTCTGACTGCATACAGCGTGACCGAATACCATTCCCGAGAGAAAAATCCGTTTTCCCGACCAGATTATACAATGGCAAGATGCACTGAGTCCTCTGATATACTTTTCACCATAGAGAGCAATGGAAGACATAATCGGCATCGATGCTAGTTATCCGAAAGACGTGTCGAACTCTGCTTCCCGATTCTCAACTCGGCACCACAAGCAGCAGAGTCTTCTCAATCAACGTATCAACGCGACTCAATTGTGCTATCAAGACTAGTGCATGGCTTTCCAATCGCCTAAACCAAATCTCTCTGTTGGTCAATTTCGAGTGCCCAACGCATGCAAACTCTTCGCTTGCCGACGACACCATGGAGATAGAATTGGATGGTGATGAGCTTATCTGGCTACACGAATAACCGAGTTCTGCTGGCTATGTGAATTGGCAGATCTTTTGTAACACCACATACTGGTTCTATTACTTGCGCTCCATGCCTCACGCTCTAGGTTGTTGCTCGATTGCGTATCCTGTTCTCAGACCAAGTATGAGATAGAATCTCACTACAATGAGATCAGCTTTCTTTAACACTATCCCAGCCTGTCAGAAGCCCGTCAAAACTAGCTATCAAAAGGTAAGAAGTGTTTGGCATCCAGACACACGTCTACGGAGAGCCTCGAAAGACAATGGTTGCTGAAGTGACCAACCCAAAGATTTACCTACTCTCTCTCAAAGAACTCCTGGTCCATACAGTACGTTCTCTGCTTACTATCCTCTGACCTATGCTCGTTTCGCTTCCCCTGTTCTTTCTTTGGGTTGATCTTCTACAAGATCTACCTCGCAGAAACATTGCTGGGCATTGTACTCTTCCGGAATGTCTGTATCAAGGGGTCCTCCTAAGCGGCCGGCCGTCTCCGATCACCAAAAACAACAGCAACTGATAAGGCAAGGGGAGCCAAGGACTTCCATAAAGTCAAGTATGCCCAGGATGATGTTATAGCTGTCCAAGAGAGATAGAGGACCTTGTGGCGGTCCTGTAGAGCTTGAGGTTGTGATAAGCATCATCGGAGGCCGCCGAAACACCTTGGGGCTCCACCTCGCACGGAGATGTCGACGAACCCAGTTCACCAGATGGCGATGCTAGTCGATTGCGGGGTCAAATAGACGTCAGTTACTACCTGCAGACATCAACACCTGCTATAAAGCGGTATACCACTAGGAAGATGGTCATGGAGGTGTTCTTTTCGTCTGGCCGTGGTCCCCCAACCACCCAGCAACCAAGCGAGTCAGTGGAGCTCATCCTTCCTTGGCGCAATCGCGCACAAACAACATTGAGCACAACGAAAAACAATTTACCAAAGACCGTTCATGAATTCGAGTCACACCTGCTCCTTCAGGGTCGCACCTATGTTTTGCTGACATTCCTTCGTGGCGCCTATCTGACATGACCAACCGAAACAGTCAGTAGGCGAGGTCTCACGCTGTATCTTGCTGAAAAAAGGCTGAGGAGCCGTTTCCCAAGACCAGCCAAGAATACCAAGGACGCCTCCAGAGCTTCCTCACGGCCATTTCTGCGATGGACCCGCGTATTTTGGACCCTATTGTGTGCCCTTATCGAAGCGCTCGCGTGGTGTGAGGCAGAGTTATCTCTTGGCTATGGTGCGCCGAGCAATAAAAAATAACCCAGACCCGACCTTGATGTGATGCAAGACATTTTTTCTTTCGAGTACATCTTTGTTGGAGCACGCGCTCACTATTGCTGGCTTGTTCCTCAGCTTCAATTCTCACAGTCAAGATGAGCTGGACACACAAAGCCAACAAGGCCATTGCCCAATCGGCATTTGGCAGGTACTTCAGATTGGAGGGATCTGGTCATGTTAGCATTACTCTTGGTTGTGCGCATACACTCTCAAGCTGATAGCCTTCATACAGCACATGTCGCGTAATGGATCCTTCTTCTTCACCGAAGTCCGCGCCGGACTCGCTACCTTCTTCGCCATGGCATACATCATTGCCGTCAACTCGAGCGTCGTCTCAGATACCGGTGGTACCTGTGTCTGCCCTCCTACCTCTCTCGATGCCTGCGCAACCGATATCACGTACAACCTTTGCAAGCAAGAGATCCGTCGTGACCTTGTTACTGCTACCGCTGCCATCTCTGCCTTGACCTCGTTCTGCATGGGTTTGTTCGCCAACCTGCCTCTGGGTCTGGCACCTGGTATGGGTATCAACGCATACTTCACCTACACTGTCGTTGGTTTCAACGGTACCGGTCTTGTCCCTTACAGAATCGCCCTTACCGCCGTCTTCGTAGAAGGTCTTTTGTTCGTCGCTCTTACAATCCTCGGTATTCGTCAATGGCTTGCTCGTGCCATTCCCGCATCCATCAAGCTTGCTACAGGTGTCGGTATTGGTCTCTACCTTACCATCATCGGTTTCAGTTACAGCGCTGGTATTGGTCTTATCACTGGTGCCTCCAGCACACCTCTCGAAATTGCCGGATGCTCTCAGCAGTACTTGACAGAGAATGATGGCTTGATGTGCGACCCCAGCTACAAGATGAGATCGCCCACCATGTGGATTGGTATCTTCTGCGGCGGTTTCTTGACTGTCTTCCTCATGATGTTCCGCGTTAAGGGTGCAATCATTGCCGGTATCTTGCTCGTCTCCATCATCTCCTGGCCTCGTGGCACCGACGTCACTTACTTCCCTCACACCGAGCTCGGCGACAGCAACTTCGACTTCTTCAAGAACGTCGTTACTTTCCGCCCGATCAAGAACATTCTTGCTGCTCAAGAATGGGATGTTAGCTCCCACGGTGGTCAATTCGGTCTTGCTCTGATCACTTTCCTCTACGTCGATATTCTGGACTGCACTGGTACTCTCTACGCTATGGCTCGCTTCGCTGGTGTCATGGATGAGAAGACTCAGGACTTCGAGGGTAGTGCTACTGCCTACTTGGTCGATGCTGTCGGTATCTCTATCGGCTCGCTGTTCGGTACCTCGCCTGTTACTGCTTTCATTGAGTCTGGTGCTGGTATTTCTGAGGGCGGTAAGACTGGTATTGCCGCCATGGTCACCGGTATCTGCTTCTTCATTTCCGTCTTCTTCGCCCCTATCTTTGCCTCCATTCCTCCATGGGCTACTGGATGTACTCTTGTCATCATTGGTTCTTTGATGGCCAAGGCAGCTGCCGACATCAACTGGAGATACATGGGTGATGCTATCCCCGCTTTCCTCACCATCGCCATCATGCCTTTCACCTACTCCATCGCTTATGGTCTTATCGCTGGTATCATGTCTTACATCCTCATCAACACCACCGTCTGGCTCGTCGAGAAGGCTTCTGGTGGCAAGATTGTCCCAATGGACAAGCAATTCAAGGAACCTTGGACATGGAAGATGGACGGCGGCCTCTTCCCTCCATGGCTCGTCCGTGCCGCAAGTGGAAAGAAGGACTTTTGGAAGCCCCACGAGATGGTCGATCATGCAAGCAGCGAGCACGAGTCTGTCACTGAGGTGCCCAGCTCTGGTGTCGCAAAGGGTCTTGGTCCGGAAGAGGGAAGCAGTGCCAGCAGCAGCAAGGTTCGTCGCCGATCCGTCCAACATGAACTGTAAAAAGTTTCTCCGTTGTTCTGACTTTGTCTTTTATAAAGGTTTGATCAATCGGTCACCTCAAAAATTGGCGCTGCTGGATGCTTCTGGATGATGATGTCCCGTTTGCTAGATTCTGTTTTCTTGTTCCATCTATCGTACATGTAAATAGCAACTCAAGGCCGGTAATAAAGGCCATACACAGTCAACGATTCACCAAATCTCACAATGCTCTAAATCATTCTGTGCTGTCCGCAAGTGCAGATACTCTCTACACTCGTCCCGCGACGGCTTCGGACTTAATCTCAACCTATTAAGTCCGAAGGAAGTAGCGAATTGCTTATACATGCATGAACGCTGCGACTTCCCTTTCTCTTCTCCAATTCAATCTCTTCTCAACTACAGCTCACAATTCAAGTACAACAGACGCAGGTCTCCTACATAACGCCTGCCATAATCGCCCACCACGAACAAACAAATAACAACCGTGCATCTCTGAGCACCACAACAATGTCCACCCCCCAAGAACAAACAGCCCTCGCCTTCATTTCCGCCTTCTCGACCCTCGACCCTCAACTCTTCACCTCCCTCTGCACATCCACCTGCACCCACCACTTCCTCCCTTCCTCCATGCACATGCCTGCCCTCTCTTCCGCAGCCTTTGCTTCCCACATCTCCTCCCTCTCTAAAGTTTTGCGTTCTTTTCCCGTCACTGCAAGTGATGTCATGTTTGATGAAAGGAGGAATAAAGTCATCATACACGCGACTTCGGTGACGGAGTTTTGGGAAGAGGGGATGGATGAGGAGGTGGATGAAGAGGAATGGAGGTATAAGGGGGAATATGTGTTCATGTTTGAATTCGAGGAAGGGGAGGGAGAGGAAGCAGGGAAGATTAGTAAGGTGGTGGAGTTTGTGGATAGTTTGGGGACTGAGAGGTTGAGGGAGTTGATTAAGAGGGCTAGGGAGAATATGGCTAATGAGGAGACTGAACCACTTCAGAAGGGGGATTGAATCAGCGAGAGGCTAAAGATGGGTCGATTATCATCATTTTACGCCGCCTTCATCATCTGCACACTGGTAGCATAATCGGCAGTACCATGGTTAGGATCAGCATCCTCAGCCTTATCTTTGCAAATACTTCCAGCATTGTATTTGCCCAACGGTCCATCAACACCAGCAAAATCTCTCTTGCTGTTCGCCTTCAACATGTTCTGTGCAGCCTCTGGCATCCATCCGTTGATGAAATCTCCATGCATAGAGAAAGAGTTTCCAGAAGCCAGTTTCAGAGGAGCAGTTCCAGACCAGCCGGTAGCAAGGACCTTGCGCAGATCATAGCGGATAGAGAAGCGCAATTGGGGCATACGCTTCATGTTAGGTGGGCAGCGGTTGGCAGCCTTATAACCATTCACCCAGTTCTGTGTTCCTGAGTATGCAGACTCCAGGGTATCCACATTAACACAATCGTGGAAGAGGAGCAAATTCTGCAGATGAGTGGAGCAGGTGGAAGTAGGGAAAGCTGCGGTTTCCTTGCTTGCAGGAGCTGAATCGCCCTCGCAGAACCATTGCACACCGGCTAGTTTGTTAAGTTGAGCCTGGGCTGTGGCGGAAGCATTGCCGGCGATCGTCTTGTAGTTTTGAGGGATGGGGACTTCGGCGGCTTC
>Ga0115846_100218_pt1 | contig 30447 bp, 33 predicted proteins | sample InSIn5gowninarea_2_FD_83860 | JGI IMG/M metagenome (GOLD analysis project Ga0115846, IMG submission 83860) | reverse complement strand
AATTTCCGGAGGGATTAGGAAGGACAAGTACGTATCAAGTATGTCTTGGTGGGGAGTGGTTTTGGAATTTGAGCTCTGAAAAGAAGCCTTCATTGTTCTGTATGTAGATCTAGTTACTCGAGCAAGCCACCGACATGTAGCACCGTCGCTCACCCCACAGTTTGGCGAAGGCTTTGACAGTTTCCTCGCTCTGCCGCCAACCAGCACCAGGCAGGGTAGCTTAGGAGACGACGACCGCGAAAGTCGAGATGAGACTGTCACACTCAACGGACATGATCGGTCCTACCTGGCTTCCATAAGCTTGGTGTTCGCCTGATCGAATGATGTTTGCAGAGATCATGTCTGTCGTTTTGCCTTGTTGACGAAGTCCTCTTCAGGTCTGATTACGTGCCTTTTCCGCCAGCGTTCGATGTTTGCGAAGTCGGTGTTCCGTGTAGTGAAGGCTTTGAGAGAGGTCTCGGCTGCACCTGTTCATCCAAATGTCGTTCGCGTCCAAAAGCAGCACTGAGGTTGCCACTAAGACGTCGTTTGGCTTTGTTGACAAAGCCCTCCTTGGGATCGGCTGCAAATTTGGTAGGCGTGGTCGGCTGTGTAGGGTCGGTCAGTCCCTTTAAACCAATCCTCGTCACCTGCTCCGGTGTTCCTGCATAGCGTATCTGAGTACGTAGACGAACTGGACCTGCTTCCAATCTGCCATGTGGCAGCTCATCCGGCACGGCAAGACAGCATGTCTATCTCCTCTTCTCTTCTCTTCTCTTCAATTCCCGAACTCAATGCTAGAAGTTCTCGTTGAACCAATCGAGCCATTTTTCGATGCGCCATTTGATTGCGTTCTTTGCGTCATGAAAAGCGGTGGTGATGAGCATGTTTGTGTAGTCAAAGGAGGTGATGGCAGTGCTTAAGATGAAGCGTGCGTTGTCGTCGATATCCAGATCTTCAAGTTGGTGCTCACGAGCTATATATATATATGTCAAAAGAATAAGCATGGTGGAGACGATGACGAATATCATAGTGAATGCAAAGATGAGCGTCTTTACAAAGTCCGTGGCTTCCTTCAAAACGAATGAAATAATATTCATCACTCGCATGAAGGCTGTCGGTTCTTGGTGACAGGGCGCAATGTCTGGAACCATTGGAGTAGTTGTCATTTCGAACTTTTCATCGTTCGAGACTGTGGAATGGGAGCAGAGTCAGCGTGTTGTCAGCCTTTCTTGGTTTGGTGCACAGTATTTGAATGATCGTCAGCTTGAGTTTGAGCTTCTGCCGTCTCGCTACGTGTACCCAACGCTCCCGTCGCCTGCTCTTACTCTTGCTCCTTTGCCCAGTGGCCTCACGTCAACCCGTACCTCTTCACCATCGGTCTGAGTACGTATACCCGACACCACCATCACCGGCTCTTACTCTCACGCCCTTGCCCAATGATCTGACATCAACCCGTGCCTCTTCTCCATACACGCGATTCCACAGCTCTGCAGCCGCCCCTGCATCACCGAACCGCATACCGTAGATACAGTCCCGCACCATACCCAGGTGTGCCCAGAAACTGTTCGTCCATGACTCGTACAGATTCGTCATGTTCGTCGTTGAGCGAAATAGGATATGAAGGGCGCGGGCTGTGGATTCCGTCGTCGAGAGGGATTGGAGGGCTGCGATTATGGTCGCTGAGGGAGCGGCGGATGAGCGAGAGGATTTGAATGTGGGTTGGTTACGTGACTGTGGGTGGAAGGGCGAGAAGTCCAGTTCGTACTTGTGGGTTTCGTCGTTCGCATCTTCTTGTTCGACAGCCTGCATGTTTCTAGCAGGGAAGATGGAGTGTCTCGACGGTGCTGTGAACAGAGGCGTTCCTGGGTTGGAGTTCTTGGTCGAATCCGATCTGGTAGGCTTGAGGATGATTGTTTCACCGTTATGGTCTGTGAATTCGAAGTTGTGTCCTGTTACAGCCACTTCTGTTTGCCCTTCGTTCATTCTTGTATCGACTTTTGTTTTCTCGCTGATGGCTGTTGGAGCCTCGTCTGTGGCTAGACAGGACCGAGCCATTGCTACCTCCAAGTCACATCTTGCCATAAGTATCTCCACCCACAAGTCAGGCTTGTTGTAGGCTCGAGGGTCCTTCCTCAAGCGCTTCCAATTGTCATCGAAGTTCCTGATGATGTCTGTTAGGCCACCGAATACAGACAGGTCCTGTCCAGCAGGAGTGTTTTCGTTGTGCAGTAGATAGTGCGCAGCCAACTTCATTGTCAATATCAACAGTGAGCCATGGAGATTGTGTAGCTCCTTGATCTTGTGCACTGATGGGTAAATTGCAACAACCTTGTCGTATATATTGTAGAGCGGTGGTCGTGAATCAAGCTCTAGTTGTTCTTGAGCTGAGAGAGGGTGGAGGAAGAAGTGAATCTCCGGTATGTGCTGATGGAGAGTTGCGAGAAGTGAGTGTATGATCGTAACTGAATCTTCGCCTGCGTTGACCCGGTTGATGACCTCTTTCACCTCGGCTTCCAAAGTCTTACACAGCTCTTTCAACGTGTCTGCTGGAGTAAGACAGTTTGGTGCTGTTTTCATTTCTTCCTTGGTTGACTGTGGAGATTCTTCCTCGTGGTGAGCATTGACTTGAAGACTCTGTGTCTCCTGCATCTGGCTCGATTCGTTTCGTTCGGCTGTCATGGTGTGGTATTGTATTTGAATCGGTTTCTTTCCAAGTTGTATTTGTGGAATCTTTGAAGAAGGATCAGATCGGTTGCTCGAGACAGTCTTCTGACATTGAACAAGGATAGTGAAGAATGTCCAGCTGTAAACTCGAGTTGTTGAGTATTATTTACATAAGGCGCAGTCAGTGAAACCCGCTTTGTGTCCATCCGCCTGACGACAATGTTGTGACGCTCAGTCACTTCACATGAAATTCACATTGTGAAGTAATGTCAGACAAAGCTGATAGTGCCACCTGCATTGTTGTTGTCGTCGACATCAACGCCTAGGCCGCCACAGAGATCAACCCCTTTAGTTGTTGCCTAGGGTCGGTGGTTTGTCGTTCTTGACTTGGATCGTCTTAGTGTGCTCTGAAGTGAGTTCAGGGTATACCCACTAGCACAGGCTCTTGGTGTGTCATGACTTCCTGCATTTCGGGTATGGGCTGTCGGCATCTGTGTCGATGCTGGTGTTGTTATCTTTGTCGTCAAAGTCGTTGTTGTTTTCTTTTTGTTGACCTTGACCTTCGTCTTTGTTGGCCTTGTTTTTCTCGTCAGCCTTCTTGGCTCTCACGTTTGACTCTTTGATTGATTGAGCTTTGTTATGATGAACGTATTGATCTCGAACAATCATTTCTTGTTGATGAAAATCGAAAACAATGGGTAGAATGTGCATCTTATACTCGATCAGCCATACCAGGCCCATGAAGACTGGCACAGCCATCACCCGCATCTCGATTGGTCAGCCCGCAGCCATGAACAATGTCTTCGGACTGTATCTGCGGGACAGGATAGAATTAGAGTGCCTGCTGGTAGTCAAGGTCGCTTGTCTGAAGGTGGAGAGCTCGTTTGATGTCGAGGTTTGGATTCATGTCCAAAGGTGAAGTTCTAGATGAATTGTCAAAACAACAACCATCAACTATCCCTTGAGGAAGAGGTTTGTCAAACAGTGCCTGACTCAAGACTTTGAGCTTCCGAGCTTCCGTGGGGCGGAGTTTGGTCAGCATGGAACAACACAACATTCTGAGACATCAGGAAAGGCTCGGTGCGGTGAGAAAACCATACAGGTTTGTGCTGAAGTGCGAACCGTCATTGGAGAAGTTGCGAAGAATGAGGACACAGAGCAAAAGGGAAGAGCGTGATGTCCAATACTAAGAATCAAGTCAGCTTGGTAAATGTTTGGTAGATGGGTAGCAATCGATGAGCACGGCCTAAGCAAACCATGTTTGACACGTTACCTGTGCTCCTGTTCCGTCATTTGGCACGGGTTCTCCGACCAGAGACAAACCTTGGCAAAGATGGAGACCAGGCTCTTTGCTTGCTATGTGGTCCGAATGGCAATCAGAGATCAAGGACTGCTTCCACAACCAGTGCCTTCTGCAAGCGTTGATAAGTTCGACCTCCTTTGTCGAACAACACAGCAATCCTGGAGCAATATCGCAGAAGTCATAAGTTTGTTTTGTAGCAAATACATAAAGAACTATCAAAGTAAGAAAACGTCAACATCCGAAGGATTACCTGATATGGCCTCAAATTTCCCGATTGAGGCGACATGACTCCCGTAGTAGAACACCTGCTCCCAATTTAATCTTTGTGCTCCTTGAAACGCCACCAACATCCTCTTCATAAACTTAGAATGCATCGATTTCTGGCTCTTCGTACTGCATTTAATTGTTCTTGTTCCGGCCACCTCGACCACCTCTACCACCACCATTCCCGCGGCCTCTGCCACGCTCATTTTGGTGGTGTGGATGCCTACCATTGCCGCTCAGGTTCTCGACTTGGTTTCCGCCTTGGTTATTCCGACCATGGCCATGATTTCTGTTGTTGCCTCTGTTAGACTGGTTGTGGTTCTTGTTTACTCTGCCTCGGTCGTTCTGCCGCCGGTGTGGCTCCTTGGCGTATTCTTCGCATGCATTACGGATCACTTGCTTGCCCTTAGGAGTGTTGTAGTTCCTGAGACCTGCCTTATCTGTCCAAAGTGAATTTGGAGCCGGTTCTTGGTAATCCATTGCGTCCTCGTCCTCTACATAGCCCGAGGAAGCCCCAAATGAGGGCGTGGTGGATGTGAGCTGTGTGCTAAAAACAGGTCAGTCGAGATCTTAAATCGATGTGGAGGGGGAATGTACTTACTGACTGGGATTAGTCTGTCCTTCGAGCTCCGGTAAATTATGTTGTTGCTGGAATCTGCGTCGGTCTTCTTCCGCCTCCGCTATACTCAATATAACGCCTTGTCGACGTAGTTGAGCACGATGAGCTGCGCGCTCGCCAAACGGTGTTGGTTGAGACTTTTCTTCGATCCCACTGTGTTGGGTAAGAGGCTGGAGGACACCGCTCAGCTTGCCTGCCCAATGATTGTTATTGAGTTGATAGCCCAGACTGATGCTGAATTCCACATCTTCCTGGGGTCTAGGATCTCCAGGATAAACATCAACCTTGAATTTGAGCAACCCTTGACCAATACTCTGGTTGAAAATAGTGTGGACACTGCGAGCTAAAGCAAGTCGATTGCGCTGGTAGTCGTCCGCGAGCGCAGCAGATAGAGCAGGTGCCTCATCAGCTAGATACTCGGCGTGCCACCCGTGATCGTCGGCCCTCCGGTAAATAAAGACTTCCGGAAGCAAAAGCGGCGAAGGAGCAGATGCGTTGGGGCGCTGTTGGGCATCGATTGCCTCAATGCTCTCCACAGGAACGACCTTCGTGTCATTTATTGCGAACCACAGGTGGGTATCTCTGGGGCCTCTGGCGAAAGCAGCCGCATGGTCATGCTTTCGTGGCGATTGTACATCCATGGTTCCAGATACAAGTTGATAAGAACGAAGACCTTGATCGCCAGTCTTGTTTCGATTTGATGTAAATGCTTTCAAATCGAGCCAATCACTATAAGGCAGGTCGGGCTGATCTCGTTCCAGGTCCAGGAGTTCGGTATTGCGGACAAGGATGAGTAGTTCAGGGAGATTCACAAGGTCTATTTGCGGTTCGACATCGCCACCACAGCTTGCGCACATACCGGTTGATAAAATGGATCCGCGACGTGGCTTTAGTTTCTTTTGCTCCCACATTTTCAGACCAGCGTGCAATCCCTCCAAAATGCTGGTTTGAGGCTTCTTTTGATGAGGCTTCTGCACGTAAATAGGTAGGTAGTATGACGATTCCCATTTGTGAGACGCTCCTATCCAATTGCACACTGAGGATTTGCATTTCCATCTCCGGGCCATGTGTGTGGTGAACATGGCCGAAAAGGTCTGATGATCACTAAATATGAATTAGAAAGACCAGGAATGACATAGGCGATACTTACCTGGGTATAACTTCCAACTGGCGGTGCATGGCAGCGAGGAATTGCGTCAAGAAGGCGTCGGTGAAAAATTCATCCTCGTGGTAACTTGGGCCTATTCTCGTGTTGTCGGACTTTTCTTTTCCCCAAAAAACGTCCCAACACATCTTCCATAACTTGGCCAAGTGGTACTCAATGTTAGATAACTGTCTTTCATGGTGCCAGTAATGACCAGCCAGCTCGTATGTAGCACAGGCAAGACAATCGCGTCTGACGGCACAAGGTTTCTCCAAGTTCTTTCGATAGTGCATTCGCAAGAAGTTAACAAACATGGGAGCATTGAGAAGAGCTTGGAAGGCAGCGTTTCTATATGAGCACGGCTGTTCAGACTGCAGGAAAGTAGCGGTAAATGGTCCTGATTGCAGTGGAAACCCTGTAGGCTGAAGGCCTTGGTGGTATCTCGAGAACCTAGAAAGATGAGATGGCTATGGGGTCAGCACGGCAAACTGAGTCTTGTTCTGAACTTACTCGGGATCTCCGACCGCTGACATCTGTCTGGGGCCTCGATGGTTGAGGCAGCACGGCCTCATCTGGGCGCTTGCTCATCGTCATGCTATTGAGGTGTGGTTTGATCAGCAAGCTTGGCTTCGACGATCACAATGAAGAAGACTCTCTAGAGGAGATTAAGAGTAGAGGCAGAGTGGCAAGTAAACTCTTATCGAGATGGCTTGCATTGGGCATGGTTTTACAAAGTTGGCCGAAAACAGCCATACTCTCGGTGAACAATGAATTGGCTATTTTGGAAACAACGGAGGTGGACCTCGAAGAGAGATTGGACTAGTGAAGGGTCGATGCATGAGTATTGGTATAGTCAGTGCTTTGCAACAGCACGAGAAATGATAGTTTTGTCATGCTAAGGTCGGCTCCATGGCTAAGATGAGTAGATAGCTTGGGTGCTTGGCTGTTGAAGGTTCCATGCAAGGTCCGTGCGTACTTCATCTTAGGAAGCATGTTACAATGAAGACCATAATGGTTCTTGAATCTCGGGAGAGCAAGGTGCAGGATTCCCACATTCTTCGGCCACGAAGTCGATATTGCTAGAGGGGGTATTGAAGCGTGAGCAATATTCTACCATTTCCAACGCGACTCGGAGTTGGTGGTAGTTATACGCTAAATCAAATATGGCTAGCTTTCAATTTCTCGGGCAGTCGCGTCATCTACACGTTCACGACGCGACTCGCCATGCCATCCACGTTGATTATCAATTACTAGTATCCAGATTCATCTGGTGCGATAGAAATACTAGGTAAGACATACATCACTGCAACGTCCTCGACTCTCAATCAACTCCAATGCTACCACATCCGTTGTAAAGTCAACTTCCACGTCACTATGCCTGGACGAATATCTTCCCCTGCGCAGAAGCGGGCCCTCACAGACAGCATCAACTCTCACAATGTCCTCAAGTCCCCAACATCGGCAAAGAAAAGGAAGCTCAATGGTAGCCTGCCTAATGGCTCCTTCCATTCGTCGCAAGGAGTTTCAGATAGCTTCAGGAGCAAGATGGCTTCTAGTCAGCCGAAGAGTCAGTTCGAGACTGAGGTGCTGGAGAAGATGACCCAGGACATTTCCGGATTGAAGAAGACAAATGCTGAGAAAGATCAACAATGGGAGAGACCGAGCTTAGACGACTTTGACCCCAAGCGAGACTGTATGCGTTTCCAGAGTATCGACGTCGAAGAGGGTACACTGCATGGTGGAAAAGTCACCCTGAAGATGTTTGGTGTTTCCGAGACGGGTCACTCCATGCTGCTCCACGTCACCGACTTTCTACATTACCTTTACGTCGCTGCTCCGGTGAACTTCCAAAGACAAGATGTGGATGGATACAAGGCTTACCTTGAAACACAAATGGCTCAACATGAGCCAGCCATACACTCCGTGCAGATGGTGCTGCGTGAGAATATGTTTGGCTTTCAGGGCAACCAGAAAAGTCCATACTTGAAGGTCACTGTAACAAACCCAAAGTACATCAACAGACTGCGCACTCAAATTGAACATGGCAATGCCAATTACAAAGGCTTGTGGAAGGGTGTTGATGGAGGTATCTTGACCTTTGACAATATTCAATACTTGTTACGATTCATGATCGACACCAAAGTTACTGGTATGGGCTGGGTTGAAGTTGCTGCTGGAAATTACACTGTGATGCCACAGTATGACCGTCAGTCAAATTGTCAAATTGAAGCCTATTGTCATTACCGAGACTTGGTTGCCCTTGGCCACGACGGTGAGTGGTCAAAGATGGCTCCGCTTCGTGTTTGTTCCTTCGATATCGAATGCGCTGGAAGGAAAGGTGTCTTCCCAGAACCACATATTGATCCTGTTATTCAGATTGCAAACGTGGTGACCAGATACGGAGAGACCAAACCGTTTATCAGGAACGTGTTCGTGCTGGATACTTGCAGTTCCATCGTCAACACGCAGATCTATGAACATGATTCGGAAGAGAAGATGCTGATGGCGTGGAGGAATTTCCTGGAAGCTGTTGACCCAGACGTTATTATCGGCTACAACATTTCCAATTTTGACTTTCCTTACTTGCTGGACCGCGCCAAACATCTCAAGCTTACTAAATTTCCATATTGGTCGCGACTGAAAAGTGTTCAGTCGTCTGCTGTTGCTACAAATTTTTCGAGCAAGCAAATAGGCAATCGAGATACCAAAGCTACCAATACAAACGGTCGTATCCAGCTTGATCTGCTCCAGCTCATCCAGAGAGATCACCATCTCCGAAGCTACACACTCAATTCGGTGTGTGCAGAATTTCTGGGTGAGCAAAAGGAAGAAGTACATCACTCGCAGATTACGGAGTTACATAATGGTACTGCAGACTCCAGACGCCGTCTGGCAGTATACTGCTTAAAAGACGCATATCTACCACAGCGATTGATGGACAAATTAATGTGCCTGGTCAACTACACAGAAATGGCTCGTGTCACCGGTGTACCTTTCAACTTCTTGCTCTCCAGAGGTCAACAAATCAAGTTCATCAGTCAGCTTTTCCGAACATGCTTGGATCAACAATTAGTCGTTCCGAATTTGAAGAATGATGGACCAGATGAGCAGTACGAAGGTGCTACAGTCATCGAGCCTGTAAGAGGCTACTACGACGTGCCAGTCGCTACACTCGATTTTGCTTCACTATACCCTTCTATCATTCAAGCTCACAACTTGTGCTACACAACATTACTCAACAAAGCCAGTATCGACAAGTTGAAGCTAAAAAAGGATGAAGACTACATAGTCACCCCAAATGGAGATCTTTTCTGCACAGCAAAAGTCCGAAAGGGTCTCTTGACGCAGATTCTAGAAGAACTACTGGGTGCCCGAAAGCGAGCCAAAAAGGAGCTCGCCATTGAAACCGACCCTTTCAAGCAAGCCGTGTTGAATGGTCGACAACTGGCTTTGAAGATATCTGCCAACTCAGTTTATGGTCTGACTGGTGCAACAAACGGCAAAATTCCCTGCTTGGCGATTGCTTCCAGCACAACTTCCTATGGTCGTCAAATGATCGAGAAGACCAAAGCTGAAGTTGAAGGCAAGTTCAACATTGCAAACGGATACTCTCATGATGCAGAAGTCATCTACGGCGATACTGATTCAGTCATGATCAAGTTTGGTGAAAAAGACCTTCAAAAGGTCATGGATCTGGGTCTTGAAGCCTCAAACTATGTTTCGGCAAAATTCATCAAACCCATCAAACTTGAGTTCGAGAAGGTTTACTTCCCTTATCTCCTGATTAACAAGAAACGATATGCAGGCCTGTACTGGACTAAGCCGGACAAATGGGATAAGATGGATACCAAAGGTATCGAGACCGTTCGACGAGATAATTGCCGTCTTGTTGCCAATGTCATCACATCTGTCCTTCAGAAGATTCTCATTGAACGAGATGTCGAAGGCGCTCAGGAGTACGTTCGAGAAACGATCTCGGCGTTACTCCAGAACAAGATTGATCTTTCCATGCTAGTCATTACCAAAGCCTACACAAAACATGACTACGACAACAAACAGGCGCACGTCGAACTTGCGAGACGTATGGAGAAACGATCTGGCACAGCTGCTGCGTTGGGGGACCGTATTGCTTACGTTATCGTCAAAGGACGCGGCGATTCCAAAGCTTATGAAAAGTCTGAAGATCCAATATTTGTGCTTGAGAACAACATCCCTATCGACACGAAGTACTATCTTGACAATCAATTGGCGAATCCACTAGGGCGCATATTCGAGCCTATTCTCGGCGAGAAGAAAGCCAACAGTCTACTAGCTGGCGATCATACACGTTCCATTTCCGTGGCAGCGCCCACTATGGGTGGGCTTATGAAATTCACGAAGAAAACGCAGACGTGTATGGGATGCAAGAAGCCATTGGTTGGAAAGCAAGAAATGAGTGGTGCAGTATGCGAGAATTGCAGACCACGTATTGGAGAGCTTTATACTCGACAAGTGCGGAAGGTAGGCGAGCTGGAGGTGCGCTTCGGGAGATTGTGGACGCAATGTCAACGATGTCAAGGCAGTATGCATACCGAAGTATTGTGTCAGAGCAGGGACTGTCCTATTTTCTACATGCGCATGAAGGCGCGAAAAGAGGTTGAAGAAGGGTCGAAGGAATTGTCACGTTTCGATCATGATGTTGGTGCCATCTGGTAATGGGTTGCTGGCACTACAGACGAAGTTGTATAATTACATCTGAGATACTTGTATATTTGAATGAGTCTTGAGTTAGTACAATAAGGCTCATATGTTACTATCCTAACGCAGCATGTTGCTTGAACAAAACAATTATGCTATTCTGTTGCTAGCGCTTGTCTTACACCTCAGCCATCCATGACATGTAGTCGCAGCTCGAAAAGAGTACTGCTGAAGGAATTATGCCGGATCTCTGCCATCGATGTTCAAATGGTCATGACTCAGGTGATCCTTGTCTTTATTATCCCCACACAATCTCATCTCTAGTTTACATAAGCCGCTGTATATATTCCGCACTCGGACGAACAGCGAGAACAGAGCACGTACCTTGCCTGTACATATCGGCTATTATCGGAGTACATAAACGGTTTATACCACTACACTGCCTAGTATGTACATGTAACATCGTATTGTGCTTCGCTGTCATTTAAGCTTCCGTTCTTGTCATTCAGAGATCCATATGTGTGTCTGTACATATAACTATCTCCGTAGTGCAAGAACAGTTCTAAGAACCACAGGTTCGGAGTTGAGTACGTAAGCAAATAAGTGATCAACTCACCACACCACCACACACCTTTACACCAACCATGACCACCAGTACCACCAAGCCTATAATCCTGCACCTAGGCGACCCAATCCACTACAACCAAGATCTCGAGAAATCACACTTCAACAGTTCCCACTTCACAATCATCCGCCCCTCGACCGAAGAACGCTCCCGCCAGACCTTCATCCAATCCCTCAAAGAGCAAAAATGGGGCCAATTTACCGCCATATTCCGCCCATTCTGGGACACAGGCAACGAAATGGCTCCCTGGAACTCAGAGCTAATAGATTTACTACCGTCGTCGTGTAAGATCTCCGCCAGCGCGGGCGCCGGGTACGATTGGGTCGACACATCCGCCATGGCTGCACGGGGCATAATATACTGCAACGGCGCGCCCGCGTGTACAGAGAGCGTAGCGGACATGGCGCTGTGGCATATCATCGGCTGTTTTCGGAGTCTTGTGTGGTCGAGCACCGCGGCGAGGAGTGGTGTGCCGGAGGAGTGGATGGATGCGCATGCGAATGTTGGACGGGAGGCGCGGAATCCTAAGGGATTGGTGTTGGGGATTATTGGGTTGGGAAGGATTGGGTACAGGATTGCGGAGAAGGTCAGGGGGGCGTTGGGGATGAGCGTTAGGTATTTTGATACTGTTAGGAAAGATGAGGAGATGGAGAGGGCTGTTGGGGCTGAGTATGTCTCGAGTGTGGAGAGTCTGGTTGCTGAGGCTGATTGTGTGGTGTTGGCGACGCCGTTGGTGGGTGATAGGAAGATCGTTACTAGGAAGTTGTTGGGCAAATTTAAAACGGGAGGGAGGTTTGTGAATATTGCGAGGGGGAAATTAGTTGATGAAGGTGCGCTGGTGGAGGCGTTGAAGAGTGGGAAGTTGAGTAGTGCGGGATTGGATGTGTTTGAGGATGAACCGAATGTTCATCCGGAGCTGTTGGGGATGAGGAATGTGAGCTTGACGGCGCATAATGCGGGTGGGACGGTTGATACGAAGGCTGGGTTTGAGAGACTGGCTATGGAGAATATTTTGGGGTGGTTGAAGGAGGGACGGGAGGGGTTGAAGACAGCTGTTAATTTGGAGGGGTTAAAAGACTGATTTTTGGACGGGGTTGGCTGAGCATGTCTATATAGTAGGTTGTACATGTATCGTGATATCTGAGATACACGTGCTGGCAGAGGTAGATAAATGTTAACCACCTGTGCTCGGTCAGGTCAAGTAGTATGGACAACACTCCCACGGAGTATGTTCAAATGTAGTCCCGCAACCTGAGTAGACTGGCAAGGAAGGATGCAGGTACCAATCCTTCATCCACGGATCGCAACTTCAGTGATGCACTGTAACTTAGTGCAAGACTCAACCTGTTATTGACTAGCTGACACCAGTTTGAGAGAAAACAACCTAAGACCCAACAAACGTTTCGAGTCCGGTTGTCCATAAAGTGCGATTGGAGTTCCGGAGGTGAAAGACATCAGGGGGGTGCATGGCTGCTTGCAGGCATTTGAGTGACAGCCGAGCATATGAGCTGAGGACACAACCTTCTGACTTAAGGTCGATGAGTAACTGACATCAAATACCATACAGGTGCGGTGTAGATTCGCTTCACGCACAAACAGTTCAGTAACCAGTTCAAGTGCTGGAAGTTCTTCTAAAAACTTTCGAAAAAGATCCAAAAAAAATAATAGAAATGACGTTCGAACTGCCAACCAAACCCATCCCCTTGTTTTTCCACAGGTCCGGTTTGCAATGTACATTACTGCCAATGCAAGAGATTCCTGGTGCGAGTGTGGGCGGCCCTGGCGGCTTCACCATCGCTTCAAGACAGGATGATTGGTGGCAATTCTGGAAGTAAAAAGTTGTGGTGGAAATGATATACCTTGGATTGGACTCTTCGTTTGCAGTGAGAGTTAGGCAGTTGGGGAGCGGGATGGAGAAGGGGCAGAGAGGTGGGTGTGAAGTAATTGTGAGGCTCGGGTATTGAGAGTGGAGTTCTGTCGAAGCATTTTGGGGAGTGGTGACAGGAGCAGGGCTGAGCGATTGGGTTGTATCGGATGTAAGTTATAAGATTTGGACGGGTAAAGAAACATGGTGCCTGTGTCTGCTCTCTGGGTTGCGCTCAAAATCGCTAGCCTGATTCTTTTTTGATCGCTTGAGGTATTTAACCATTTATCGAATATGAGGCTGCGAAGGTTACATCAAACATGCCTCCTTTTCACTACTGTGTAAGTCTGTGCTTCCGACTTTAATTTTCTTGCTTGTCCCATCTGCACTGTTAATCATAGCATATACTTCAGCCATCCATTCATACCATACTTTTCTGTCATCCGTTTGCCTCCACATACTCACATCAACGACCCCATTTTGTGGTAGGAATAATGGATTTTTGAAAGGGAAGAATATTGGGAACCAACTTATCATTCCTGCACTCTTTTCCTCCATCGTCAGCGGGTTTGTTGACAGCTCGACACCCGGATATAAAATCGTCTCGAAATAACCGGCTAGACCGTGACACGTCCCTTGATGTGGGATTGGAAATGTGATTTTCGTATGACGAGCGTTATGTGAGTTTGAAGGACTAGTTGAGGCGGACAGTGCTGCTGGTAAGGCGGTATTAGGATGATGGAAAGACCAAGCTGTGTGAATTATTGGTAGAGGTTGAGGATCTTTAGATGAGGACTTGGATGTAGATGCAGCTGATGCTGAGCTTTGCCGGCTGGTGCTCGAGGAGTTAGAAAAGAGATTAGCAAAGGATTTTGGTTTGGTTGAGTTGTGCATCGTCTTATCCAATGTTTCGCGAGATGTTGTTGTGCTGAGAAAGTCAATTGCATCAAGCATTACAACGTATGGTAGCTCTGCTGCTGTGGGATTGACATTGACCATGGACAAGGAGATATCAGCATGTAATTTTGGAGCTGCTATAGGTGTAAAGTGTGCGGTGTAGGAGGCTGGTATAGATATACCATGAGTTGGATTGAGGAGGTGTTGAACACCGTCAAGGCATTCTGGAGAGAGTTCGTTATCGGCGAAAGAACCCAAGAGCTCTGAGATTAGAATGTCGATTTTGTAGCGGTGTATTTGCGGTAATCTGTAGCTTGAACCAGTATCGTAACTACCGACCTTTTCAAGACTCTGCGACTTTTCACGGTTGGTATTGTTTTCGATTTCCTCTGGGTCGACGTTATATGTTTTGCGGACTGAGGAGAGGTCGTTGTTGGTTTGAGGACCGAGCCAAGTGCGCATGTCAGATTTGACAAGACTTACTTGTTGAGCCCATCTCGTTTCGTTGTGACGTTGAAGGAGAACAAAAGCGTTCGGATTCTTTTCTAGTGCCCACATGTCTATTTCAACTCCAACGTCTTCCGCAGCTTTGATGGCACGGCTTACGAGGGGACCACGACCTGCACCAACAACCGCCACTACAACACGTCCATCAGGATTAGATGTTGGCTTGCCCTGTTCGATCCAGTCATGGAGGGCTCTTGCTGTTGCTTTTTCATACCATTCGTATTTAATTGGGTCTTTCTCGAATACCTCGTAGGTAATGCTCTCCAGGTTGACCGTCAAGGGTTGAAGAGGTGCTTGTAGGTAGTCCTGGTAGCCTGCGCCGAAACGGTCTACTGCCGTTAGAGGTGTTTGCTTCTTCTGTAAGTTGCGCACATATAGGATATGGGGGTCTTCCTGAATTGACATGTGTTTTGCTTCACCAAGCGTGGGAAAAGTTCCACTCTGAATGTTACCAGGCTCGTTGGAAGTGTTCTTCAAGGTTGAAGCATCAGAGATGATGAGCCAGGGGGCCGTTCTCGACTTCATCAAGCGCAGTATGTATTGCTGATGCTCACTCGTAAGTGAAGGATAGCCCTTAGCGTTATCTTTGAATGTCGTACCACTTAGTATCAATATCCGTACTGGCTCTGAGTACCATCGATTTAGGACTGCCGGTGCTGGAAGTTCGGATGGCAATGCCAAGGCTACAAACAACCGTGTAGAGTACTTGCATATTGTTCTCACTTCGTCCCACACCTGCCAAGCATGGAAAGGATCGATATTCTTGCCGCTCGTGTCCAAGTTGTACACGTAATCCCTACGCGCAAAGCCCGCAAGGTTACCCAATTGCTCGGATAAAGGGTCGTGTCCATGAGCAGAAGCGTCTATCCAAATATAGATCTGCATATATGGGCCCTGACTAAGACCATCCAAAATCGCTCGACCATAGGATTCAATGTCGGCAATGTTGTTCGTACTCGGACCATGTATAACAATGTAGCTTACACCACAAAAAGCAGCATATGCCAACTCCAATTTAAGGACCTGCCTTGAGACATCAGCTATGATAGGATCTGGTGAGGCGAGATCTATCCATGAGCTTGTGACTCCAATGATTGAGTTGATTGAATCGTCTGGCGTCAGATGAGTATCGGAGGGGCTAAGCGGATCTATGACTAGTGGTGAAGCATTCCTTGACCGTGTTATGTCTTCGTTGTTACTTGATAGTTCGGCAAAGGTTGATGAAAGTCTTGATAACACTTTTGAATGAAAATGAGGCGTTGTTATGGGGAAGGTGAGCATATCATACTACTACCATTAGCGCTCACTCGAATAACAGGTACAGAGGACTCACATTTGCGGCACGACCTTGCTGAACTAGACTCGCTGATAAAGGTACATTTCTTTTCGAGTCATGGTGACCAATGAGAAATGGTGAAGCCTCATCCATCTTGGTAACTCTCAGATACCTGATTCAGATTCAGCACCATATATATAACTATTCAATGGTGGGCTGTGTTGTGGTAGAAAAAGTGGACATATGATCATAAAGGCCAGGTAGAATACATTTAGCATTACTGTGCTAGCTATTGTCAGAAAATCCCAATTGCTACAGAAGGGGCATGAAAGCCCGCACACAAAAATCACATCATGTCGTCAATTTTGACAGTTTTCACCGTGAATTGAAGGATCGAGTCTGAACAAGTTGGAATGTGCCCAGGCAGCCAGGCACAAAAGGTAGAATATCTGTCACGTGAACGTATGGTGGATCCTTCCTATACAATGTGCTAACCTCGATTAGTTCCCAGAAAGTTCGTAGAGCATCTGGCAGCGCATCCAGCATTTTTATCTCAGATTCACGTACGAAAGCCATCTCGGAGTCAAACATGAGTGTTTCACGCACTTCGAGATGTCTGTTCTGCTCCTTTAGACAAGTAGCCAAACGAAAACCTGTTCTACGCCGTGACATTCACGCTTCTCCTATCCGCTTTCAGAACAAACCCAAAGCTGGGGATGACGACCTTCCTCAGCAATATACACAATCGCGCAAACTCACTGATGAAGAAATAAAAACCAACTTCACACCTGCTCAAGCAGCAGCAATTCGTGCCGCCGAAGAAACCAACAGTGACATCCTAAATCAGAACACTGGCCATCGCAACGGTCAACCATGGACGACTTCCTACTACGATGATTTTACCGAGATTGACCCTGTCGTTGATAAACCAGTGCAAGCTCCTTGGTCCAATATCGATGAAACATCCCGTCTCAAAACCGAAGAAGAGTTCAATGATGAAATCTACCAGTTTATGCAGAACATGCCTGCTGACGATAAAGCCGCCGAGCAGGCTTGGGAGAATTTCTACCAGAACACACGATTGACAGTCGGGAGAGAGGAAGCAGAGAAGAACCCAAGGAGCGCTCAGGCGCCTGCTCTTCCACTTATGGGCAAGAACGGACAGCCGCCACGAGAGAAGAAAAAGCCTGATGCATCGGGGAAAAAACGTGATGAAAAGCCTGGTGAGAGAGGTCAAGAGGATGAGATCAGTCCGGCACTTGTGAGATTGATGCAGATGACTGGCCTTGATAGGAGACAGCTGAGGGCTCTGAAAGTCAGGAGCATCATTCAACATAGAGTCGTTAATCAGACAAGACTGGGAAAGATTCAGAAACAATATTGGTTAAGCATAGCAGGAAATGGTAACGGTCTTCTAGGCATAGGAGAAGGAAAGTCTGAAGCGAGCCCGGAGGCTCTGCTACAAAGTCAGTATCGAGCTATTCGAAACATGCAGCCTGTATTGCGGTATGAAAATCGAACCATTTTTGGAGATATCAAGGGCAAGTCTGGCGCTACAGAGCTGGAACTTTATGCCAGACCTCCAGGTGAGGCAATCTGTTCGTATCAATGAACTTGTACTGACTTCTAATCCAGGTTTTGGCCTTCGTTGCCAACAGTATATTTGGGATATGTGCCGATGCGCCGGCATCAGTGATATGGCTGCAAGAGTCACACGTGCCCGCAATCCGATGAATACTGTCAAAGCTGCTTATCAAGCTCTGATCAGTCAAAAAGATCCCGAAGAGATCGCAAAAGGACGTGGGAAGAAGTTGGTTGATGTAAGGAAGGTGTACTATGCTGGTAATGTATAGTTGGCATTCAGTAATTGTGTATATATCTGTGTACAAAACCTGTACTTGAATGGATGCCTGCTGCAGCGCGCTTGTCATATCTCCTATGCTGTTTGAGGATAGAGACAACGGTCATGATCAGCCTTGCCATTGAACGCTCCCGGTGCTTCGTGTCCGGCACGGCCATTTTTTAAAAGCTTGCTGTTCCACTGCCCAGCTCACTGCATACACCATCTAATAACCACACGACTCCTTCCTTGTTAGCAATGTCCCACTAAACACCCTCGTAACAATCACATTGCCAGCCATGGACCAGTTCTTTTTATAACTCCCATCAAACGCCACCCACCCTTACCCTCCCCCAGCCCCCTTACGCATCCACCTCCAGCCCCCCACTCCCCAATCCCACAACCACAATCATCAACACTCCCCACCCCATCCCCAACCGCAACGCCAACAAATGAACCCCGTCCCTACAATCCCACCCCGCATTCACCGCTCCGTAATCCCACTGACATCCAAAACCGTAGAATCAACCTGTCCCTGCTGCAACACAATACTATACACACTAGCCTTCATGAGCGTGTACACGGACGCGACTTTGCGCTCCAGGAGTCGCAGGCTCTCTGCTATTTCGAGGGTTATGGGGCCTGTGGAGAGGGTTTGCAGGGTGGATGCTAGCTAGATAGAGTGAGTGGGTAAGTAAGGAAGGAAGGAAGGGTTGGAGGGAGGTGATATGCCAAGTGCGTTGAGGATGGAGGTTGTAAGGGGAGTGGAGCGGACGGTGTGGGGGGGGTGTGTTGTGGATGGGCTGTGTGTTGTAGAGCGTTGCGGTTGAGGCTGTGGTAGTATACTGCAATGTGTAGGGGTTTGTGTTGGTGGCTTACCTGATTCATGTTATTTAGCAGACGGGTGTATTCGTCTAGAACATCTTGTTCTGAAGGTGTTATGCTGCTTGATGTGTTGTTTGTGAGGTTTAGGAGTGGGTTGTGAGGAATTGTGGTTGTTGTTGCGTCGTCGTTGGCGGCAGCGGCGAAGGAGTCGTCTTCCATTGTATTCTGTGTTTTATGTGGTCTGGGTTTAGCAGTTATGACGGTTAGTTATAGATGAGTGTGGTGTGGTTGCTTCGGAGCGGAAATGAGGGAGTGGTGAAGGACTTGGTGTTGAGAGGATGGCCAGGACAGGCCGTTCAAAATCTGTACTATGCTCTTTTTATTGATTTCACACTGTACCGCCGTTTCTATAGCTACTTTACACCAATCTCTTGTGACTCGACAATCCCTATTAAGCGGAGTCATTCATTAACCCATGAGCGGGTAAGCCACCATGCTCTCGAGTACACGTCCGATGTGCTTTGCGCCGGCAGCTGTGATAACGTGCCGTTAGGTAACACGTATAGGGAAGGGCCAGGCTATATGTGTGATAAGACGTTGCTCGAATAGAGGTGGTCTATAGTCCAACTACGTTCATTCCTATTCTCGAAAGGAGTACAGACTGCAAGTAACTCAAGTAATAGTATGTAGTTCCGCAACTACTACTAGTGCCCTTGACTATCACCATACTTTAGGTCGATCATCTTGTACAACCTTCGAACCAAATCATAAGAGCACTGTCTATTCAACCCTATTGCTACTAGCAACCACAGATAGTATTTTCCCTCACGAGCTTGAGACAAGGCCTAGCAATACAAAGCATGAAGCCCTACTAAGTAACTGTAGCAGAAGTCACTTAGATACGTATTAGTAAGAATACTTGTTGGAGTCCATCGAAATGTAGATCTCATCGCTCCGTTACTTCATCCTCACGTTAGGCTCTCCAGCTTTGATGACATATGACATAAGCATCTTCAGTGGCTCGGTCCTGTTTGCATTCTCACTCCTGATGTGAGTTCTTTCCCCATGATCAATGAAGCTATCACCACTAGAGTATGTCTCGTCTACACCGCCTTGCCACTGTGAGATAACTTTTCCTTGTAGCACGAACCCAGTCGCGGATACAGGATGATCGTGAATTGGTGCGGAAAAACCTGGTGGGTATTCTAGGAGAACCAGACGAGACTCCCAGCCAGGAAGCTCGGGGATGGGAATGGTTTGAAGGACGGTTCTTTGGATTGCCATTGTTGTTGAGTTGTACGTACGCTATTGCACGCTCGTTGACAAGGGCTATTGAGAAGCAGCAGAGTCCTTTCTGTGTTTCAACGGACGGTTCAGAGTGCGGTGGAAGATGGTTGTAATTGTATTCTCACCTTACCATTGTAGTGGCAGTCACACGTATGAGGCTGTATACCGTGTAATACTAATAGATGGCCCGACATAAGTGATCACAAAGACAAATACAATCTGACTAATTACCCAAGCATACTTGGTAAGTTTGAAAAGTAAGGGAGACTCTCCTCGAATCTATTGTACATCTATCATGGCTAATAGAATATTTCACATTTGTGCTCACGGCTTTGTGCTTATGGATCACAAATCAAGCCTAGCTTACCAATCATATCTCGAATTTATCTTAATTTGTGCTGTGCTAAGCATAATTCTGCGCTAATGTGGAGAGTCCCCTTCACTTTTCAAAATCACCAAGTACTATACCATCGAAGTCAGGATATCAATACCTCTCTTCGTGTCCCCAGACAGAGACTAGTGGGAGAATCCAGAACAAAATATGATAAGACCACATAGCCGCAGCATGGATTGAAACAACAGATTAGGTGTGATGCACTGGGGTACGTTCCTGCTAGGATGGTAGCAGCATAAGGTCGAACTCGTGAGCACACGACTGATATCGAAATTTGCGACGGCAATTTGGTGCAGCTTTTCGACGATCAAGATCTCAGGTCAATGGCGGAAAGGTGAACCAGCGCAAAAGCCGGAAGGAAGGGAAGCACACGCACGGGCGTTCATTAGCATGGTGGTCAAGGTGGTGTGACTCACAAGACAGATTGGACACAAGAACGGACTGGTATGGAGGTGTCAGCAAGTAGAACAGCATGATATTGATTTGACGTGGTGAGACCAACCCTTGAGAGGTATTTCGAACGCCGCCCGGTATCCACTCTCCAAAACAGCATCACAATCGTTTCGTATTTGCCCTGTTAGACTTCGTGCCAATTAGTGCTGCTCTGGCCTTCGTTCCGTCAAACGGCGTTAATGTTTCGAAATCGATTTTCAGTATTTGTATCGTGTCGAATAGTCCTTCGGCGAATTGACTAAACCTCTCCCTTTCTTCGCGCCTCGATAGATGACCTCGACAATATCGATCAATTCTTGCTTATCGTTGATGACAAAATTTAACTTGTTGTTGTTACCCGTTCCAAAATCACACATCATGTGTTTATTGCGCCAGAAAAACATGACTGTCATCTCGTCGTAGAGTTCATACATTTGATTGAAATCCCTCACATTGTCGTTGTTGCAAGTATAGATGACTGCGAAATTACGAACCTTGTCGGCGATCTTGTAAAGAATTTCATCCTGTTCCATGACCTTGGACTTTGCGGGATTGCCAAAGCGGATGACGACGACGCGCTCGTCTTCGGACATACAAGCTTGGTCGACATGCCAAGCTGATTCGAGCTCGTGAATCATTGCCGTCATGATTGCGGTTGTTACTGGAGATTTCCTTGAGATGGACTATGTGCAGCCTTGGGTTGAGTGGATAATGTGCTAGATGAATATTTGGTGAGGTGTGTAGAAGCCGATGTGTTACAACTCGAAGTAATTGTAGGAAGCCTTGAGACTTTCGGATTGCTAGTGATTAAAATTTGTTTCGTTTGTCTGCTGATTTACGCTAAGATAAGATACTGCCAGCGGATCCCCGCAACCGAAAAGTCGATGAGATCCATTGAAAAAGCGCAGGCAGATCAAGGTTGGCCTTTTTGCTTTTCATAGCCCATACTCACAGTATCTGTGAAATTCGCAAGTCTCAAGCATTGATACAAGGGAATCCAATATTCGACGAAGATGTCTCCGGTCGCTGATTCGACATCAACCAGCGATAGTACAGTCGCAGCTTTACGCAAGGCCATCACATCAGAAAACGTACCGCTAGCACGACGATTTCGAGCACTTTTCTCTCTCAAACATCTCGCTTCCCAAGAAGCCAGCCCACAAGCGACAGCTGCTATTGAAGCCATCGCGGCTGCATTCTCGTCACCATCGGCCCTCCTCAAACATGAATTGGCATACTGTCTAGGTCAAACGCGCAACTCCGAGGCCATACCATTCTTACGAGCAGTGTTGGAGGACTACAGTGAGGATTCAATGGTGCGACATGAATCTGCAGAGGCCTTAGGCGCTCTGGGTGATGCAGGAAGCCTGAACATAATGGAGAAGATGAGAGACGATCCAAACGAACAGACAGTTGTAAGAGAAACTTGCGAAATCGCCATTGATCGAATAAATTGGCAGCTTTCTGAAAATAGCAAATCCGAGAAACTCAAGCAGAGCGATTTCGCCTCGATAGACCCTGCACCACCTGCAGCCTCAACATCAAGCCCCTCCATTCCTCAGCTTCGAGCCGCCCTCCTTGATACATCCAAACCGCTCTTTGCACGATATCGCGCCATGTTCGCTCTTCGAGACCTTGCATCGCCACCGGACGCACTAACAGCTGAACCTGCTGTGCAAGCTCTTGCTGCCGGGTTCGTGGATAAATCTGCACTGTTCCGACACGAGATTGCTTTCGTCTTTGGCCAACTCTCTCATCCTGCATCCATACCTGCTCTTCTGAAAGTTCTTGGCGATAAGAGTGAAGAAAGCATGGTCCGACACGAAGCCGCTGAGGCACTGGGCAGCTTAGGTGAAGAGCCAGGTGTCGAAGAGCAGCTAAGGGCTTTTCTCGAAGATTCAGAGCAGGTTGTTCGTGAGAGCGTCATTGTCGCCCTAGACATGGCCGAATATGAGAAGAATGGGAATATGGAATATGCTATGATACCCGAGGTCGCTGCCTCAGCATAATTAGGACAAACAAACTGAACCTGACCTCGCAATCCTCAATTATTTGTGTTGTACTTATGCCCGCATTCACCACATCTGTAGAAAACTGTCGAACCCTCATCAGCACTTCTTAACTGCTTCGTATGGTAGAACATTTCTTTCGCGCCGCACTCTGGGCATTCCACCGATGCAATAGATTCGACTTGCAATTCTTCGGTATTGATGTTCTGAACATCATTATGCTTCGACCTCAATGCCGATGGGAACGCACTTGGTTTCGAGGTAGAAACAATGACCTTGTCGGACGTGTCTTTTGTGTGTAATGAGCAGTCTTCACATTTGATGAGCTGTCCCTGTGTTGTACCGGTAGTACGTGGCATAAGCGAACCGCAGTGGTCGCAGAATAACATACTACCAATCGCGACCATCCTGGCGACGTTCCTGGGCAATGTGTTCTGGCAGCGACAGTATTTGAGCTCGACCGTTCTTCAGCGGAGTAAGCAACTCAGCCAAATTTTTGAGATTTAACGCAGTTTCGGTTCAAGTTGTCGATCACCTGCAGCCACTAGTGCCAGGCACGCGATCTGCCATGCGTGATCCGCGTCTGCACTCGACATCGGCTAATCGCCGGAACCCAGAGGGAAGTGCTCCGAGTCAATACAATCAAAGTCCTGGGAAAGTGCAATTGCTAGATACATGTACTTTCATTGATTGACAGCCACGAACAGAACCACGCGAGCACACCTTCAATGATTTTATTACAGTCACCCATTCTCACTTCACATGGGGCCCAACGATCCAGGATCCGCCCGTATACCTCTTCAACATGCAATCTGCACGACCTCACACCATGGTCAATGTACCTCCACCTCCATCATCCTCAAAACAACAAGTCTCCACCATGACCACTCTTTCTGCAGATAGGGCTCTACAATTTACGCCTTTTACAGCATGTTTGCTACCCGTCCACGGTCGGTCAAGTTTAAAACATTGGTGACCTGAAGGTTAATGAGTCGTTAGATCGCATACCTTTTCCCGGAGTCACGAGGGCGCGAGAAAGCGGGAAGATCTCGAAAGCCACAGAACGAAAAGATGCGCAATCCATTATTCAAGAACAAAGTGTGGCTCAAGTGACCAACCATCTTGCCGTTCTGCTCAACAAGGAAGCAACATCGACTGGTGTCATGTAGGCATCACTTCTACGCCTTCTTCTGTGTACGGTCCAACTGACCGATCTACAGCAACTTCAAAAGACCACCTAGTCGGTCCATTCAGTCAAATGCCGAACAGCAGGAGAAGTTTCTGGCCGAACTTGGCTTGAGCAAGCTCGCTAGAGACCTCCTCAACAAGACGAACATCAACTATCGGTTTCCTTCGCCTACTCCTTCGCAGGGCTCCCGTCAGACCGAAGCAGTGAAATCTACTCCGAAAGCAGCTCCAGTACAAACACAATTCAAGTACCCAGAAGCACGAGCAAACATGCATGAGCAGCAGATTTCGAAGATATACTCTGAGACGAAGCCAAAGCAAGCCGCCATAGTGGTTAAGGTCCCACCACCTCCGCCAGAGTACAAGAAAGAAGATTATGTGGTGATTGATGGCTCTCCTAAGCGCAGGAAAACCAGTCATGATCGGGAGGAGCTGCTGCAGGCTCGTTCGCAGAAACAGCTTTCTGATAGTGCGCTTCAAGAATTTCAGGATTTACTCGGTGAGATTTTTGAGGCCCAAGATCTAATCGACGGCTCCGGAGGTATCATCCTCAACCCAAAGAGTATAGAATTCTTCAAGACATTTGAGAACGAAGCGGACGGTGGTCTCAGCCTAAACATGCGTACTCTGGATCGATTGAGGACAAGCATGAAGAAGCTTTCCGGTCTGCACAGACTTCAAGATGTTCACGTCGACCATTTACGTCGTTTGCAAGAACTCTGCGAACCATCAATTGAAACAGGAAAGACTATCAACGTTATGATCTCGACTTATGCTCCGGGTGAGGAACAAGGCCAGTGCAACGAGAAAATCGCAAGGGTGAACAATAGCGTCTGCTGTGCGATTGTCTTTGCATACACTGTTATCGGCAACCCACAGAAAGAAGAATTGCTGTCTAATGAGATGCTCAGTTATATGTCTCATATGCTCGAGAATGTCCTCGACAATTGTATCACGCCAGCCGTTGAGGCTCGTCCAGACACACTGGACAGTTCTGCTTTTCAGCAAGCAAGTATGATGCGGGAGGATCTAAAGCAATTGCTCGAATCTTGTCGGAAGCTGCTCGATCTGATGACAACGGTGTGTATCGATGTCAAAGGTGGTGATGCTTGCATCAACACAATTGAATTTTTGGCTGCTCGGCTCATATTCGTGCAAAATGGTACCAGTGAGAAAAACTCTGTGCTTGGTTTACAAGTGTATGAGAAATTCCGCAAAAGCTCTATGGCTGCACTCTCTAGAATCTATGCACGTTTTCCAAACGAGCGCAAAGTGATTCTGGACGAGATTCTGAGCTCTCTCGACAAGCTCCCATCAAACAGTCGAAGTGCTCGACAGTTTCGACTTGGTGATGGAAAGAGCATACAGCTTATCTCAGCTCTCTTCATGCAGCTGGTACAGACTACAGCCATGCAAAGTCCTGCCCTGTCAGTCAGAAAAGGACGAGCTAGCGCCAGACGCAAGGCAGCACACAACTCCGATGACGAGGAAATGGTAGACGAGATTGATGCTTCCAATGAGGACGACCAGGAGGACGCTCATAACAACCTGGACCTTCTTGAGAAGCTCAACGGCAAGGTTGATCAACTCTACAGCGCTGCAGCAAAAAGTGCACAAGACATCGTTGCATTTCTGGTAGCAAAGGCATCTGGCACGACGAAAAGTGGAGATTCGCCTTATCGGGGCATTCTTGATCTCCTCGTTGAGGATCTCGTTACTGTTCTACCAAGTTATGACTGGCCATCCGCCGAGATATTACTTCGCTATTTTGCCGCCCGGTTCTTGGACTTGGCTAAGAATGAGAAAGCTGCATCGATCAAGAACATGGCGCTCGAGTCTCTCGGAGTCATGGGCTCTGCCATCTCCAATCTTCGAGCCTCGGTGCTGCATGCTGTCTCATTGATCAAAAAACATAACCAACCCGAAAACTCCAAGATCACTATGGAGCTCATCAGGCTCGGTGATATGTATCTGCAGCATGCCACTATTGCAGGTCAGGACCTTGTCGCTGCACAGGGACCATTTGCACTGGCGGCAGCATATCTGGAAAAATTCGCTCAATCGACGGCTCTGCAACTTCAAAGTGCTCGAAGCTATTTCGTTGTTCACTTCGGCAAATTAATTTCCTTTACCCTCAATAGTCCGAATGGCCAGCAATTCCGAGACCAGCTAGAAGAAATCACTGCAGCTGTGCTTGAGCTCATAACAACTGCTGATTCAGATGCCCAGAGAATGGGAGAACGACCATCGGAAGAACAAGCCAAAGTGGCGTACCTACTATGCGTTCTAAATTTGTCCTTTTGTCGACGCCTTCAAGACATCGTTAAAACTCTTTCATCTTCTTTTTCGAGCGACCAAGCACAAGTCCGAAGTCGAAGTCTGAAGAGTGTTGCGGGTATTCTAGAGGTAGATCCCTCAATGCTGGACCGAGATGCAACAATAGCTGCTGATATCTTCCGTTGTGCTTCTGATGACTCGGCCATGGTCCGTGATTCAGCTTTGTCACTGATTGCTCGCTTCATCGTGCCCCGAAAAGGATTAGAGTCCAAAGCCATCAGACGGCTTCTTGAATGCGCGGCAGATGAGAAAGTAGGCGTGTCAAAACGAGCTATTGGCCATTTGAAGGACATCTACCTTCAAGACCGTAGAGACAACGTCAAAGAAGCAATTGCGCGAAAAGTTCTCGAGCGTCTGAACGATCATGAAGAGGCGATTGCAGCCTTGGCTGAGCAAACACTCGAAGATATCTGGGTCAAGCCTGTTGCAAAACTTGTCCAAGCTGATGAGAGTGGAGCTGCTACTAATGTTGCAATCCAAGACCTAACTGCTCATCTGATGGCTTGTGTGGCACCTTCGCCAGAAGCATATCTTCCTGTTCTCAAGAAATTCTTCACCTCACTCCTCCGTCCTGACAGAAAATCAGGTAGCAATAATGAACGCCTTTGCTCCAAACTCGTTCAGGCTCTCTTTGATCAGATTATCTCGTCCGAAAAGACTCAAGCTCCACTGCTTGTGCTCACTGCTTTGGCGGAGGCGAACCCAAGGCTCATGCCACCCACGCAATTAGCTAAGTTAAAGAACTACTTGACTGACTTCAGGACTGACCTCGACTTGTTCATGTTCAGATCGGCAGTTGGTATCTTTCACCACGTTTTACCCGATCTTTCAGACAGCCACAGAACTTTGCTGAAGGCCATTCAAGATGATTTGATATTATCTCTTACAAAGCTTGGTCGTCGTTCCGAACTTGACACAGTGACGAAATGCTTGTCCATCATCGATAGCATTTTGCAGAACACCGAGCGACTAATTAAATTCACCAAGTCTATATTCAGACAGATGTCTGCTGGCTTGCAAACTCATCAATTGGTCAGGATTCTTCGGATTGCCGGGGCTCTGGCAAAGCACATTGATCTAAACAAGCATGCGGCTGAGTTCGCGAAGGAAGAGCCCGTTTTGAAGATCCCATCCGTCTTGGCTCATTTCATTAAGACAATCATACCACATACCTTGTCCACTCATCCAGACGTCCGTTCAATAGCACTTGAAAGTCTAGGATCTGTGTGCCAGGCTTCACCAGCACAATTCAATAAGGTACAAGTTCGAATGACGTTCTTTGAGGTCCTGGAGCTACCTTGCAACTCTTCCGATGCAGCAAGCAATTCAACAAACGCTCATGTCAAGTCCACCGTCTTGAGAGTTTTCGAAGAACTGTATGCAATGCGGGCGGTCACGAAAGAGATATCCGACAAGGCTGAGGAAGATGAGGTTCAGGGTCTCAAGCAGATGGGTGGAGACGCAAGGTTGAGAGACCAGGACAGTGCCGTCTCATCCATTACGATGGACGTCGTTGAGCGAACTACGAGCATTGCCATGTCAGAGACGGGAGACAATGCATTGCTAGCCGCGAAGACCCTTGCTAGCATTAGCCATCAAGGCCTGATACATCCCAAGCAATGTCTAGGGTCGTTCGTGGCAATTGGCACCAACAAGAACTCACAAATCGCTACTGTTGGTCAGCAAGCACAACGCCTTCTTCACGAGCAGCATGAATCCCACTGTGAACGAGAATACATGTCCGCTATTCAACAAGCTTTTGCTTATCAGAAGTCGGTGAGCGAAAGCACGTGCGGTGCTGTTCAACCGGGATGTCGATCGAAGTTATGCCAATGTTTCGAAATTGTCACAACAAGCAACACGAAGTCTGTCAAGCGGTTTCTTAGTGGGCTAGTGGCCAGGACAACATTTGAGACAGGAGGTTCCGAGCCGGTGAATGTATCAATCGACCATGTCCACTTCACTAGATTTATTATGCAGAACTTGGCCTTTTTCGAGTACAAGAAGCTGGATGAATTGTTGCATCTGATGCTTCAGCTTGAGATGACATATCCAACAAGTGGTGCCGAGATTGCACAAGCCATTGAGTCTCTACAGCAACGACACCCAGATCTAATTGCCCAAAAGGAAGTTACTGAATTTGGCGAGACTGGTGAGGTCACAAGAACTGTTGAGGTCAAAAGCACTGACCCTGCACTCATCCTTGCACTTCGGCGACTTTCGCCTGCTGCGGCTTGTCTCTTGCTTCTGATCGAAACGAAGTCGTACCTTCGTCGACAATATGGTATTCTAGACGTTCGCCAAGCCGTCATTGACACTAAACAGGCCAAGGATACAAACAAGGCTCCCGTTAGGATTCATGGTATTACTGGTGAGAAGTTCTGGAATAGAAGTAATGAGATTGTGGCAGGACTCGACAATGACACGGCCGCTGCTGGGATTTGCAGGGATTTTATTCTTGCAATGAACGAAGAAGAGAGACTCGAATCGCATGATGAGCAGTTAGCAAGCATTGAACCGGTGGAGATGAATGGGCACGGTAATGTTGTGCCAAAGGTTGCCACACCTGGTGGACGCAAGCGCAAGCTCAATGCCTCTGCTGCAACGACACCTACCAAAAAACAAAAAGGTCGACCGAGGAAGGTACAAAAACGGACTTCAAGTGTTTCGTCGATGGATGATCCCGAAGCCGATTATGAATGATAGCGTCGACGATATGATCCAGTGTACATGACAATTATCACAAGCATGGTGTTCAGAAGGCGAAAAAATGGCGTGTGTTTGCACGCAGTTGATCTGGAGACTCAAGATGTTTTACATTGGGACGATATGCTGAAGGAGTTTGGGTGATTACCATTTGAGTTGAGCCTTGATGAAGTTGAGGATGCATATACCAATGGACACTGCGTACGTACTCGGAACGGACACTTGCATGGCATTTGCTATTCTCAGGTATGATTTCATGATACCCAGGCACTGCTTTTGCAGCAGCTTTTATAGAAGTGTACAGTCAGTAGACAGCTCTCAAGACTACGTACCAAATACGTATAAAACGTACGTGCTGAACTTCCAAACTGCAACTATCTCGAAACGAGCTTTGTAGACGTTATTAAATTGGGTTTCAACCCTTGTGATGAGTTGCTGATTTGGGTTGAGAGTTCGCTCTGTACGTACATGTGGGCAGCTCATTGTGCATGGCGGATGTACATGAATTGCAGGTACGTATCGATGACCGGACATCAGCGCTGGGAAGGAGTCATGAGCAGTAGCGATTGCCTCCGGACTTGAGCGATTGCTTAATCAACGACCACGTATATTCTAACGGATCTTGAAATGGCAGGTGCACCATCACACCTATATAGTACCACTGCTCTACAGTACTACGTACGTACATACGTGTACGTACGTACCTTCCACTCCCCTCCCATAGACCAGGTGTGCATGTCGGGTTCGACCAGCTACGTACTTTCCTGAATACCACAATGCATGCAAGACCTTTCTATCTTCATGCACACGTACGTATGATACTTGGTCCTCGGCAGCGAGAGCAGACGGTATTGGTAGTAAAACCACCGACCTTCGTACACCCTAGTCAAGCAGGCCCGATCCTTTCATGATCGTCTCAGCACTTGATGTCCACGTAAGGTCTGAGTTGAGATACGCAGGTACATAACCAAGCCGCTGAGTTTGGGATTAACTCATAGCGAGCATTGACCGGCCAGCAGACACAGACTTGTTTCAATTTCATTTGAATCAGATTTCAACTAGAACTCTGTAGGTCATACGTACGTACTCAAAATCTAAGTGTGAAAGCTCGGCACTGAAAAGACAGAAGAGGAATGAGACATGTCAACGAACATATACGTACTGAGCAGTGCTTATTACACAATGACATCTCTAGCAAATGTCATAGAACGATACATGTGTACGCACAAGAGCGAGGTCCTTGGTCTGTGCTGTCCAGCTTTATCACTCAGTGGAAACACCCAATTCAATACAATACTACGTAGGATGTACCTATGCACTAAAGGCCGGATGTTGGCGGCCACTGTACTTGAAAGTGAGAGAGATCTGGTCCTGCTTGTGTTAAACGGCGATCTAGTCGTTTAAATACTAGTACAGCGTTGCTCATTGGTTGGATGTTGTTTTAGTGTCTGTTATTTAGAGGGAGGTACGTACCTCGGCTCAAGATCGATGATAAACCTATACGTACTGTACTGGCACCACTGGAAGGCAGAGACTCCGTACCGGTATACGAACGGGCATGTGCAATATCTTCGTTACGGTACGTATATAGCACCCATATATCGCAA
>Ga0115846_100215_pt1 | contig 30592 bp, 35 predicted proteins | sample InSIn5gowninarea_2_FD_83860 | JGI IMG/M metagenome (GOLD analysis project Ga0115846, IMG submission 83860) | reverse complement strand
AATACCTGACATTGTCATGCATGCCCCAACAGTTCGCAAGATCCGCGTTCTCAGTATCGGCGCTGGCGTTACTGGAATCATGAATGCATACTACTTGCAGAAAGAGCTAGAGAATGTTGAGCATGTCATCTATGAAAAGAACAAGGATATCGGCGGTACATGGCTCGAGAACAGATATCCAGGATGTGCTTGTGACATACCCAGGTACGCAACGATTACTTATTGGCGTCCTTCAAAACAGATCTTCCATTTGGAGTATGGTTGCTAACTAATGACAAGCCACGCCTACACGCTCCCATTCGCACTGAACCCTGACTGGCCACGTTTCTTTTCCTACAGCCCCGACATCTGGGCATATCTCGACAAGGTATGTGAAGTATGGAAACTACGGCAGTACATGCATTTCAATCACGAGATCGTTGGCTGCTATTGGCAGCAAGACAGTGGCGAATGGCTAGTCAAAATCAAGGAGATCAAGTCTGATGGCAGCACAAGGCTCTTTGATGATAGATGCCATGTTCTACTACACGGCACCGGTATCTTGAACAATTTTAAGTGGCCAAACATTGAAGGCATGGAGAAGTTCAAGGGACGAATTACTCACACTGCGAGGTGGCCTGAAAACTATCAAGCTGAGCAGTGGAAAGGAGATCGCGTTGCTATCATTGGAAGTGGTGCTTCAAGCATACAGACTGTTCCCACGATGCAACCTCATGTCAAGCACATGGACATCTTTGTTCGAACAGGTGATGGACACATGAACTCTAATATACCTCAAAGAGCTAACGTTGTTACAGGCGTCTGGTTTGTACAAATTGCAAACAACTACGGTCAAAATCACATATACACAGAGGAACAGAAGAAGACATTCCGCGAGGATCCTCAAAAGCTTGTTGAAGAAGCCAAGAGCATTGAAGACCAGGTCAACGGCTTGTGGGGCAGCTTTTACAAGAATGCTACTGCACAAAGTGAAGGGCAGAAAGCGCTGAGGGCTCGAATGGCCGAGTTCATCAAAGACGAGCGACTCCTCAAAGGTTACACTCCGAAATGGGGCTTTGGCTGCAGAAGAGTCACCCCAGGCGACCCTTACATGCTGTAGGTTCAATTTCGCTATGCCTGAAGAACCAAAGCTAACCGTTGCCAGTGCGATTCAAAAAGAGAACGTCGATGTCCACTTTACGGCAGTCAACAAAATCACCGAGAAAGGCGTGGTAGGAGAAGACGGTATTGAACGAGAATGTGACACTATTGTCTGTGCCACAGGCTTTGACGTCAGCTATCGACCTCGATTTCCCATTGTTGGACAGGATGGCCTTGACCTTGCCGATAAATGGAAAGTGTGTCCTGAAAGTTACCTGGGTCTCGCCATCCCCGGATTTCCGAATTTCTTGACTTTCATTGGACCTACATGGCCGGTGAGTAATTCGCATTTGACCTAGGAAGCACTACTAATGCAGTTCAGGTTGAAAATGGTTCGGTCATGGGTCCATTGGCATACGTTTCCAAGTACGCGTTGCAAATGATCAAAAAGATCCAGTCAGAATATATTTGTAGCATTTCGCCCAAGCAGGATATCACTGATGAGTTCAACGACCACACACAGGAATGGCTCCGACATACAGTGTGGACGGAAGACTGCCGGTCATGGTAAGGCCAATCGAAATCTCCTTTCCCCAGACGGACACGCGCTGATACTGTGCCGTAGGTACAAGAACAACGAAACAGGTCGAGTTAATGCTGTGTGGCCAGGCAGCTCTTTGCACTACATAAATGTGATTCAACAACCACGATACGAAGACTTTGAAATTACTTATCTGGGCCCGGCCAAGAAGAACCGATGGGCATACCTTGGTATGGGTACAGTTCGAGACCTCGTCGAGCAGGTGGATGTTAGTCCATATCTCAGCGTGGATGCTATCGACCCGAAATGGATGAAGGCCGTGAACATTAATTCAGACAAGGTTTTGGAGGCCAAGATCGAGCGGCTTAAGAAGGAATGGGCCGGAGAGCCTGTTGTAGAGGCTGACAGTGCAAAGAATCTTGAGAAGGAGGTAACCAGGAATTGCAGCAAAATCACGCGTCGAGATACGTCATCAATTTAGCTTCCGCGCTTTTTCTTCTTAATCACTTTGATTGGCTGAAGCACTCTAGAGATTTTGAACATTCAGCGCGTCGTTCAGCACACTCAACACAGCCAGCTGCGCAATTTCCTGTTTCGCTCCTCTTTCAATATGTTTTGGGGAACTGGTACATACACTTCACCGTTATATCAGTATTACACCCTTTCACAAACCATAAAATAGCTCACACAAGCAACAGCTTAATTCTGCACCAGCTCATCAGCCTCGTGAGGGGAACCGACTTGCCAGTGCTTGGCGCCGGAATTTGGCTCGGGTGGAGCTTCGTGCAGAAATGGTGCGTATCGTGAGTATGCCGATCCTCAGGGCTCACACTCATTCTGAGGTTGCGCCGTTGTGGTCGCTTGTTCTGCAACCACACCAGCACTCTCTCTTCACACATTGAACATCTTCTGAAATGTGATTTTTAATGCTCTCCAGCGATCATTCTTGCTGAAAACCGCTCCGAGATTTGTTTATCCTCGATTTCTCACCCACGATTGCTTCTCCGTTCCAACAGTGCCATTTGACTGTACGGGGCAATCTATTGCTGTACACCGACTTGATTGAGCAGCAAACCTTTCCTTCGAATCGCTCGAAACCAACTTCAAATACCATTTGTCGCAAATCGTTCTACCTCGCTCGTACGAGCGATGTCCCCACGTAGATCGTCCCGAGCACGATCAGCACAACATCCTGCGCCCTCCCAAGCTGACTCCTCTACATCGTCCACCACAACTCTTAAAGACACACGAAATACTCGTGGTCCTGCGAATGTTAGTTCGGCTTCACCAAGAAGAGCTTCAGTTCAAAGATCAGAATCCGTTGACGACGTTGACGGCATGTCGCGGACGGACCAGGCAGCACCTAGGCGAAGTCGTCGAGGTGCTGAAGCAGAAAAAAGAGGCTCTGGTCAAACAGCAATCGGTCGAAGAGGAGGATAACGAAGTCATTGAAGATGATGTGACAAGGTGTATTTGTGGTCAAGCTGAGTATCCTGGTCCCAGTGCCAGCATACGAGAACAGTATAATAATACAGGTAAACAGTGCTCAACAATTCAACAAAGGACCAAACAACTGACGAAAGTTTTTTTAATAGCACCGTCCGACGACATTGGCAATTTCTTCGTCCAATGCGACAATTGTCATGTGTGGCAGCACGGTGGCTGCATGGGTCTTAACGATGAAGCCATCATTCCAGATGAATACTACTGTGAGAAATGCAGACCTGACTTTCACAAGATAATTAAAGGCGCAAATATGTAAGTTGTTTTCATTGAAATGCTACCCATCGCTCGTCGTCTCACTGTGGTTTACTGTCGACCTCGACCGAAGTGGCTATACACAACTTAAGGTACTGACTATTATGCGTATAGGACCAAGTCCTCACGTTATCTGCCGGTCCTCGAAGGGTCTACTCGTTCAACTCCTCTCTCTGCTGCTGATCAAGCTAGAATGAAAGACCTAAAGAATAAGGCCTTGCAAAACACGAAGAGACGGGCTACAATGAACAGTCGAGGCGCATATGATGAGGATGAAATGCTAAGAAGAGCTATTGAAGAGAGTAAAGTCCAGGATACGCTAGGAAAGCGAACCAGGGATGAGAGTGAAGAGTATGCATCCAGCAGCTTCTCTCGGAGATCAATTTGCTAACATCCAGTAGTCGTAGACCCGTTAACAAGCGTCAACGGACTGGCACGAGCATCTCAGACTCTTCCTCGAAGAAGAGCGGTTCCCCTGATCCCACCGATAAGACACTTACTGGCAAAAACGGCACAAAGCTACGTGGTGCTGCAGCCCGGAATAACCGAGAGAAAGAGATACGAGAGAAAATAAAGCAAGAAGCTGCTGCACAAAGAGCCGAGGCAGCCAGTAAACGAAATGCTAGATCTGAACGAAGAAGAGTTGATGGTGAGTTGTCCAATGTCACAAACCTACAATTCCAATTTGCTGACAAGCATGCAGAGTCTCCACCACCAACACCATCTATTTCTCCTGCAAAAGCCATTCAAGCAATAACAGCAGCCCGCAAAGGTAAAGGCGAAACACCTCAGCCAGTTAAAGGTGCAGCCAACCGAAGACTAGGAGGTCGGATAGGCGCCCGTGGTAAAAGAATAGGTCGAAACCAATATACTCGTGACCTCTACGATGCATCCGAAACTCCTCACCGCGATACCTCCCACGATCGGAACGGAGTCAACTCCCCCCACGGCATCAACGGTGAAAGCGGACGCAGTTCCAAGGCACGAACACATCCGGCACGAACCAGTCTAAACGAAATGAAGAAACGTGTTGCAGCAATACTAGAGTTTGTAAGCCAAATGCAAACACAAAACCACAAAGACAAAACAGTCATCAATTCAAATGGAAGCAACAGCCGATCGAGCGGTAGCGGAAAAGGAGGGAACAGTACACCAAACAGCATGCAAATAGCAGGAATACCAACTAGTAGTCTAGTCCAAGCTGTGACGGCTGGTCTTGAGACGGAAGACGGAGATGGCATCAAACTCAGATTTGCGGAAGAGATAGATTTCGGAAAGATGGGAAGTCGAGATATGATGGAGACATTGATGAAGGAGTTGGTTGGTTGGCAGAGTCAGTTTGGGGTGTATTCACGGTGAGACAGGCAGGTCATCGTGAATGAACGGATGGATGACTCGAAGTCTGTAAAAGATTAGATCCGAATGTTATATCAGCCTGGTCATGGTATGGGGTGTTGATATCGATATTGATTTGACAGACATGATTGATATGGATGTTTTTGTCATGTGTAATGATTTGTTATGATGATACCCACTCAGCTCAGCTTAGCTTACTTAGTATAGCCCTTCTTTAGAAGAACAGATCTGGGACGGCATAGGATTGTATGATACGTAGATGGATAGACGTGAACGCGGAAGTACTGTAAGATAGAACACCCTTTTCTCTCCATGGTTCAAGTATGTACGTATTCATTTACGCATCTAAGTTTCTACGTATCTATGCGTAGATCGACGAGCATATCTCATATTCCGCGCTCGGTGTTCCCCAGTATTAGATAGATTGGTAGAAAGCATGTTACTGTATGTCTGCATTCAGGCCTGCCTTTAGACAATATCAACCACACCTTTCCTTGCTGAGACGTCTTCTCTTCGGCTAGGGTATGAGACACACCGGCGGAGTCGCGTTCTGGTATATGTTTTGATAAATACTCGACGTGTCTGCAAGGACTGAATTAACGGGCCCATCTGCAACGGCGATATGAGAGAGGAGATGTATATACTGTAGATACATATCATCCTGTGGAGTCGTTGGTGGAAGGACTTGCTGTTAATTTCCTCTATGAGTATTCTTCCATGGAGTAGTCCTTCTCTTAAGGAGTACGATGTCGGTTGAGCTGTATTTGCTCCATGGCTTGAGTGATGTAACCTCTAGTCAGCGTGCAGGGAAAGATTGGCACGAAAGGAGCACGAGCTTTCAGACTGTGGTTAGAAGGTATACATATACAGCTTTTTTGAACTTTGATCGTTATGGTCAAAGTTAAGCTCCAGATAGTCGTATTTGTTTCACTATAGTTTTTAATCTCGAATAGGGAGAACAAGCGGGCATAGCTCACGTTGTCGTTTTTGGAAGGGTGACGTGACACCTACTACTAGATGGATTGCTCATTCAGTGTCAATGGCTCGTGCTCTCGAGTGACGACTTGGTGGAGAGGAAGAGATAAGTACGTATCCTGTCATGGTCGAGTGATTCGAGATTGTTTTGTCGTAAGCGTCGGCCACATATGGCATGAACCTGATTATCATCCTGTCTAGGTAATGTTAGAAGAAGGAGTTTCGTCTCACCATTGAGAATGTGCTCGATCTAGTCATCACCGCAAAGAGGCTCATTTAACGCCTGGTCACAGTCTTAGAGATGAGCGTAGGACTGATGAAATCTGAGGTTGGACCACTAATGAAGTGAAGTAGGTACAGATCAGAATTGAACGTGTCTGTTCTTCTGGTAATCTTCGATCCACTCTTGACTGTGGTATGTTATATATCTCTGTGCACTGCGAGGCTGGCAAGGTTTCATAAATCCTTTGGATCCCAAGATGAAAGTATCTTTGTGTCAAGAATTGTTGAACGGTGTCTAACAAGATGCTAGTCGAGTGTAAGCATCTATGCTAATAGCTGGGTTTCTGCTTGCGATTGCGACGTGTCTCACACACTCTCATATCATTCAATGCATCCTAATGGTTTGGACATAGAGATTGTTGAATTGGTTCCGACTTTGGTTCCCGTCATGGTTGATCGACATGCATGGCTTCGTAATCAACGAGAACGTAGAACTTACTGAACTTCGATCTTGACTACGGAATGTCGAATCAACTAAAGTCGGCGATGTCAGTTCTCGTTGCAGTAAATGTTTCGTTGACCCTACTACGGTAATGATGTCAATGGAGCTGAAAAGGGGAAGCGTAAACTTCTGCAACTCAAGGGCAATTCCTTTTCAAAATCTCCGGCCTAAGAGTTTCACCAACTTTCTGGAAACAGCTTGTTGCCTGCATGAACATGTATCGGCTTTCTAATCTGGTTAATACGAGATCAAGCCCTATGAGATATGTGGCTGATCCTTTTGAGCAATGGGACAGGTGGCTTTGCGCTTCTGATGCAGGCTCTTTAACAGTGTGCATGTGGCACGTTTGGTGTTACGGCTATTGTGTATACTTGTAGAATCAACAAGAGTGTTTGTTTGTGCCGATAGAACAGTCCATTGTTTTATGCTTCATCTAACGCGTGTTTCAAACACACGTGGCCGTGGTTTATACCAATAGTAGGAAAGGGTTGATCAGGTTTAGTTGTAATGTACCTGATACAGAGTTTGTTGTGGAAAACCATACATCTAATGGTAACGAATATGCAGTTGTCGCTCAAGAAATCTCAATCTGTCAGAGAGTGTTCCGTTAAAAGTCAGCACAAGCTGGTTGAATGATGTCTCATATCGTGTTGTCCCGGGTCTCGTTTCGGTGCTTTCCAGACACAATCCGGATACCTGGTTATCCCTGTGGAAGAGTTCAGGCTCAGATGGTTAATGGAATTGAAGGCTACCATTGCAGAAGTGAAGCAGCCATGGCTCATGGTGGACCTGATTTGCCTAAGAGATGCATATCCGTCAACCAAGGACACGGGACACGCGTCGAAACACAATAGCATTCAATACTCGTCGGTTACAATGCCTGAATCGAGGGCGTGTGGTTAATCTCCAACAAAGCTAAAAAGATCGATTTCCGATCGTTTGGTTCTCGAAAGATTTGGTGTTGACCATTAGGGGATGACCGACGTCAGTGGTGATCAATAAAAGGATGCCTGGTGCTCGATTTAACTCCCAGAGTAAGATCCCCGACAGCCACGCGGAACACAGATAGGAATGCATGTCGTCTGTACCTGCAGGACTTTCGTGATTGTTTGTTGTTCAGGATCCTCGCCGCTGTCGTCACTAGGACCAGGGGGTTTAGAAGCACAAAGTCCTTTACCCTAGAGCATGCATCGTCCAGTGGAAGAGTGCCGGCAGTGATATCTGCGAGTAGAGAGGAGCCTGGATGAAGGATGGGAACACTAATCAGCCATGGTTGGCCAATTATCTGCAGTGCCTATTTGCTGTGCAGGAACTGGTGCGCATCGACATCCAAAATACAGTACATGCATGCTGTACATGATGCAAAGAGGCATTGGCTGGACTAAGATAAAGAGGCACATTAGCTGCTCTTGAGAAACATGCCATGAATTGAAGCAGTTGACATCATATCCCTCCCACACCATCATTTCCGATGCAACTCCGCGTGACCGAGAATGCAAGTCAGGTTGCATCGGTTGCAGCGATAGTAAATTGACGTCCAAACGCATCAAGCAATGGAGCCTCGAAAAAAGAACAACTGATTTAATGGCGTTCCAGCATTGAGGGTCGCCAATGGAGTGTTTTTCCACAGTAAATAATTGCGAGTCTAACACTGAGCCGGGAAGGTGGTCGGGTGGATGCCTACTTGGAGCCAGCCGGGGAGACCAGCATCTGCCGCCGTGAGATAGAACCGACCAGCCAGCGCTCGGTGGAGGTCGGAGAAAGTCCGCAGAAGAAAGCAATTGGACGTGTGTCAACCAACTGCACAGTAGACCGTTGACCAGGGTCCCTAAAGCAGAGCTTGTCTGGCGAAAGAGTTTGATGACAGCTGCACTACCCAACATCATGAGTTGATCATCCTGGACTAGATGGCAGGGACGACGGCTGCAATTGATAGGGTACCATACATGCCCTGGATATATAGACAGACACACAGACAAGACTCGTCGCCTTGACTGGATCTGGTCTCAGCCAGTGGTATCGTGCTGTTGTACTGTAGATCAGATATTGTCAGATTCTTGAGCGCAACCCTTCATCTGGCTAGTGGCCCGTACCGCAACCACACACAGTCGACAACCAGATCACTAATTTGACTGCTGCCCACAAAACTCAATCTAAGCTTCAGAAAGTGAGTTGACCAATTTATATTTTGTGACGCGCACTCTCGAAAACGGGAAGGCACCATCACCACCTCGAAAATTTGGTTCTTGCGGTCTCAGAGGATTACTCCAACCAAGGAGTTGAGAAGGGCAAGTCAGCATTGAATGGCACCACCTCGATAGTGGTTGCGTGCGTCCACCGACGAGAAATCGTCATGAGTTATAACAATTATCAGTCAAGGTAAATTTACCACTAGCTGAGCTTGGAGGCGGCCGTTGACAATGACCAGCAACCGACGCGAACACAACATTGTTGTACTGGGTGCTGGTGGTGTTGGCAAGTCCTGTCTCACCGCCCAATTTGTACAGAATGTGTGGATAGAGAGCTATGACCCAACCATTGAAGACTCGTATCGAAAGGTGATCAACGTGGATGGTATGGTACGTCTCCTCGATTCATGAACTCCTCGCTGATCATTGCTTCGTGAACAGGAAGACAGGTGGTGCTTGAGATGTAAGTACTGTACTACAGCATGCTTTCTCTCACGACCTGAGCTGTAAGCTAATTCTACTAGTCTCGACACAGCAGGAACAGAACAGTTCACCGCCATGCGAGAGCTCTATATGAAACAAGGCCAAGGCTTCCTCCTGGTCTTTTCTATCACCAACATGAATTCATTCTACGAGCTGGCCGAGTTACGAGAACAGATTAGCCGCATCAAGGAGGACGACGACATCCCACTGGTTGTGGTCGGTAACAAATCGGACATGGAGGAAGACCGAGCAGTTCCTCGAGCCAGGGCCTTCCAACTAGCACAATCCTGGGGTCAGAAACCCTATTTCGAGACTTCTGCTCGCCGCCGCACCAATGTCGACGAGGTTTTCCTGAATCTGTGTCGACAAATTCTTCAGAAAGACAGCGCGAGGTCGCAGATGTACGAGCAGCAGCGTGCCCAGCAGAAGGCCTCGAGGCCTAACCGGAATGACAAACGCAAGCGTCGTAATCGCGACAGATGCGTGATTCTGTGAACGGCGACACTGGAAGGCCGTGTTGACAAAAGTGACGGGCATGTTTCACGAGACTTTCATTGATTTGTACCAACAGGGGATATAGACTGGCCAGCTCACGCTAATGGTACACCGGGCATTGTTCTTCGATATTGGCGAATGAGGCACCTTGTTTTGTTTCAAGGCGTGGAATAGGTGGTATCTCGATCTGCCAGAATTGGCGGTGTTCGCGCTGAAATTTTGACACAACTCCTGCAAGATGGGGCTTCACATTCTGAAAACGCCAAATTTGGTATTTTGCTTTTCAGTGCTACCTCCCAGTGCAGCTTTGAGACCCATGCCTAGCATATGTCTCGTCTGCGCGGGATGAATAACCCCATCGTCCCACAGGCGGGCAGATGCAAAGGTAGCATCACTTTCACGTTCAATGCGGTCGCGCAGCGCAGGGTCGACGGATTTGCCTACAGTCTCCATCACTGCGGTGAGCTGATCGGCGCCCATGACCCCGATCTTGGCGTTCGGCCACATCCACAGGAATCGAGGCGAGTATGCCCGACCACACATACCGTAGTTTCCAGCCCCAGCACTCGACCCAACAACAACGGTGAACTTGGGTACATCTGCGCATGCAACTGCAGTGACCAACTTCGCTCCGTTTTTGGCAATCCCTCCCTTTTCAGCTTCCGACCCAACCATAAATCCGGTAATATTCTGAAGGAAGACAAGAGGAATGTTTCTTTGGCAGCACAACTCGATGAAGTGAGCTCCTTTCAGTGATGACTCGGAGAACAAAATACCGTTGTTTCCGATTATGCCAACTGGGTACCCATGAATCTTTGCAAAGCCAGTGATTAATGTAGTGCCATAATCCTTTTTGAATTCGGAGAACTCGCTGCCATCGACGATTCTGGCAATGACTTCATGCATTGGAATTTGCTTCTTAAGGTTAGTGCCGACAATGCCGGCCAGCTCACTTGGATCATGTAGAGGTTCCTTGACCTCATAGGGCGCTGGTTGCTCCTTTGGGTAGTTGAGATTGGCAATAGAACGTCTAGCTAATACAATCGCATGCTCGTCGTTGACAGCCAGATAATCTGTGACGCCCGAGACTGAGCTGTGCAATTGGCCACCACCGAGGTCTTCGGCTGAAACCACCTCACCGGTGGCAGCTTTCACTAGCGGAGGTCCTGCGAGGAAGATCGTGCCCTGGTTTTGCACGATGATGTTCTCATCACTCATCGCAGGCACATATGCACCACCAGCCGTACACGGTCCCATGACAACTGAAATCTGTGGTATGCCGACTGAGCTCATTCTCGCCTGGTTGTAGAAAATCCTTCCGAAGTGGTCGCGGTCCGGGAACACATCCGCTTGGTTAGGTAGATTCGCGCCGCCTGAGTCGACCAAGTATATGCATGGTAACCTGTTCTGGCGTGCAATTTCTTGAGCTCTGACGTGTTTCTTAATTGTCAATGGGTAATATGTACCTCCCTTGACCGTGGCATCGTTTGCGAGGATCATGCAAGTGACACCCTCGACCGTGCCAACGCCAGTAACCACACCGGCAGCAGGAATGTCCTCACCATACACTTCATGCGCCGCGAGTGGTGAGAGCTCAAGAAAGGGCGCGCCAGGATCGAGAAGAGCTGTAATACGATCGCGGGCAAGCATCTTTCCCCTCTCGATATGCTTCTGTCGTGCTTTTTCCGACCCTCCTTGTGAGATCTTTTGGTGTAGGTCGTGATATTTTTGCATGACAGCCTCAAGTGAGGTAACATTGTCTTTGTACTCCTGACTTGATTTATCCACAACAGTAGGCAACAGAGATATCTGTTTCGCATGTCGAGGATCTGTGAAGTTTGCTATACATCGTACGTGTTGTCGTGAGCTGTGGCTTGGTGGCAGGGCAGGAGGATGCTGCCTCAATGCCGTCCGTAGGCTGCGTAACATGGTGGTGGATGGTGCACTTCTGAGGGACGCCATAACAAAGACAGAGCACCTTTTCAGCTTTCACTACCTCGAGACCAGCAGCGGGCTCAACTAAGATTTAATTGCTTGACAAGGCGCAACTGCAAGGTACGCTGCATGTAACATCGCATCTGCTAGTACGGTGTCTAACCGGTAATAAGCGTGCCGAGGCGTTCGGGAATCTTGGGGTAGTAACGACTGCGGAACACTTGCGCCAAGTGGCTCTACAAGTTGTACTAGCTTCTTCTTGACCTTGACTTTTATAGCAGAAGACCAAAGTAATCCTGGAAGTCGAGATCAAACACTCTCTTTCAGTGCTCAAATGAAGTCAGAATTGTTCTCAATAATGGCTACACCACTCCGAGGACATCTCCAGTCCTTCGTCCGCACCTCCCTCCGCAGATCCAACCTTAATGCACCTACCCTGTCCACGATATCAATACGGCTTGCTTCAACATCCTCCAAACACCCACCTGGCTTCACTCCACCAACCACTGCTGATCTTTACGAGCTCCGCGAACGTGTTCAAGAATTTACACGCCGTGAAATCCCCGAAGAGGTTGCTGCACGGACCGATTCTAGCAATGAGTTCCCAAATGAAATGTGGCAGAAATTTGGCGAAGCAGGACTGCTTGGTGTGACCGCTGCAGAAGAACATGGTGGCCTAGGTATGGGTTATCAGGCACATTGTGTAATACTGGAAGAGATATCAAGGGCGAGTGGAAGTATTGGGCTGAGTTATGCCGCGCACAGTCAGCTGTGTATAAATCAGATTTGTCTGAATGGGAATGAAGACCAGAAGAAGCGATACTTGCCAGGGCTGGTAAGTGGGGAGAAGATCGGTGCATTAGCGATGAGCGAGCATTCAGCCGGAAGTGACGTGGTTAGCATGAAAAGCACTGCGAAGAAGGTAGATGGTGGGTATTTGATTAATGGAACAAAGATGTGGATTACAAACGGGCCAGACGCGCATTATATCGTTCTTTACGCGAAAACGGATCCTGAAGCGAAGAGCAAGGGCATGACAGCATTCATTCTGGAGACTGACACTAAAGGCTTCTCGGTCGCCAAAAAGCTTGACAAGCTGGGCATGAGAGGCTCGAATACTGGTGAGCTAGTCTTCGAGGATGTCTTCGTGCCTGACGAGAATGTACTTGGAGAGGTTAACAGGGGTGTAAGAGTACTTATGGAAGGTTTAGACCTCGAAAGACTTGTGCTTAGTGCCGGACCACTGGGCATTATGCAAGCTTGCTTGGATTTGACGCTGCCGTATGTGCATCAGCGAAAGCAATTCGGTCAGCCAATCGCCCATAACCAGCTCATTCAGGGCAAGATGGCAGATATGTACACCAAGCTACAGACTGCACGCGCATACACATACGAGACCGCAAGAAAGGTTGATGAAGAAGGCTTCGTCAAAACACAAGATTGTGCAGGAGCCATCTTGTACGCTGCAGAAAGAGCCACAGAATGCGGCATGGACGCTATCCAGCTCATGGGTGGCACTGGTTATGTCAATGAAGTCCCTGCTGGCCGGCTTATGAGAGATGCTAAGCTCTACGAAATCGGAGCGGGCACAAGTGAAGTCAGGAGAATGGTCATTGGGAGGGCTTTCAACAAAGAGTACGCCGACCAAACTGCCTAAGCTGGTACGGAACTTGGTCAGCCGAAAGCCAGACGGCTTTGGCCTTTCTCAGGTTTGCCACCTCTCCCTCTTGACTTGAAGCCGCCTCCTCGCTTCAGCTTTACCATACTTGAGTCTGGAGGTCTGCTGTTGGTCGGACCACTTATTGAAGATCTATCTCCTGCTTGCAGGTTTTTCGCAAAGTGCCAGTCCTGGTGTTCGTCTCTCTGCATCTCTGGTATAGCTTTCTGGCAGTCCTTGCAGCAGAATGTAGAGATATCTGGCTGACCAAATAAGGGGTCTGGTGCGGTAACATCCGCAACAACGGCTTCGCCTTCAGGCTTATCATCGACTTTCAGGAGCTCTTCTTCGTCCAGATCCAGGTCACCCGTGCTCTCAGACTTGAAGAAGCGACCTATTCTCGAATCGTCATCCAGCTTTCGCCGCTTTGTAGGCCTGTCATCTTCCTGCACGCTGCCGATAATAGTGCTTCGAGGAGATTGCTCTAGCGCTCTGGCTTCTTCCCCTCGCACAAGGAAGCTGCCTATGCCTTTGTTACCAGTAACGCCATCCTCAAAGCCACCGACGCTTAGTGAAAGGTTAGCACATGGCCACGCTTTGCCATCCGCAATGACCATCTGCAATAGATGTTTCGCCAAATCGAAGAGCATATCGATATCGATCTTCCTGCCCTGTGGAATAGGCAGTTGCTTGGATCTCATCTGCCCACCTTGTCGGTGATGCAGGTTCATTGTCTTGACCAGTTGAAGCCTGTGATCTCGTTTGTCCTAAGACGTTGGGGCTGAAAGAACATTTGACTGGAGTAAACTGCGGTGATGGTGGTCAGGAAATGCAAAAGCACTCCTAGTAAACGACTTAGCAGATAACATCGATTTGATTTGCGTACGTGAGTTGACCTCGCTGGTATCTTCGCCTCGAACAATGCCATGGATCCAGGTACCGGTATCAGCTCCAAACTTGGACTTTAGCGTCTCCAATGGCACCTTCAATAGCTCTTTCACTTCTTCTGTACCAAATGCCTCAGCGACCTGTTCGCCCAGTTTGCCACCAAGATTGCGAATTTTGGTAAATTTGAAGCCCGAAAGAAAATGTTGAACTGCCCGATTTCTGACAATAGTCTGCTGGTTCGGTTTCTTGTATCCTGCACCTAGCTTAGCCATCATCTTGTTTCTCGCTATGCCTGCTGAGCATGTGTACTTAAGTCTTTCTTTGATGGTCTTGCGAACACCTCGCACGATCTCCGAGCCAATGTTCATTACCACGTCGTCCCAGTCAGGATCCTCGTCTTCTGTCTGATCATCGTCCAAGTCGACCAGACCATCAGCTTCCCAGTCAAGTGCAGTGGTCGGAGGTAACGGCAAGTACTCAGTAAGATCATCATATGGTGCATTTCTCAATTCTGGATACCGTTCAAGGAGGATGCCATGTATTTGCACAGACAGATCTAGAAAGACTTCATCAATACTAGCCTTTTCAACTCTCTGAGCTGGTGGCGCAGGCAGAATTTCTTTCACCAAGGCCAAACTCTTCCGACTTTCCAGCCTGTACGAATCGAGAGAGACCTTGTCTGTGTGTATGTGCTCGAAAGAATCATCTCGGTATGCCCACTTATCATCGCCTTCCCTCCAGGTTGCAACATGCTGACATATGATCTGGGGACACTTTTGTTTTGCTTCCGCGATAGTCACAAACCGAGTGAGACCAAACTCTCGCGCCGGATAGTTGATTGCGATCAATCCTTGCCATTGCTGTACTGCCAAGGGCTGGTCCTCTGCCACACCTAGCCTGACCATTTCACACTGCGCGTAGAAGGCATCGTAGTCGATAAGTGCTATGCATCGTAGCGGGCAATTCGTCGAAGCCTGACTAAGGAGGTTGAGATGCTTGAAGGTGAAGTGCGACCTTTTCCTGCGACCGGCTACGATGGGCGAGGAAGCTATGTACGCCTGTGGTGAGGAAGACATTAATTGTCGAGGAAAGAGCGACAGAAGAAAGTGTTGGAAGCGTGTAAAGTGGTCAACGCGTGATGACGCGCTTACACGCCTGAGGCAACAACACCGGTGCCTCAAATCCCCCTCGCACGTGAAGGTGGAGACATAACCACATGATTCAAAGTAACGGTCAGGAAATGATTATACAATAGGAATGATGTGCTCCATATACTGTACGAGCACCCGAGGTCGATAGGTATATCACCTGCTAGAACCAATTCCTTCAATCCTTCTACATGCAGCCGCTAATACAACAGTTTACTTTTGAAATGTTGATGTGGTGTCTCAAGCATCGAACAATAATCAGATAAGTCCATCTACAGGCTGAGCAGCAAATGCAATTACATCCTTAGTCTCAGTGAAACCCGTTTTGTGCTTTATATCTTCCTCTGGGCGCTCCAACATCTTTCACCTAATCATGAACCCAAGTCGTTTACTAGGAGTGCTTTTGCATTTCCTGACCACCATCACCGCAGTTTACTCCAGTCAAATGTTCTTTCAGCCCCAACGTCTTAGGACAAACGAGATCACAGGCTTCAACTGGTCGGAAGTCGTTCCATCAAGCGAGCTGTGCTGGCACGACTGCTACGATTCGTATCAATGTGCTAGGTTGCAAGTACCGCTTGACTGGACGAACTTGTCAAATCCCCATACTGTTGCCCTGGCACTAACAAGAGTACCGGCAACTGTGCCACGTGATGATCCGACGTTTGGTGGCTCAATTCTCGTCAATCCTGGCGGTCCAGGCGGTTCGGGTGTGGACGAGGTCATTTGGGACGGTTATGGCATGCGAGATGCAATCATTGATAGCGAAGACAGGCATTTCGAGATCATCTCCTGGGATCCTAGAGGGGTACATCATACGACTCCATCGGTATCGTGTTTTGGTAGTGAATGGGAGGAGCAAACCTGGCAGTATCGGAATTGGGCCATGGGACAGCTTGACTCGTCGGATAATGCTTTGAATGTTCAGTGGGCGTCATATGAGAGCTTTGGCAACCTGTGTGCTCAATCGCGGATTGGTAAGTTCGAGGATGGCACTGATATGCGACAATTCGTCACCACCGCCTTAACGGCCCACGATGTTGTCGCTATTATCGATGCACTTGACGAGGAAGGAGTGATGACGAGCAGCGCAGATTCTGCAGAACTGAACAACCAGCAGATCTTCTCGAAGCCGAAGAAGCCGGCTCTGCTGAATTATTGGGGCTTCTCGTATGGCACATATCTTGGGAATACCTTCGCATCTATGTTCCCTCATCGCATTGGTCGTATGACTCTGGACGGTAACGTTGATCCATCCGACTATACCGCAACGGGCTGGCTTTCTAATCTATTTGACAACGACAAAAACTTGCATTGGTTCTACTACGCCTGCTTTCACGCTGGACACAAATGTGCTCTCTTCGATTCCAATACTAAGAATATATTGGACCTCGAAGCTAAGATGACCAAATTGCTGCAACACCTCCAGGAGAACCCTCTTTCGGTCGTTCATGACGGAGGAGCCGACATAGTTACATATGCTGACATGACTAATCTCATCCATGGCGCCTCCTATGCCCCTTTGTATTTCTGGCCCAATGTAGCAAGAGTTGCTCACGATCTCCTCAATAACAACGGAACCTCCATGATCAAATACCTCCGCCACCTGGATATACCACAAGATCCAATTCCCGAGCCTAAACCACCGAAAAAGACAGATAACGAACCAGAGACCACTTTGAAGCTCAATAACGACACCCTTCCCTACCCACCCGACTTCCCTGGAGCCGTAGAAGGCGCTATCTCAATCCTCTGTGGTGACGGTCACCCCCTCTCCCTAACGAAATCTGACTGGCACACCAGACTCTCAACCCTCAAGAACCAATCCTTGATCGCTGGCCCTCATTGGGCTGCCATCACATTTGCATGCCAACACTGGCCAGCCTCCCTCCGTCCCGCCGAACATAACCGCTTCACAGGCCCCTTCGAATCGAAACTAGCAGATTATGACATGCGAGCATCGCCAATCCTGTTCATTGGCAACACAGCTGATCCGGTCACACCGTTGAGAAATGCAATAGCCAACAGCAAAATGCATGAAGGAAGTGTAGTGCTCACGCAGGATACTCCAGGTCATTGTGCCGGGCCTGTCAATCCAAGTCAATGCACGTTTGAGGTTATCAGGCGGTTTTTCTCAGAGGGAATTCTCCCAAAGGAAGGGAGAGTTTGCTACGGTGATCGTGCAGCCTGGGACTGAGTGTCAACCATGTAGACTTTTAGCGATCGTTTATGAAGGTGAGTGTTAGACAAGACTACGTGCTTCGCAATCACAGTGCTTCATGGGTTGTTCCACACTATCCAATACTGGCCGCGGTTGACGTGAGATCAATTACACCATAGCCTGGCATGCCGAGCCCCCTTGTACACAGAATTATACTCCTAGCCCCTCGAACATCAATACACATTCCTCGGTTCGCTAGAGAAATAGGCCAAACAGCAACTCTACACAGGTTTAACAGCTGTAAGTCAAAGACATGTCAGTCGATCGCCTAAACTGAAGACCGGCCATTTCTATATGTCCATTTTATACATTAGCTTCCTCCTAAATAGGCAATACTCGCATCTATTTGCTGATCAAACAGTACTACCACATATGCTCCTACTTGATGCCATATTGCCGAATGTGTAAGAAGTCATGAACAATAGATCATTGAAGGATAGCAAGGCGTGAACAAATTGATACTAGTCAACACTGTGTAGCTTCGAATTGATCGCGGACGAATTGACGAAGTCTTCCCCGCATACCTTCCATCCGGCCACAACACCATGTGCTTGTCATGTGTCTACGGCAAACAGAGAAGGGTAGTCTCAGGACGGCATCGATTCTGGAGATTCTGGAGATTCCTGCTCATTTGACTGTGAAGCATCATTTACAGCTTCTGCCACGCCATACTCAGCACATCTATACATATCAACCATGGCAGCGGCACCAACAACGGATGTCACCTCGAACGTGCAACAGCTGAGTCTCAATAACAATGCAGCAACAGACCTGCGATCAAAGTTGAAGGGAGTGATAGACTCACGCTATGCTGGTGAAATTGTCCATTTTCGAGGTATACCCTTCGCAACAATCTCACAACGATTCGCCAAACCGGAACCCGTTCAATTCCCTGGCGACACTACCGAGTATACAAAGTTCGGTCCACGATGCCCTCAGATCCCCTTCGATACCCGCGACTTCATGCAGATACCTAAGAACATTCCGAAAGACCCCACGCCAGCCGAAGACGAGCTCAAATGCACCAACCTCAATGTGACCTGTCCAACATCCACAGATGCCACGAACTTGCCAGTCCTCATGTGGATCTACGGAGGATCAATGGTGCATGCTTACGGCAACGCAGAACAACGTCTAGGTGATGCTGGTCCTCTAGTAGCCCAATCAATCGAACTCGGCAAGCCAATTATTCTTGTAACCATCCACTACAGACTCAACATCTTCTCATTCGGCAACGGTGAAGGCGAAGTCAACCTAGCAATTCAAGACCAGAAAGCAGCCCTCAAGTGGGTCAAGAAGAATATTGACAAGTTTGGGGGTGATCCAGTAAGCAACGCCTTTCCCTCTGAAAAATCAAACTGACGTTTCTGCAGACAAACATCACCGTATTCGGCGAGTCTGCTGGAGCAATCTATACCCACGCCCTCCTCGCCTCCGGTTCAGGCCCAGACATCGCTCGAGCAATCCTCCAGTCCGGATGCCTATACACCTCACCACCCCAACCAGACCGTGCCGGCTTCGGCCTCGTCGGCCTAATCGAAGGCAACCTCCAACTCGTCTCCTTCGACAAAGGCAACCAATCCGGACAATTCGGACCCGAAGCATCCGTTCCCGGCGCAGACGCGCAAGATCTCCTATCAACGCTCGAGGAGTTATCAATCACTCGCATGTGGCTATGGGACGAACCATACTTCAAAGATTGGACCGACGACAAGCGAGTCTTCGGCAACTTAAAAGGCCTCATCATCGGAGACACGCACGACGAAGAGATGCTCTGGACAGGCATGTTCAGACGCATGACTGCAACAAAGATCCTCTCCTGTTTCGAGACCAAAGTCAATGGTATCGAAGCCGGACAAAAACTAGCAAAAGTATATGGCATCGACGGCCTCCAGGAAGATCACGAAACGGCACGAACAGCAGCAATGCACTTTTTAGCAGACGCCCGCTTCTGCGCTTGGCCACACCAGATCGCGAAGAACGTCAATGCAGCGGGTGGAAAGGCATACCAGTACTACTACGATGAGCCGAATCCGTTCATGCCGAAGGACAAAGCTATGGCCGGACATGCTGTGGATTTACTCGGCACATTCGGCGGGTATGATGAGGAAGTGAATGATGAAACGAGACGGGTTGGCAGGATGTTACGCACGAAATGGATTGATTTTGTTAATGGAGAAGAGCCGTGGCAGACGGATGAGGTTTTCGTGTTTGGACCGGATGGGATGACGGGTGCGATTGATAGGGATTCGAATGCTGCTGTGCACGATCTCAATCCGAGGAGGAGACAGGCTGAGATTGCGGTGATACGGGAGGTTGGGTTTAAAGTTGTACAGGAGGTGTGGCATAGCCTGAATGCTGCTGCGAGAAGTAGTACCTAGGTATCTGTATTCCACGACTGCAATCGCATCGTCCTCGAAAGACTTCACAGCAACCTAGTAAGTCCGACATGAATGATACTGTAAAGGTACTCTTGACACCCGCGTCACTGTACAGTCTCTACCCACACAGTCGAGAGCATTGAAGAACTACTCCGCAAACAACGCTATCTGATTGGTCACCACCCACACCCTTCAAGCCGAGGCACGACTTACTCCCATTCGGAGTACCACTACATCACTACCTGTATTGAAACAACCGTACCTCTCATCCCAAACCTCATTCCAATCTTACAACACACAATATCTCTCCTAAAAATCAACATAATGGACCCTCATAACATAGCCCTCCTCTGCACAATCCACCCCACCTCCCCATCATCCCGCACAACCCTCCTCTCCTCCCTAACATCCGCCTCGCAATCCTACTACCAGACCTCAAAATCCCAATGCACAACATGGAGCTACTTCCTGCCCTCCCTTCGCCCCAAAGCACCGTTTCAAATCGTCCCCCAAGACGAAAAAGACACGTTGATCGGCGGCATGGAGATCTACAGCTCTAAAGACGCGCTGTCGACACAGCAGTCTGAGAAATGGTTCAAGGATTATGAGAAGAAGGTGAAGGAGGAGGGGTTGGTGAGTAGGGGGGGTGAGTTGGTTGTTTGGTATCCTGTTGCTGGGTTTGTGAGTAGAAATGAGGGGACGGTGGCGGGGGAGGGGACGGTGGTTATGGTTGCTGTGTTTACGTGTAAGGAGGGTGGACGGGAGGCGGTTGTTGAGGTGTTGAGGTATGTTATTTATGTGCTTATGTTTGTGGACTTGCTTTGGTTTTTTGAGTTTTTGGGTTTGAGTGTGTTTGAGTTTGAGTTTCATGCGGATCTTCGTTGTGTGTACTGACTAAGATTTGTGATGTTTAGAAAATATACGGAGTGGGTCAAGGAGAATGAGTCTGGTGTGCTAACGTACTGCACCATGACGAGGCCGAAGGAACCAAATAAGGTTATGCTCTTTGAAAGGTACAAGGACCACAAGGCTTTGGGTGCCCATGGAAGCACGAATGAGTTTAAGGCTATGTTGTGAGTGTTCCCTTCTTTTCGCACCGAAATCTGGACGGTTTTCACTGATGGGATTTGCAGTAAGGGAATCAGGAACAACATCGAGGTGAAGCAAACCAAGATCCAGGAGTTTTCCGAGATCAATGGCTCCTTTGTCGGCAATGTCGTTGGTGGTGCTAAGTCAAAGGGTAGCTCAAAGCTGTAAGGTGATCAGACACTCCAGCTGTCGTCCTGTGCGGTGAAGAGCGATATGTCGCATGAATCGGTGTCGAGCTGATGAAACCCATACGTCCATCAAGAAAGAGAGGTTATTGTGATCATCCACGTTGTGATGGTTTCTCCACAGCCAGCTATCTCAAGCGACATGTTGTATTTGTGATGTTTACTGTGGTGTGATCTGTGTGACAACACCAGGGGCGTTCAAAAGAGGAAGTACGTCCAAATTTGCTGTTCTGGCCGTTATTGCGCAGCCGTGTGTCAATGAAGATTCACTTCAGTAAGATCTGGCTGAGCAGAAAGCATATGGACTCATCCATGGTAACGGCAAAGTGGACAACGTCGGCGTTCTGTGTTGCAATACGGATGCTAGAAATTTTGAGACCAAAGAACGACCATAATGGCCTGTTTGAAAATCCGGAAAAGGTGAAGCAGCAGTCGCGAGCCATATTAACATATATCGTCCAAAATATACAGGAAGAGAGCCATTGGAAAGTATCCCGGTCGCCTCTGCCTTCATATCCCGTGCTCGATGTACATGAACATGGCACACAAAACGCTATCTTCGTTGCGCTTCTGTTCTGTACACGCAAGATGTAAAGTACAGACAATGTATAAAGCGCTGAAATTATATATGAGTGGCATCCGTCTTTCCATATCAACACACAATCGAACCTCCATGATCCCAAGTCGATTACTAACCTCACCTGGACAGTCCAGGGCATCATAAGACATATACACGAAATCACCAATCCTTCCACTCAGTCAATCTCACCGTTGTTCAACAACCTACACCCCCAACACTCCATTACCCTCTCCCTCCCCCTCCTCCCTAGCAACAGGCCTCTTCATAACCTCCAACTTAGTCTGCACAAGATTCAACGAGTTCTGCTTCTCCCCATTCCGATCATCATAACTCTGCATCTTAGCATCAGCCTCCAAATAAACCAACGTCCTGACACAAACACACATTAGCCCACACTCCTCACTTCCACAAACCTTCCACAAAAGCAATGCGAAACTCACCCCTTCCCCAACCCCATAATAAATTCCCTCTGTTTACTCCCAACCTCACTGAAATTCGTCACGCGAAACCAGCTGGTCTGCCTGCTGTCGCGCGGTCCATACGATGAGCCGACGACGTAGCGTACTAGGGAGCCGCCTTTCGCTGTTTCGAGGACTTCGGGGTCGGCGGCGAGTCGGCCTACGAGCGTCATGCGTGCTAGGGAGCGGGGGTGCGTGGTGGAGAACGCTCGCGTTGTGACAGGGAGGGCTGTGGTTGTGCGCCGGAAGAGGGTGGAGGATAGCATTTTTGGGGTGGGTGTTGGTTGTTTGGACAGATGGATGCGTGGGTGGGTGGATCGCGGTTTTGAGACGGCTATGCGACACGATGGTTGTGGTGGATTTATGTGTGCTTGTATGTGCAGTCCGTGTATTGTAGTGTGGATGATTGATGGGGTGGTAAAGATGCGACTGCGCTGAGCAAGAAGTTCCCGAGTCCGCATCGCGCTTGAGATTCAGGCACGCGTTTAGGGGTCACATTCGGTAAATCTTCGGATTGTGTTTCTGAGGTTTATTATTCAGTGTTGTGGTAACTATATGTACCGTACTGGGTGGTCAGCATGAATATGAGCGCAGAGGGCACTATAATGAATGAGATAGAAAAACGGTTGAAAACAAGTTGTGTTATACTGCCTGAAGAGCTCGGCAAAAGGTAGACTTGGGCTGCTTGAGCTGTTGCTCAGCCAGTGTATTGTGTGCAGTATGTATGAAGTAGGTAGTGATGGGATTGTACAGGTCCAGGCTCTGTGGTTCTCTCAAGCCTCTATCCAAACGTGTCTCAGCGCAAAATTCAAGCAGTTTGAAAGCTGCTGGATTGCTCATGATCCATCATCGTCCCCTGAATATGCTGTTTATACATCAAAGTGAATTGTGCCTCTATCACAAGTATCTTATTGCACGTCCCTGAACAAATCAATATTCTTTGCTCCTTTGATTTCATCTCTCAACTCTGTCATAGGACTACCAGGCACGTTGGCACCCTGTCTCCGTAGCATATCTTTGATCGACTTCTGTCCTGCAGCACTGTTATTCCAGCCAAAGTTAGCCAGCTTCTTGTCTAGCTCCTCCTCCACTTGGATACGTTCTTTATCCATTTTCGACGCCACATCTGTAATATCAGTCAGCATTTTTGTGAACACAAACCACATGTCGATGAGAAACCTACCTAAACCTTCATATTCCCAAACGTTCGCCTTCATACCTACTCCATAAAACTGCCACTTCCTTAAACAAGCTAACCAAACCTCAACAACATCCTTATGTCCAGCATATATCATGATCTCTCTGCTCAGTGTGATTCTCTCAAAGTTTTCTTGACTCTTCTTATGCACGAAATTACTCCTTAATGTCGTCCATCTTTCAATCCGTTTTGGCAATGGTCGAGGCCCTGTGGCAGGAAGTTTTAGATATTGAGCGATGCGCATGGCGAAGTCAGCAAAGAATTCGAGGTTGCGGATGCTGTAAGAGCGGAGCTGCAATTGAGCGACCGGAATTTGTGGTCCAACATGCTTGAGGGGCTTGCGGTAGGTTGCGAGGACGTTGGAAGGGATGGGTTTTGCAGGTCTCTTCGACGATGATGCGACAGCTACCACAGCTGATGCTTCGCTGGACGTCTCCGGGGTTGTGGTGCTCGCAAGAGGTGCTCGTTTGGGTGGTGCATCTGGAATGCTTGCAAGTTCGGATTTTGGATTTGACCTTCGGGGAGGTAGGTTCGTTGCTTTTTGCTGTAAGCTACTTGGATTGGATAGCTCGGCCTGAGGGCTTTCGGAGGTCACATCTGCGTAATGTCGAGTTTGTAGCAATGGCCGCGTCTGAAGATTGATGCGCTGCGAGAGTCAGCAAATTTGTATACGCGCAAATTCAACACCTACCTTTGTGGGTCGGAGAGAATCAAATGCACATCTCAAACAACGTGAGCTCGACATGATGCCCTGTCCTCAATGCTGAGTATACAAAAGTGTTACAGATCGATGACTGCCACAGCCAGAATTGTAGATCAAGTCAGTCACGTGATCGAAAACAATCTGGGAGTGCTCCTGAGCCTACAGTACAAAATCAACAACCCATTTCTAACGATCGACAATGTCTACTTATGATATACGTTACATTGGGTATATAGGCCTGACCCTGAGGTACAGTGCGCTTTCTCACACCCTCCTCATAAAGAAGCAGAAATCTCCAAGGACACAGGCAATTCACAGCGAAGGAGTAAGCATACAATGCCGAACATAGAGCCTTACTCTCACTCAGCATAACTCTGCAAAATACGCAGAATTTGATCCAGATAAATTCCGACAAAGCAGCAAACAGGCTTGAAGAGTTCGTTGTGAAGGTTTGAAGTTATTTCATCTCGAAACGTGAGCCACCCTGCGATTCCATTGTATCTTCAAGAGAATCACGCTCTTCGTCCATGCCTCTGATCAACAAAGTATTTCCGCGTGACACACTCCTTCCAGTAAATTCGGTTCGTCGTCACCTCATTCGCAGCTGTAACGTGCCGAAGATGTCGTAGAATAAGTCTCAACCCTGCACCCGTCATTGCACACCATGTCTACTTCGTTCTGGCAGCGACCTTTTGCTGTGCACCCTTGGCCTGCTGTTTCGAGATCTTTGGTGCTTGTCCAGACGCCTGCTTGGTAGCACTCTTTGCCTTCTCAGCCTTCTTCTTGGCCTCAGCCTCAGCCTTCTTGTCCTTTCCTTCCTTGATAGCCTGTTGTCGGGCAGCGCTACGGGCTTCTGGTCGCATACTTCGTCGCTCCTTGATAACATCGAGGGAAGCACCAACAATGGCTCGTTGGTGCTTGACAGTTCGTCGAGTTCGCTTCTTGGCAACTTCCTGTAGATGATGTTAGATTAATTCCACCCTATGATCGTGATAACATGGTTGTCTTGTGGCTCTGCAATATTGAGGGGCAGTTGGACGGTTGACGAACCTCAGAGATACCCTTTCTGTGTTGTCTTCGGAATAGGACGGTCCATGCTATTCTTCGAGGGTTCTTTCGTTGCAGGAAAAGAGACTCTGTCTTGCCATTTTGGAATCGGAAGATCTTGCTGTCACCTCGGACGTAGAGCTTGCCCTATTCAATCACCAACCTGTCAGTATTTCGTTTCTATCCATCGCTTTTCAATTTCGCAAAGATTCATTGCGGGTCCTCTTTTGCTCGAGTGGCTGCGCTCGTGGGAAACCAACCTTGCCCGGGTAGATCTTGGTGCCGGAGAAAGTGTCGTCGTATGTACGCATCTTGACTGTATCTTAGGCGTACCTGAAGTTGTGGAATCTACAGTTTATCGGAACGAACTTCGCAATCACAGTCATGATACTGCGACAGGTCACGAATTGCAGGTGTGTGCCGTAGATTAGCCGAAAACAGTCCGGTCTTGGCACCAATCTTCCAGTTATTTTTGGTGCACCACCTTAACGTTCTCTTCCTTCTTGATACCGACAGTAGTACGTTTGACAATTAGCCCTACCTTTTGCAACATGCTAACGAAGATGACAGCTCCATGGAATCATTTCTATAGTACACGTCCTTCTCTGAGCTCTTTACACGAGCCACAGAATCTTCAACCTGGCTGATGATTTAACGTCCTCGATACCCTAGAGTGAAACCTTTTTATTCTCCACAGTGCAAAGGGCATGGGACGTGACTTTCGGGCTTGTCATTTGCGCCTTTGCCAGAGAGTGGTGATGATCTTTGACCCATACATGAGGTCTGGCTTCGGCCGCTCTGTACGGGAGGTATCGATGGACTGAGTCTGACAGGTTTGCAAACCACAAAATTTAGCTCGTAAACAAGAGGCGCGAGTCTCTCAATAACAACTACAAGTATTCATTTCTCACAGTTCCAACAACCCTTGCTTTTCTTGTGTCCGACCTTCGCGAGGAACAGCGGTACTCTTCATAACATTTATGTTCCACTGTCAATGTTGAATGCTGATTCGCTACACTTACTTGAATATCCTACGATGGCCATTTCCAATACTGGCATCCTTGATGATCTCAGCTATTTGAAGCTTAACTTGGACGACTCACTCCCGATCTGAATCATTTGAAGCTAAGCCTAGAACAGATCTCTTCATTACAATCACCGTTATCGGAGTTCGAAAGAATCAACCAAAGGTAAGTCGAGCAGAACTAAGCTTCAGGCAGCTGAGATCATCAAGGATATCATGTTACATTACAAATGGCGATTGAGGTTTGTTCTGAAACCGAAGCTTGAGAGTTGTACCGGACATATCATACATCATTCTGGTTATTCCACAGCAGATCAGGAACTCCTTCTTGCTGCCACACATCCATGTCGTTAGGATTGCCCTTTAGATAAATGAAATACCTTTGTGCCAGGTACATTCCTCCCACATTTGTGACTTGCACTTTCTACACTGAGTATCGCCACATGCCTCATCCGGACAGATGCTGCAACAGTCAGGACAAACCAACTTTCCGCAACCCAAACCATCTCCGATCAGACCAGCAGTACACTGTAAGAATGTAGGTACTTCTTTGCCGTACGGATACACCTTCGTTATCTCTTGAATACGTTGCAGAGCTAGAGCCCGACCTGATGTGCCTTCTAAATGGATGTCGAGTGCCAACACAGCTGCGCGGTAAGCACAACATACACGACCACAGCATGCACAGCTTTCGTCTAGGCAAGTTGTACACTTGAGGTTCCGAGATTTCCATCCTCGACCGGTGTTTGGGTGACGTGGGTATGGACTTGTTGGATCGTGGTCGTAGGTTGCGGTGTTGGTAGTTCGACGAACATATCGTTCCTGCGTGTCAAGTCAGTGAAGAACAAGAGCGACATCGATTAGGCTTACAAGGTCTTGTCTGTCAAGGTTGGGACTCTCGCTAGACATCCGTGACGACCATGTTGGGGATGACGGTTCGCTTCTTTCCATACTTGTTCTAGCTTTGAACATATCAGAGAACTTTCTGATACCATGGCTGCTCGTTGTGCTCGCGCTATTCTTGGGCTGAGCTGAATCGAATGTAGATGGAGAGGAAGAACTTCGAGCGGATGAACCACCTGTAGCAACTGTGGACAGAGGTAAGGGCAATGGAGAGTCGTCTACACTGAAAGCATTGCGACTCTTTGCTGATGCTGGCGTCTTGAAGTCGAGCCCGAAGAAGCTTCTCTTTCTCTCAATACTATCCTGGCGAGTCCTCGCATTGCTCTCGTCTGAACGCCGAGATTTTGGATTGTGAAGTCGTATCTCATCTATGCAGGTAGAGGTCGATAGAAGAGGGATATCGGTGGTTGATTCGAAAGGATTTGAAGAGAATGTTGGATGCTGTGACGACTCCGGAACAGGAAGCTCATAGAGGGTAGCAAACTCGGCATGAATCTTTCGAGTCGCATCTTTCTCAGGTGAAGTAATTGCCAGCGCAGTCATAAGGTCCATCTCTGAGTCTCTGCAACTGCCCATGATGTGGGTTGCCATTGCGAATGATATACCTCTCGATGGATTGTCTGGCGTCTGAGCAGGCTTGTCGTTTTCTCTTTCTTCCGTCACCTTTATTCGCTTGTAATCGGGTGTCAGAGCTTGCTTTGCTTCCTCCAAACGATCGGGACTGTCGCCTTTCAAGACATCAAAGCCTTTTTCAATGTCGAGGTCGAACGGCAAAAGAAGGCTTTTGGTAAATATTGATAGGAGTTGAAAGGAACCATTAGTGAGATTGCGCCTTCCTCTTCTTTCTCGTATTGACGGCGATGGTGTTGATACTTCGACATCATGCTTGTCTGAATCAGCCGGTCTAGTGTCTTCCAGTTTCTTTGCAGGAGTTGCAGGGAAAGAGCCAGCCAATTGTGAACATTGCGACTTCCTCTTGAGAGATAGAGGGCTAGCAACTGGCGCCATAACAATAGTCAAGGAGCACGGAAAAGGTATAACGAGTCCAGCGTGGAGTGGGCTCCATGCAGTAGTAAGAGGGAGGAAAAAGCGTAGGTATGAATTTTGGGTAAACGGATAAAAGCAGGTGTGGAATGATAATGTCGTTGGTCAGCAATAGCAAGGTTGTGAAAAGTGTTCGAGTGAAAGCATGAAGGAAATGTCGTGGCTGAGATATGCTGGAAGCATGGTACCTACACCTCTCAATGATCACGGATTTGATTCGATCAGATTCATGTTAACACAGAAACAGCACACCAACCTTGTCTTCGGCCATGCGCAACTCGAAGATAGACCAGCCCATCTCAATGCAGGAGGAGCTTCTTTATGCTCTATTCATCACGTCGTAGTCCACCAATGCTCAAAAAGAATATGTCCTTCACACCGTCCGCATTTCAGCATCACAGAACACCCTCTTACTGTATTTGCATGAGGCCACATCATGAGGCTACTAGCTTATGCTCTTCTATGCCATAGCGTGAGTTCTCGTCCATTCTCTCGCCGTCTGAATAGCTGCCGGTTCGTTCTCTTTCCATCTTTGGGCAACGTCGTTCGCTAGTGGATCATCTGGGTTAGGAGCTCCTAAGAGTGCCTGTATAGACAAAAGTATGGTTCTGATTTGAAGTGCCGGAGACCAATTGCCTATCATGCTTCGTCAGCCGTTGGTCCATGAGGAATTACCGCACTCACTTTTTAGTACGTCAAGACATATTCTTCCAAGTTTGTCGATGTTAGGGTGATATATCCTTGTCAGGAACCGAATCTTGGGTGGTGTCATTGGATAGTCGTCCGGCAAAAACAGTTCCGCCCTGAACTTGCCTCCTACCACTGGTCAGCCTAATGTGCTTATGATATGATCATGTGTATTTGCCTTCATATGGCGAGGATGCTGGTCCATCTATGGTGACATCAAAGTATCTCAAATTATCTTCATGAGGAATTGCGCTGATGCCAGGTACACTGTCGTTGTGTTACTTCCTGATGCCAATTGTGGATGGTTTGTACATACGGCTCCGACATCAGACGCTCCGTCTCTTTTATGATACGCTTGGGCAACGCCATTTCCACGTCAGCTTCAGCGCTGGTAGCTGCTGAGCAGCGCAGTCAAGAAATTGAAGTGCCCCACTACAAAGGCTTTGACTTCTTGTGATGAAGGACGCAATCGAAAAGTTCTCAAGAAGGCTCGAGATCGCAGATAAAGCAGATACAAGACAAGACTCTCAGAAAATATAGGCAGCTCTCTCGTGCCACTACACCCAATCGTTACTTCTGTAAAATTGTTTGTATACAGACGTCTTGACGCATGCACGAGTGGTGACCGGTTGACGTAGTGCCGATCACAAACAGAGCAAACACTGGGATGTTTCCTCCCAAGCCTGAGCTCCAAGAGCAGTTACCACCCAAAGCATCCTTTCGGCAGCCTCACTTCCCTCCATTATCAGGCGACAGATGCAGAGTATGTCCAATCCCATCTGCTTTTTATATTGAACACCCTTTGTAGGCATCCACTACCGAATACGTTCCAAAGTGAGCTGACACAATTCTTGATGGCCAACGTCCTTCTTTTGGGTCCGGTTGCTTTTACGCGATAACGATGATTATGCACGGTACGGAACCATTAAAGACACACCGTCTATGCCGTTTTAGGCTCTACTGGCCACCATGAGTTTTACTAGTCAAGAGTCTACGATCTCAAATGAGACCTTTGGTAAGGATGTCTCTTTCAAGCTACATCAACTTACTGGATCCATGTCAATTTCTCCGAGCGGCAGAGATGTTGTTCTTGGCTCGAAGGAAGGCCTTCACATCATTGACTTGGACTCACCTTATTCACCGCCACGTTTTCTTCCACATCGAACTCCATGGGAAGTAGCTGATGTACAGTGGTCGCCTTTCGCTGACAGAGACTACTGGGTTGCCAGTACATCAAACCAAAAGGCATTAGTTTGGAATTTGGAAGCTCGCGGATGGCGTAATTCGATCGAATATGTTCTACACGGCCATACACGAGCGATCACCGATATCAACTTTTCTGCACACCATAAGGATAAGCTCGCGACTTGTGCGGTTGATAGTTTCGTTCACTGCTGGGATCTCAGAACTCCAGATAGGCCTGTGATATCATTCTCTGATTGGTTTGCTGGTGCTACGCAAGTAAAATGGAATCGACAAGATGAGCATGTTGTGGCAAGCTCACATGATAAATTTCTACACATATGGGACGATCGCAAGGGAGCATATCCAGCCAGGACGATTGAGGCACACAACACAAAAATCTATGGCATAGATTGGAATCGATTTGAGCCAAGCAAGATTGTCACTTGTTCACTCGACAAGACCATCAAGTTTTGGGACATCAATAATGATGAAGATATCCCAGAAAGGACCATTGAAACGTCGTTTCCTGTTTGGAGAGCACGGCATACTCCTTTCGGCTGGGGTTTGATGGTAATGCCGCAACGTGGTAACGGAAACTTACATTTATACAGTAGACGACCGGTGGATGGTGCTTCCGAGAGTGGTTTTGTGGAAGAAA
>Ga0115846_100211_pt1 | contig 30754 bp, 35 predicted proteins | sample InSIn5gowninarea_2_FD_83860 | JGI IMG/M metagenome (GOLD analysis project Ga0115846, IMG submission 83860) | reverse complement strand
ATGACCCTCTAAATACGTCCTCGCCGGATAACCCAATTGTCTCTCTCTCTTACTCTCTTTATCACGCTCCATCCTCTCACTCAAATATTCCTCTACTCCTGCTGGGGGTGGTGGCGGGTGGAAGAAGAGCAAGTTGACGAAGAAGCAGAAAAAGTACGTGGAGGGACGAGCTCGCCTGTATGGCCACATGTGCCTCTTGCTCAAATCAGACGAAACGACGACAACTAGTGAGTCGACAGCAACGACCACAACTAGTGATTCGACAGCAACAGCTTCCTTTCCTAGGAGTTCTCATTGTCATCATTGAGACCACCGGAGGTATTAGTGCGCTTCTTCGGAGCAACGCTATTCTGTGAAACAACGTCAGCAAGTTTACGCTTACGACTGTTTCCGACAGGGCCAGAGGAAAGCGATGTCACGAAGGGAGAACCTAGCCCTGCATTCTACATCTTCTTCACGCCCGTAGACGACGAAGAGGGTGCACTTGGAACCTGACCCACGAGACTGGTATCATCAAAAACAAAGTCGATGAATCAACATACCGTACTTTTGCGCTTCTCCGACTTCGAACTTGTGCAAAGCCCGCGGGATCTTGAACGTTAACATCTTTCGTATCGAGGGTCTTGGCTAAATCGACTGACTTTGTTGTCGGGCATAGCATCCTTGAGAATAACCACAACAAGACTCGTACTTTTGTCACAAGAGCCCCACTAAGGAACAACGTGTATCAATTACGAATGAGGTAAGTGTCTGTGCCGGTACAATCAGTGCGACGATCTCGGCTTGGGTGCCTTGGATTTTCTGGATTGTAAGGGAATCGACATGGTCCAATTGGAAGCCTATCGGTTTTCGCTACCCGTATTGCTCGCTAGACCTCTTCGTCGCCAGTTGCAGCTATATCACCCGTTCCTGATTCATCTTAGACCTTGCGCTCATCTCCATTTCCATGCACCGACTACGTGCCATCTATCATTGGCTTCACCGTTATCTCTACCCGCATTCACTTTGGCTATTTTCAACATCTTTGCCCGGTATGGGTTATCTGTCGTCTCTTCATATCCTCTTCACGTGCTATACAATTGTTCTCGGACATTTCCTCGTTGGCTCTTATTAGACCTAGCGAATGGATGAGCGACAGAAAATAGCTACAAACCCTTTCAGTAGAGTGAGTATGAGTGGAATGCAATTGATGAAGGTACAATTTTGACTGAAACACACATCACTGCATTGTTGTTTATTGACCCCATCTAAGCGAGATTCCCCTTTTCCCAAACCCATACACCAGCACCACCAAAGCCCCCATCGCAAACCCCGACCCAACATCAGATAGGGAGCAACTTCAGAGCAATGAAAAATAGAGGGAAAAGCAAATAAAAACACCAGAGGAAATTATCCAAAAAAATAACAAACCACCACAGCCCAGTGTATTGTACATACCTCCTTGAGACACCAATCCCCCCAATTATTCCCACCTGTAGTTAATTAATACATGTCACTTAAGGGTCTCACTTCAAGGTCTCACTTAAAGGTCTGAGCACAATTAGCTAGAGTTGTCTCTAGAAGCTTAATAAGGAAGGGAATTTGAATAGGAAGGGAGGCAAGGAAATTTAAGGAGGGGGGATCTGGGCTGGAGTCTGTGAGAGTCGTTAGCTGAAGGTTTGGGGAATGGAGGGAAAGACCGCTGGGCTATGGTGGCTTGGTTGAATTAGAAAGGCTTAGAGTTGATTATATGGAGAGGAGTGTAATGCTGGGGGATGTGAAATGTGCGGAAAAGGGATGGGGCGGGGCTGGCGGGGAATGTGAAGCGTGGAAGTGTTTGATGTAGAAGTGAAAGTGAGGATGGCGGAGACTGCGCGGAAGTGGTGCAGCTACTGTTGACCGTTGGAGCTACTGTCATTACAGTCCGATTATGCCTGCAGAGGTGAGTACTGTGACGGAGAGGGTGCTTTGCGATCCAGAACCTTTGATCTGTCCGATCATAAGAACGATGATTCACGTCTTGAAGACATCAGGACGAAATGAGTCAAACAATGCCTTACCACTCCTCTTTCCTCTCGTTCAAGGTATGTTCTTACACTCACCAATGTTCAGCTCACCAGCAATCCTCTGCTCTTGCACAACCAGCCTCTTCCATTCATTGATGTTTATCCCGCAGAATCTGCGGTCAGGTCCCTAGCTTTGTTCAAAAAGCTCCCCGTCCCTCCTACCCAGTTCAAATCCAACGCTGAAGTCTCACTGTCTCACCTCTTGGACAAAGTTGGAACGGCGTACGAAAGCTTCTTCACTTTAGGCCTGAATCGCTCCCGGTCTAAGTCTCAACCCAAGTTCCTCATCACCACTCTCTGCCCACCCCATATATCATGAGGACCGAAGGGGCAGAAGATGGTATTAGAAGATGGTGGTGATAGAGATAAGAATAAGTCTTATGGGAAAATGAAAGGGCGCAGTCACCGTGGAGATACAAGTCGTGAGATGCAGGATGAAGAGCAAGCAGAGCGGGCTGAAGCAGACGACGACCAGGGTTCACAACAAGGAGAGAATGAACAAGACAAGCCTAAGAAAGGGGTGGAGTTGTCGAAGGGTGAGACATCAAGACGGGACTTCTGAGTGGGCTGTTACAGGCAAGTACCCACTCCGATGACGGCGCAGGCGTGTCTGACTAAGTGCGATAGATTCTTATAAAGCGAAAAAAGGTAAGAGAGGTGAACGTGGAAAAGGGAAGGAAGCTACAAGTAAAGATCAAAAACCGATGAAAATCAAAGCGAAAGCAAAAACAAAAGAAGCCATCGCACGATTGAACAAAAAAGAGAAGTTACGGAAGGAACAAGCAGGAGTAGAGGAATATTTGAGTGAGAGGATGGAGCGTGATAAAGAGAGTAAGAGAGAGAGACAATTGGGTTATCCGGCGAGGACGTATTTAGAGGGTCATCTAACGGTCTGAGAAGTCAGAGTCCAGGAAGGGGAGGTTGAGCGTTGATGTTTCGACGAGGAGATGGAACCTAGCGTACGATGTACATTACCCAATCATTGAGCTTCTAAGGTAGTGTCCTGCTTCCGTGTGCTCGTTTGTTTCCGAGGAGCTTGACAACAATCAGAAAGCGAGTTGTAGAAAGAGCCGCCAAGGCAGGTCAGAACTATATCTTCAAACATGTCTCCTTCCCATTTATCCGTCCAAGTCTCCAATGCATTTATAGAAGACCATCCATGCGGCGCCCAACGCCACCAATTCGATGTTCAGCACCTCAGCTCAACACCACGCTTACTGACAGTAAGGTACTTAACGCCCTTATAAGGCTTCACACTTTCCGAGAACCCCCGACTCTTCCTCGTATCAATAACCAAACTATCGACTTTGATGCCACTGGGCAACCAACCCTTGACAGAGAAGCTCACCAATGCCGAAGTCGGCATCAAGATCTTGTTTTGAGCTACTTGTTTGGATACCAACTGTTCAGATCCAGACGTTGCAGGAGCTTGTGGTGCTTCGACTGGTGTGCTTTGATATCCGTCTTCGTCATAGTCGTACTTTGTATTGAGACTGAAACCGTTGCTTTCAATGTCGTTGCTGTCAGAGAGGGGACCGAGTACTGTACATCGTAGTGTAGCTCCGCCTACCACTGCATCTTTGGCGGAGATTTGCCATTCAAGATTCTTCTCGCCGGGATTGTAGGTTGTATCCCCTCGGCTTGCCCTGATATCTGATAGGTTTCGCACATCTGAGGGTAATGGTACTGTCACCACTAGATCTTCCAGTGCTGGGGTTGTAGAATTTCCAGTATTGCCCCCGAGACCAGCTCCGAAGGCTGAGTGATTTCGACCTAATGGGTTGCTTCGTGAGGGAGCAGCTGATGAGCTACTTGCTTGGCCCGAAACTTTGATGATATTGATGCGAATCTCAAAGTCGGACCCTGTTGCTCCAAGCCCAGTTTTGACTTCGATATTGACAGGTAACTTTAGAGCTGAAGTATTCAAACTCCGGATCTTGCCGTCTGTAAAGGGTAGAAGATTGACTTCATATCCTGCTAGCACGAATCTCCCGTCAGGGGGTATAAAGCTCAACTCTCCAGGGCTTTCCCTCCACCTTGCTAGTCTTACACAAGGGTGAAAGACTGGCAGTTCCATGACACTTTCGATGTTCTGTCTGCCGGACGGTGTAGATAAGTTCAACAGTAAATCAGGAACCCCCGATATCTTAGATGTTAACGCAATCGTTCCATTTGCCAAAGCTGCTAATGGTCTTCCGGAAGGTGCCATGATGACAGACAGACTCTCCACGATATCAACATACATCTCATTAGATGTATGCCTTACATTTGCTCTCCTCCACGGTATGGCTGGTGTATTTGAGAGCGGTCCAACCAAGGAGTTCGATATACTACCACCCAGATGCGGTGATTTTCTGCTCACAGTCAGCTTTATCTCTAGCATGTGTTGATGGCAGATCGGACATACCCAGGGATATTCATGCCCCCCAACAACTTCCCAATCCATCCCTCCACCTCGACCAAATCCCTCAAAGCATTCGGTTCCGTGGTACTCACAGCCCCAGCATCACACATCTCATTGAGTAGCTGAGCCACTACATCGTAGTTGTTCTCCACTTTATACGCCAATAAGGGGGCTCCAAGAAACTCCTCCAAGACATCGATTATACGATGTAGGAACTCAAATGCTAGTAAGGGCTCTAGTTCGGAGCTTGTGGTTGCGAGGAAGAGGAGGTTGGAGTGGGTAAGGTGGAAGACGAGGGTTTGTGGGGTGGAATTCGGGAGGTAGATGAGGTTTGGGCGAGGAGTTTTGTGGGCTAGGATTAGAGGGATGAGCTGCGCAGATGTGAGGGGTCGGGAGGTGTATGTGTGGGAGAGAATTGGACGACTGGGAAGGCATTAGCATTTTCTGGGAGCTTGCGGGGGCGACATCGTGTACTTCTGCTCATCGAGGATGAATATTGCTTCGATGACACCGCTCATTGTTGGCGAGGAAGCTCCCACATGTTTGGAGATTGGAGGTTCAGAGCTCTGGTGGGGCAGGCGGAGCGCGCCCTTTCCGCTCCCAGCTTCCTCGAATTTATCTTCGCGCTTCGCGTCATTCACTCAGCCACACCAGACATAGAACGACCTACTATCAGCAACTCAATATCTGAGGAGGAGGGAGGCCAGCACCTTTGCTACATTTGTCCAATTCTCACAATGGTCAAGCTCTTCGGCTGGGGACAAGCAGATATATCACAAGGCCACACACCTCTCAGCCAGGTCACCAAGTCCGATATTAGCAATGACTGTTTAGTATGTAGATTGACAGGTTCGTCATTAGTCTCTACAGCCTCCAGATGTTCGTTTGACAAAACCCTAGGAGCTGCTGCATTTGTGGGACTAGGGGCTTACAGCTTCTGGTCCGGGATGTACCACATCAACACGAAACAGAAGCAGATTCTCAAGAGCGGGAGCCCTTTCGGAATAGCGAGTAGAAAGGCGGGCATTGCTGGGATAGCGGCGACTTTGTGTGGAATGGGAATGTACAGGCTTGTTAATTAAGCATGTGTGGGCTGGTCTGGATGATGTGTCATACGGAAATTAAGTAGCATAGTGAGCTTTACGGGAGCACAAGGCGTCTGAAGAACTTCGAACTTCATTCTGGATATCTTGGTAAACGCCGCTATGCAAAAAACACTCAACGCCAACTCACTCATATCTCGTTGTTCTGCCCTACAGCCTCCCTCTTCGTCTGCCAAAGTCTCTTCTCCCTCCTCAATTGCGACTTGACGAAGGCCATTGTCAGGAAAACCGCAATGGTCGAGACCACGTACGGCAATCCCCAACCAAGACCGAATCCAACATCCTCGTTCAAACATGCTATTAACACGGTTGAAGTAATGGCAACGCCAAGTAAGACCACACCCCATGCGAAGGTCAAGTATAATATCATTCTCCGGAAAACCGGACTTACTTCATATCTCTTCATGACATTGGCGCGATATATGACGCCTCCAGATGCTTCTACGCCTCCAGCATCTTCTATGAGCGCAAGCAATGCAGGGCGCCAGGTCGAGCCTTTTGGTGTAGACGACATATTGAATGGAAGTTTCTTTCCCATCAGTGTGAGGATAGATGAGCCGACAAAGACAATGCCAAACCAATAACATATTGTAGGTGAAGCCATCGCACATAGTCGCACCCATGGCCTACTCGGAACCGTGCCAATGATGAGTTCTAATTCGACGATAGAGATGGCGCCTATGAAATTGATATGTAGGAATTCGAACTGTATAATGTCAGTTATGTTTGTCCGTGTTCTAAAGATACGGAACTCACTACTCCCCATTTAGTCCACCCGACAGGCCTGTATTTCGGACCTGTTTTTGCACGGAAGAGCTTCATTGATCGAAAGAAGTAATGTGCAAAGCTAATCATGCCATAGACGGCAGTAATGACAGCGAATACTGCAGAGACCATTAGCCATAACATCATCACAGATGACGGGGCATCGTACTTTCTTGCACACTCAAGCTCGTTCCGAACTTGAGCGCATAATAGTAGGTGATTGGCAGATAACACAAATCCAAGGTCAGGATTATGATTCCAACCCACATCATGATCCGTCGCCGTCGATGAGGAGTATGTAACGGCGGTAACGGCTCATCGAGTCCCATCTCCTGAGTTCTGGGCGACTCGATGTCCCGTTCAATATCCTCGTCTTGTGGAGAAACTCGTGTCGAGCTAGAAGCTGACGTCTCTGGTGTCTGCGCAATCTTCTCTAACACGGGGGCTGGCCCTGGCGTACGAGTCGCGGCTGAAGGAGCCATATGCTCTTGGCTTTTGTTCGACATGTTGCTGAAAGCGCGAAGAACAATTGATAATCATTACAATGAGACGATGAAATGCTAATGAAGGCTCGAGGCGCTGGCGATGGCTCCTAATTCAAGAAGGAGGTTAGGACCCTGAAGAAGTCGACAGAAATGTCTTTAACGAACGGATACCTGGGCTGAGATGATATTCTTCGTCACCGATCTGCACAAAAGAGAGCTGTGGTCGAATAGAGTTGGAACGGTGACATGTAAGCACCGTTCTCCTCGTGCTTTAAAATTCCGAGCGCTCCGGCTCAGCGCGCGTCCTAAACCCAAAATGAAACCAACTTGGACGGCAGAACCCTTAACGGTGATGTCACAAAGTCGGGCTCCTTCAATGCGTTTCTATATCAAAATCGCAGGATCCGAGGCGGACTTCGAAGGAGTCACCACGTGTATGGACGTCGAAGAGAAGATATGTAAAAGTCAATACACACAAATGAAGCAGCACCAGAGAATCTTGGACGCTCCCAGGCATCTTGGTGCATCGAGTCTGAAAACACGCTCGGACAAACGACTATCCGATTCTCCGATATTATGCCCACTCTGACCGCCTTCAGCATCTCGATCGGAAATGTTTAATGAACAATCACCAGTTCCATACCCATAAGAATTTACCAGGACTATGGCGATTACCATCCTCTCACCAGACCCGACGACATTGCCAAAGATACCCACTCATCATGCGACAGACAGCTCTTCAGACGATTCCGACGGCGGCGCGGAGCTCGATGAAATGCCCCCAGCCAAACGGATGAAGTACGACCCCTCCAAGCTCGTCACACCTGGAGAAACCGTAACAGATGATCCTCAATGGATGCGGTAGAACCTCTCCCCTTCCCCAAGCTGTTATCTATACTCATGAATGCTCAGAGGTCACGGAACGTACATCTCCCCTCCTTCCACCGACATAGTAGCCACCGTCGTAGGCCTCATCCAAACAACCAACAAGCTGATTTCCGTCCGCCCCCTCCGCGCCCGCTACACGCCTGAAATAGGCGACCTCCTAGTCGGACGCATAGTAGAAGTACAGTCCAAACGCTGGCGCGTCGACGTCGGCGCCCCGGTACTAGCCCATCTCCCCCTCTCTAGCATCAACCTCCCCGGCGGGATCCTACGCAAACGAACCGAAACCGACGAACTACAGATCCGAACCTTTTTCTCCGAGGGCGATTTGTTAGTCGCAGAAGTACAACAATTAAACAGAGATGGCAGTGCAAACTTACACACGCGGTCGCTGAAATACGGAAAATTACGAAACGGGGTGTTCATGAGCGTTAGTGGAACAGGAGGAGGAGGCGGTGTCGTGAGAGCGAGAAGACAGCTGTTTACGATCGATGCAGCAAATGGAGCGGGCAAGATAGATGTGATATTAGGAGTCAATGGGTACATATGGATAAGTAAGCATGTCGCGATTGAGGGGGCGGATACGGCGATCACAAGGGTGGAGGAGACGATCAGTACGACCGTTTATTCGAGTCAGAATGATTGGATTGGAGCGGAGACGAGGAGGGAAATCGCGAGGGTGAGGGGCGTGATTGGTTTACTTGTGGAGCGGGGGCTGAGAGTCGATGAGGAGATGGTGGGAAGGGCGTATGAGGCTGCTGTTGAGGTGCAGGTTGAAGAGGCGGAGGGAACGGATGGTGGCTTGGAGGGCAAAGGGGCCAGGCTATTTTGGGGTTGTTGAAGAGGGGTTGATGTTCGATCAAGAATTACTTGAGAACATGTCCTGGGATGTTGAATCTCAAGGCTAACCTTCAAGAGGACTGAGGCGGACAATATAGTCTCGGAAGCTCTACGCTTGTACCGCATGGCTTGCTATCCAAGACTTCCGGCAACACCTCACGAGTACCAGGATGTTCCAGGCCTTCGCCGAGGTATTAAACATTAGGACAGACCATGATCTTGATTTCACGAAGGGCCGAAGTAAGATCCCAAAATAGTCGAGCCCGAGCTCTCGAACAAAGGTCTACCCATTCCGCAGGATTCAAACAAAAGATATGGGTCCTTCTGTGCTCCTAGATTCGATCAGATGTTGGGCTGTATACTCGTAGAGTTTCCAAGAAGTATGACACTGATACAAAGCTCCACCTATAGTACGAGCTTCCAATGATTCAAGGTTCCCTTATGCTACCGCGCCAAGAACACTCCAACGTCCCTCCGACCACCGCCTCACACACATTGCCAACACCACAACCAGCACGACTATCACCAACCTTCCCCTCCAAGCCCCATCCCCATTCACCAATCCCATCAACATTCTCAGCCAGTACCCCAAACCCCTAATCTCCCTACCCTCCCTATCAAAGTTAGGCTTCAGAACACCCATCTTCTTCCACCTCGCCGACTTCCCTGCATAGGGCGGATACTTGACGTCCAACATCTTTTCCATGCATCCCGGCGTCGTGGTGATGGATCTGCGATGCGTGAAGACCTCGAAGGATTGGCGGCCATGATAGCTGCCTTGCCCGGAGTCGCCGACACCGCCAAAGGGGAGGGAGGGCATGGAGGCGTGATGGAGACTGTCATTTATGGAGACGCCGCCTGAGGTTGTCGATGTGAGTACTGCGGCATGATTAGTAATTGTTTTGAAACGTAGAAGTTAGAGGAAAAGAAGGATAAGAAGAGGGTCTTACTTCTCTCAATTTCTTCGTTGCTCCCAAACACAGAGGTAGCTAAAGGTGTTCTTGAAATTGAATTTGCAATCTTTATTGCTTCATCTACTCCATCAACAGTAAAGATCGTAAAGATCGGGCCAAAATTCTCATTCCGTACCAACGCATCATCCACACTATCTACCTGCACGACCGTCAAGCCAATAAAACACATCTCCTCGTTCATCTCCCCGCCCATCAGAATCTTGCCCCTCGTCTCCTCTCTCACCAATTTCCTAATCCTCCCAAACTCTGCCCTATCAACGATCCGACACGAATCCTCCGAATCCCTTGCCCCCTTGGGATGAAACTTCTCCAAGTTCTCTCTTAGACCCTCCACAAAGCTCCCCAACACCGCACGATCAACAAGCACACAGTTCGAACTCGCACAAACCTGACCCGCATTGATGTTCTTCCCCCACAACAGCCTTCTCGCCGCGAGTTTCGGATCCGCACCCCTCATCACAAATCCTGGATTGAGTCCCCCGAGCTCAAGACACACAGGCGTCAACGTCTCGGCCGCCTTTGCAGCTACGATCTTCCCGACCTTCTGACTGCCTATGAAGAATATCTTATCCCATTTCTCCTCTAACAAAGCCTGCATCTCCGGCACCGCACCATTGATGACTCGGTAGGCGTCCGAGTCCAGACTTGTGGTGATAATCTGACTTATAACTGTTGCCAAGTGCGGACATCTTTCACTGGGCTTCAACACAGCTGTACATCCCGCTGCAATCGCGCCGATGAGTGGTCCGAAGCTGAGCTGGATGGGAAGGTTGAAGGGGGAGATGATGAGCACGGTTCCTAAAGGCTCTTTCCGGATCGTAGGACTGAAGAAGCGATCTAGGATTGATATATCTTCAGCGGACTCGTCGCGCATCCAGCGCTCGAGGTGTTTTGTGACTGTTATGATGTCGTTCTTCACCCAGTCGGTGTCAATCATGTGTACTTCGTGGGGGGGCTTGTGGAGATCGAGATAGCTGGCTTGGATGATGGAGGAGTGGAAATCGACGATGCCCCAGTAGAGGCGGCGGAGTTGGAGGAGACGGTAGGACAGGGATTTCGTGCGATGAGTGGAGAATGTTTGGCGGCATGTTAATGCAATGGTGGGAATGCTGGAGAGGAGGGTGGGTGTTAATGTAGGGATAGCGGGAGGAGCCTTGGTATCTGGGTCGCGCTTAGATGACATTGTAGAAGATACGATGGGTGAAGCTATAGTTGCATTGAGATAGTTGGTGAAATATTAGTCGTCGAACACTTGTTGTGCAACTGAGGAAGTGAAGTAGTGAGTGTGAGGTCCTTACTCCCTTCGCTTGTGGAACAGCCGAGGCCCAGGAGCTCACCCTTGGCACAGCTCAATGAAGCAGAGCTCGACATACTCGGAAAACCACCCACACCACATTCGATCCGCTGACCGAAGCTTCTTACAGTTGGCTCCAAGGAGCTACAGGAGGCAATTCTTATTCTTTTGAAGTCGTATCTATAAAGCTTCACTATATGCTCGTACTGTACATCAATACTTTACAGCATCTGCATCCCAGCATCTATACTTCACCCTTACATTAATCTCGGTCTCCCTTTACTCTTACCCTTACCCTTACCCGCCATAGCAACGGCCATGAGAGGCTGCCGTGGAGCCTCGAGCTGCTTCTTCGCCATCGCATCTTGAATCAGATGCACACCGTTAACGACCTTCCCATCTACCAGCATTTGCTCTTCTCGTTGCTGCACCTCGCTGAACCATTCGTTTAGCTCCGCCGTCCTATGCGGATTCAAGTTCCACTCTTCTGGAAACAGGTATTTGGGCTTGGGCTTGTGGTGACGGAAATCAAAGGGTACATCTTCGAATGTTTCGGTGGGATCCTAATGCGTGTTAGCTCTGCGTATCTGGGGTTAGAAAAGCCTGAGCGTACCCTCGCTTCAGTCAAAAGCTTGTCAACAAGGTCACCTAAGTACCGCTTGTTCTTCGCTTGAGTCTCATACATCTCACAACTCATCTTGACTGTATCCGTATCAGGGTTATATCTCACTCCCACTAGCTTCACCAGCTTCTCTCTTTGCTGCCTTGTCAAATCAGGCATATCAGCCGTACAGAACTCTACGACGACCTTCTTCTCCGCCGGATGTGACTCGCCCATATACGTCGTATATCTGAACCTCAATGGCTGAGCCGCAGTAGGTGGTTCAAATGGTCTGGCCAACTCTGATAACGGTGTCAGCATGCCCTATCCTCCGACTCAGCGAAAGCACTTACTAGCCAGCAATGGCATCTCCCAGGCCGCTAACCTCGCATAATGTCTAAATTCTCGATGCTGTTCCAAGTGATGATGTCCTGTACTGGTAATCTCATCATAGCCCAACTGATACGCGTCCTCATGCCCAGGGACATTGCTATCCTCTCCCATATTGATGAAAGTTCTCTTGACTCGCTTAAACCTTTTCGATTCCTTTGCTTTCCCTATTTTATTCTTCCTATTACCATCCCCATCATCGTCATCTTCATCATCCTCATCATCCTCATCTTCATCTCTGACCCTCTCGTCCTCGTCATCGTCGAACAAGAGTCCGGATTGGTACATCTCGAGCTTGAAGGCATCGCTCTCGAGTTGAGCGTCGCGGCGCGCGGCATTCATGGACTGAAGTCGCTTGCTCAGTTCTCGTTCGTCCGGGTTGGTACTTGTAGAGAGCTTCTCTTGGGATTTTTCGTACGCAATGTTTTGGGGGGATTTTTTGTGAAGTTGGGGAGTTATTGACAGACATCGTCGGCAGATGTGGAGCCTGTTATAGAACCTTTGGCTGGAAGTATAGCTTCTCGCTAGGATGCGAGAGCTCTGTAGAGGTGCTGCCATCAATGATTGAGGGTCTATTGCTGGCAGTTTGAAAAATCGACGAGGACCTAATAATCGGAAGATAGTTTTTCCGACGGTTCTCATGTCAGTTCGCTTCGAACAGAGATACAAACATTCTTGTTCGAGTATATTATTTCACATCCAGAAGCGAAGATTATTAGCGTCAAGAACTTATGAGGGTCTTATCCGATTCAGTCACCTGTCCAGGCACTGCCCATCCACCACTTTTACGTCATCCTCGTCTCTCCTTATAATGCCATCCAACTCTCCTCCTCCTTGGCGGAAAGAAGCATTTCTAACTACCGGCGCCACCGCGCCCTTCCCTTCACTCATCAAATCCGCCCTCTCACCCGCTTTCCTCTCCCGTCTTCATTCCCTCAGATTCACCCATTTCACGCTGCAAGTAGGCACCGCATACCCTCTATTCGAGCAATTACTTCCACCTTCAGATGAAAGGTATGGGATTGTAATTAGAGCATTTGAATTTGATAGGAAGGGGTTGGGAGCGGAGATGATGAGATGTAAGCAATGGAACAGAAGGAAGGAGGAATATAGAGGGGAGGGATGGAGTAGAGGTGGTGAGAGGGAGGAGGAAAGGGAGGAGGGTGTGGTGATTAGTCATGCTGGTGAGTTGTGTTATTCCCGGCAGAGGGGGCGAGGATGAGGAGCAGCTATGAAGAGAGGGAAGGACAGAGCTAATATGGTATAGGCACGGGGTCAATTCTGGATGCCATGCGACTTGGTTTGAGACTCATCGTCGTACCTAACGACAAGCTGTTGGATAATCATCAAGAAGACTTAGCCACTGAGTTGGAGAGGTTAGGGTATGTCACTAAGTCTGACCTTGAGTAAGTCCTTTCACAAGCTCTTGTCTCGAATTCTCCAAAACCCTAGTCAAAGGCAAGATACAGTGGAATGAGATTAGATGAGCATGAGACTGACGAGAGAATAGCGGGCTACCAGATGCACTAGATAGATGTATGCATTTCACTCCAAAAGACACCTCAATACTACAGCCGGCGAGTATAGCGCCAATACTCGATGAGATGCTAGGGTATGAGAATGACCCAAGTGCACATTTGGATTGAACCAATATCTGGGCATGGCGGTTGTATGCAGGCTCAATAGGAGGTCACTGTAGAAGGGGCAGGACAAAGGAAGAGTCATTGCGTCAAAGCGGTGCCACGGTTTCAAACAGGGTTAGTGTTTTGATCTGATATTTATACCAACCTATGATTCGTTGTGACCTGTTACCTTCTCTTAAATCTGTTTCATCGCCTTCTACCGCTGTGGCTGAAGAGACGGCACTCCTGGAAACCAGCAGTCTGGATCGAAGATGACGATATCAAGAGGTGAAAGAGCCTTTCCGAAGTACGAAGCTTCACTTACTACCAGGGAGACAACGTTACAAGAGCTCTTGAAGCTATTGATCAACTATCCGGAAGTCAGAATGGATACGAAACCAATCGTTATTATACTAGGCTTCTATCAAAGGCTATTTCCAGCTTCAGGCGTTCGGCGTCTAAAGAGCATTACCGATGCAGGAAGAGATCGCCAGGTGCTTTCCACGGACACGCGATGGGAATGGGCAAGACCACAATGTGTCTTGCACTCTTCTAACTCAGATATCCTCGCGTCCTTGCCCATGAGTGCATTGTCGAGGATATTATTGGGACCGATTAACAAAAAATTCTTGCGTATCATACAACTACATCTCTTGATAGTCTTGTTACACACATGTCCAGTATTGGACTCCATATCGAAAAATATGATTTATCCAACCCTAATCATCTGGCTTAAAACCACTCCCAGAACACCATCGCAATGCCCGCCACCTATGTCCCCCTTTTTCACCTCCCCTCAAGATCCCGCCCTACCCAGCCAGGATATCCTCCACCCCTGGCCACCTTCCCCCTTCCTTTGCCCTCTCTTCCCAATACCCCTCGCGTCCACCCTTCAACAACCACACCTCCTCCTCACCTCCCACCCCCACCGCATCCGGATTCTCCACCTTTGTAAACCACCTCTGCTGCCACACTTCGCCCTTTTCTTCCAACTCCCTCCTTCTTCTCCTCTGCCCCTCCTCCAATTTGACCTTCCACTCCTCCGCCCTCTCCAGATCCCCCTCTTCGGCAGCGCGCTGATCGATCCTAAGCCTACAATCCGTAGGCGGCAATCTTCCCTTCTCTACATCCGTGATTTCATTCAGCCCCGCGGCGAAGGTCGTCAAACCGTAACATTTTCCTGGATTCTGTACGAGATCACCCACCCGCCAGAGTTCCTGTCCTGACTTTCCGTTCTCGACGAGTCGCAGGGAGGATGTCCAATTTCCGGAGGCGCCGAGACCGGTGTGATTGCCTTCTGAATCGTAGGTCTCAATACAGACGTCTTCGCTGCGTCCGCCGAACATACCTTTCTGTTTGAATTCGATGGTTGCTTTGGAACGGGTGGTCTCGTTGATGACGTTCATGCTTCCCACGGGTTCGACATATTTTTCGCCCATGACGACGTTGCGGAGGAAGACGGTGGCGATATTGAAGCTGTAGAGCTCGTCGTTTCCATCTGGTAAGCGTAGAGCGATTCGTACGCGTCCGTCTGTATTCAATTCTAAGCTCTTACCCCAGAACTTTTGAATCGGCGCGGGGGCGCTGCTGAATGACCATCTCGTCGAGTCGGCTTGCATGGCTAGCCTTACGGGACGATGAGAGATCTTCTCAACCAGCAAGCGAAATCCGCCAGGTACTTCATTGGAGGAGCGTACTAGCTCGTAGGTTTCCCCGAGGAGGGGATTGAAGGGTTTGCGGATGGCGCGTTCCTTGGCGCGATGAGCTGAAAATTGAGAGATGGCGAAGGCAGAGACGTGGAGTAGGCGTTGGGTAGGAACTTTATGGGAAGCGGCGGTGTCGAGGAGTTGGGAGTATTCAAATTGTTCAGAGACACGTTGGAGAAGTGATAGGGGCTCGTTAGCTGAGACATGCATGCTGATTGTGGAGAGGTCTTTGCCAACGTTCTTGCGGAGGAAGGCTATGAGACTGGGTGGCATCTGCACAGCTGGTGGGATCGCCTTTCGTCTTTGAGGAGGAGGATTGGCAGGCAGGGGATCTAAGGACTCTGGTTTGGTTGGAAAATTTGTAGCAGTACTTGAACCACGCGTGTCTTCGGCCCCAGATGATGTTGACTCGGCATCTGTGACAAAATCGAGGTCTGCATCTGAGACGGTCGTGCCTGCCTCACTGACGTGATCCATATGCATGAGATGTGAGTGATTCGGATCGTCCTCAGCATCGTAGAACACCTCGCTTGAGAAGGAGTCAAAGCTATTTCTTGACACCATATCAAGCGGTGGGAATCTCCTCCTTTTACTTCTTGCTATGAGTGCTGAGAAGTCTGAAAGCACGGAGTTCAGATCCTTCAGCAACGCACTGCAATGCCGATGCATATTTGGCTCCTCGTGGTGCTGATTAAGCAAAGGGCTTTTGCCAGGTGTTGTCAAGCCATTCGAGCTAATGTTGGTTGTAGTAGTAGGAATAGAGAGCTGCGAATTGCGTTGCACAATGGGTGGCGTGACTCCAGCACTAGACTTGCGTTTCCAGAATGACCTCTTCTCCACTGGCGCTGTCCCGAAATAATCACTATTTTGCTCCTGAGAGATGTTGGGAGAGAGATGTGCGTGCCTCTTCGGAGCAGTATCTGCTGACAGTCTCCGGACGGCATCTCTTGTGCCCACAATCCGAGATACTAGCCCTTCAACCTGCTCCCATTCCCTGTCTTCCTCTTGATTCGAAGCCACGTTTTGCACTCCTAACCCCCTCCCTTCTGGTGATTTCATCGGTGTTCTCTCAACCTCTACGCCTCTGGCAACATTACTCGCCTTCTGCAACGCCATCGTCCACTCATCGAACTCCTTCGGATTGGAAGCTTTAAGATGCCACACCTCAGCTCCCGAATCGATACTAATCTCCTTCCTCCTCGCATCCGCCGCAATGGCAGCTAAACTCAGCGGAATCGCACCTCTCAATGCCGACGAATTGCGGTTGTAATAGTACGATAGAGTACAAGTCACAAAGTCGAGTGAGAAAAACCTCCTCGCATAACCTTGTCCTTTCTTCCTCCTCCTCTTCTGCAGTACACCGACATGATATGTTGCATTCACGTGCTCGCCCTCATTTCTACCCGTAGCTGAAATTCCCCTACTAGATGATGATCCTCTACTTCCCACCTGCTTCATATGCGGATTGCTATGTAGACTATCCATCGAATCACTCGCCTTCGACTTGGCACTCAGTCCAGGACTAACAGGAGCGCCCATTCCACCTTGAACCATAGACATATGATGAGGTGCGTGTGGCGGCGCGTTGGACGCGTACGTCAGTATAACGATTGTAGCTGTCTTCGATACCTGTCTGGAAAACGTATTGTCGAATATCAACCCATACATTCCACCTCCTCCCATCTGAACAGGATAGGTCCCAAGAGTCACTTTATCAGCGTCGCATTTGCCATGCCAAAGTACGGGGGTAAAGCCTTTGCCTTTGAGTTCCTCTTGCGCGGTTGAGGCATCGTTTTGACCGCTCATGGGTCGTATCTTGGCATCGTTAGGGTCGGGTGTTGTCGCAGTGCTCTCGATTATGGAGGAGCTGTGCGCCGACAGTTTATTGGTTGTACTATTTGTGCCAGGGTGTTTGAAGATGCCAAAGTTGCTGTCAGGATCAATATCAGCTCTTGTTCAGGCGGTAGAGCTCTAAGACCTACATAGACTTCTTGTTTGGTTGTATGCTCCATGAAATCGTATGTTGCGCCTCGACCTTAATCCAGCGCACAATGTACGACTGTAACAATTGTTAGCTTCCTTTACATTCTTCGTAAAACTTTCCTCGTACCTTCGAATGTATCTCGAGCTGTTCCATGCCTGCCATCCTGGGCGACAATTCCGGGCGGTAGTCGCCAAAGTTCTTGACAACTATCACATGTGAAGCTGCGCGACAAATTCTACTCTTTGCATACCGTCGGCGGTACAAAGACTAATGTCGATAATGACTGTGCGCGCGGCTTACTGCACTTTACACGAGCCAGACTCGTCTCTCGATCTGTTGTTAGACAGGAGCTCTGTCGTGCTGTGCTTTTAGTCCGTCGCCAAGAGCTCCAGCCTTCTTGCTGCGCCATAGGCACGAAACAATTCAACTAGCGAGCCTCGACGAGGTTGGTCAGGACATTGGAGAACAGGCAGAGATGTGGGCAAACATATCGAAGAGTCTATGTCAAAACTATTTCATTGTAATAAGGCAGCCCAGGCAGTCAGCTTGTCCTCACTTGGTAGGCACTGACGCGTGGTCACGTTGTCTGCACCCAGCACGTCTAGCTCCGTAGAACATCATCTATAGCTCTATTAAGTACAAGCCCAATATCGAAGCTCTTCCCAAGTAAACGCTCCGCGCTCCGAATGCAATCCAGAAGATGCCCTATGCCCAAACCCAACCCCGCCCTTTGTCCTACCCCGCTGCCACTGCGCTCGGTCGAATTATCTAATCCCTCCATTGCCTACCTTCTCCGCTTCGTCTCAGCTTCATATCGAATCTTAAATCCGTTACACAGGGCCTTCATATCCGAATATGGGCTTTTCATGAGCTCGAAAGCGTTCGGTACGACACGGACAGACCAGGCGTTGGGTCGAGATTCTTGGCCTACAACGAAGACAAGCCAAAAATAACCAGGATGCTTGGGGTCGAGGCAGAATCCATAGACTGCCTTTTTGGGGTTGGCCTTGTGATAGGTTTGCAACCAACGTTCTGCGTTTATGATACTTAGCATGTTTCATGCATGAAGTGAGTTGTAGACTTACCAGTCTCAAGCCTGCTGGCAGCTTGGTACTTCTCATGCTGCATCATCTCATTGATCTTCCTAGCCATAGCTTTGACGTGGTCTACGATCAACTCGTCAAGATCACTGTAGTTGTACTTGCCCCCAATTCGAAGGACCCTGCCAAGAGAGAACTCGTTGTCCTTTTGCAATTCGAGGACATCAATGTGTTGATAGATACCATCGGCCACTTTCCAAGTAATAGCAAGATGATCGCTGCCTTTGGAAGAAGGTCGAATGACGGCATCGCCAGGTGCTTGGGATCCAAGGTATTCTTCAGCCTGTGTAGAATTGAAGGGTCGGAAAAGAGGGTGTTTGACGACTCTTTGGGCGCGACCAGTGACCTTGTCCTTCTCTCTCATCTCTTCTTTGTCCTTCTGCTCTTGTACAAGGTCCCAAGAACCATAGTCACGCTCTGACCGTCGCTTGAAGGGAATACGAAGCACAGAGTCGCGTAGAGAGAGACGAGCAGCAAAGTTGCGACGATCGATTTCGAGAAGCTTGGCCTGTGCAGTCTGTCCGACAGATAATATCTCGTTCAAACGTTTGTCAGGATCATCGGATCCTTCATGGGGCTCAACACGACCCTCAAGTCCCGAATCCAATTTGGCAATAACGAAGTCTTCCTTGGCGATGCGAATGTTGACTGAGACAACCATACCTTCGCAAAGGGACTCACGAGTCTCGCCAGTGAACATGGTGAATATCTCATCATCAGAAAGCAGGGCAAAGTTCCTTCTCAGCTCTTCATATGGAGATTGGAGCTCAGCACGGATAGTCTCCAAAGTGGCTCGTTTGCGTTGATGGTAATTTTGCTCAAGCTGCTCAGCGTATTCCTCCAAGATCAGATCATTGACCTTCTCTTGCTCATCGTCTTTGATGAGCTTCCGTACAACCGCACCAGGTCCACCTTCAGCAACTTCGGCCTGAACATCTTCTTCGTCGAGTTCAAGAGCATCTGCAGCCATCTTCCTACCTAGTTCGTAGTCCTCTGGATGCACTCGAGTGTTGTCAAGGTATTCGGACGGAGCGGTTGAGCTATCATACTCGATAGATAGAAAACTAGCGCAGTTATGCCAGACTTTGGGTCCGACGACTTGGAGCTTGCCATGCTCAACATCACCAACCAACTCCTCGCGAGTATTGACAATGCCTCCATTAGTATTGATGATCTTAAGCATGGTCGCAGCTTTGCGGGGGCCAAGACCGCAGACGTATGGTAGCAGGTTGGCTGTATACGCATCGCCAACGGCCTCGTTGATATCCACACCACAAAGGTTGACCATGTCCACCATCGCTGTCTCGAGATACTTTCGTAGCTTATCCTGTGGAAGAAGCTGCTGGCAAGGATGGAACAGTAGAGATACGGTGTCATCCCCAAGCGCGGCATACTCCTTCATGGGGTTCTGCAGGTATTTAGCCAATGCCACAGTATACCTGGTGAGCGGTGCGAGTGAAGGATAATCGGCTACGGCTCGTGGACTGTCTTTGTAGAGTCGTGCAACTTCGTCATTGACGACCACGACCTCGAGAGGCTCGCTTCGCTCTTCACCAGTATCGACATCCTCGAATTCTCCACCCCTGAGGTTGGAATCGGCTACCAAGTTACGAAGGTATTCGACGAGTCGGTGTGCGTCAACGGAGAACCCACTGACACCCAGAACATCCGGCTTCCTACGATGAATCAAGTTTACAAGAGCACTCCTGCTGTTCTCGTCACGTAGAAGCTTCTCGAATCTGCCGCTTTCCAAGACCCTGCCATCTTCCTCAACCCAAGACCAATAAACCGGGTCCCGATTGGGATCACCCCCTCCATTGGTAAGTGCGAGCACTCGCGGAATCGTACCAAGAATCATACCCTTGGGTTTGTACGGAGCTTGGTCTAACTTCTTCGAGTACTCGTCTCGAACCTGCTTGAGGATCGAGTCTTCACAAGCTGTCCTCATGCTTTCCTTGACACCCTTGATGATGACTCGTTCAAGCTTTTTGAAGGCAATATCAAGAACCTTTTCTCGCTCTTCGTTCCAAGCATCGGCAATTTCGCTAAAGTTGTCAGAAGTAAACTCCGCGAGGAGTTGTTTTCGAAAGGTCATCTCAGTCTGCAGGGTGATCTTGACTTGCAGAAGACCCTCATCTTCTGCCTTTAACATCTTCAGGAACATTTCCGGTTTGCCAGCAAGATCGCCAAATGTCTGATTCCTCATGTACTTGAGGTCATAGTATTGATGTTGTTCGTCGATTTTTCTTTGTCCAGATTCGGTCCGAAGACAATCAATGACTCCGACCTGGTAAAAGTTCATTCGAAAGTACTTGCGCATACGAGGATTCATATAGAGCTCTTCAGCATACATCTCTCTCGCCGCATTGAGTACCGCTGCACCAGTCCTAAAGTCTTCTTCGCTTGTCATGGTGTCCGCAAGATCCATTGGTCGAAGTGCTGGGTCTTCGGTATAAGTCTTCCTGCCCTCTTTCAGAGCATTCTGGGCCACCTGATCAGGAGTGATTCCGAACGATTTGACAAGGTTATATGCTCGGCCCTGCCTGACACGATCATAGATAGACTTCTTGATCACAGTCCTACGTTTTTCCTTGCCCTGGTCATTTGAGGCAGCCAAATCCTTGAGCTCCGATGCATAGCGGAAGTAGATATAATCTTGAATGTCTTGCAGTTCCTCCATAGTGACGGCAGCTGGGAGCAAATCCTCAACCAAGTCGTCTTGTATATCGGCGACAGCCTGGATATTCATGAAGGTCTTGCCGAGTATGCTTCTCTTATCAATCAAGGCTCGGAACTTGAGATCGAGCTCCAATATGCGCCAGAGATCATCTTGGTTGAGTAGCTTTTCGGCCTTGACAATAAATTCTGGTGCATCTGGATTGCCATGATTGCTCCTCTCCTTTTTCGCATGGATGAGATAGTCCTTGCGGTGTTGGAAAACGTAGGGAACCTCGAATTCATCGCTAACGAAGAATTCCAGGACCTTCCCTATGGCGCTGGTGAATGGAGCTTGAAGTCCACTATGAAGTTGCTTATTGGGCCACATGAGGCTGGTAATCCATAGCGCTTCTTCTTTAGACTGCGGCTCGGTGAGCGAAAGGTGCTTGTAAGGCTTACGTTCCAATTGAAACCTTTCTGGTTCATCAGCCCATCGAATGAGATTGTCGTCATCTGTGAGCATCCTCTCGACCAATTGCGAAGGTTCGAAGACATCCTTGAGCTCCAGGTTATGATCCGCTGCCTCTCTTGCTTCAGCCTCCTCTTCCAAAGCCAAAGCCCAGTCGTAATCGTCGCCATTGCCAAAGATAGCTTCCATGTCCTCAAGAGCATCCTTGTCTATACCAGCTGCATCAGAAGCGCCAGCGAGCCCTCGCTCCCGTGGGCGAGCTACCTCCATCTCCTCCTGCCTTGCCTTTCTCTCTTCATCGTCTTCCAAGTCATCCTCCTCGATGAAATCCGCGAATTCATCAACTCTGTGACCATCAAGTCGCCCAAAATGACGATCTGTCTCGCCTGGCACCTCTACCTCCTCATCGTCAGAGAAAATCTCATCGAGACCAAGTTGCCGGCGGGGTTCGCTATCTTCTCGGTGGCCACGCTTGAGGCGTTTGAATTTGGGCTGCGGAAGGGATTAGATGCGGCAAGTAGATAGTAAATGGTGATCCTACTTGTGATGTAGCCTTGCGCTCCCAGTCAGGATGAGCCTCTCCGATCAGATCTAGATCCTCCTCGTCGAGAACAGCTTCCTCTTCCTCGCGTTCAGCTCGTCTACGCTTCTTGTCCTTCTTTCGACGACGTTCGCGCTCTTCCGGCTCTTCATCTTCGTCGTCGATAATAAAGCCTTCGCGAACCTAGCTCAGGATCAGCGTTGCATGTGAGTGGGTGCGTCAATGGACATACCGCCGCTGCTGCCTCCTCATCCTCATCATCTTCCTCCTCGCTCGAATCATCCTCCAGACCGCCATTCGGTCTCGCCTTTCGAGCTCTCACCTCGCCGGTCTCTTCGTCAAACGATTCATCATTCTCCTCGTCATCGAGCTCGGCCTCCCCTTGAATGAGCTCTTGCATGCTCATGTTGCCAGTGTGCTTTGTTGTTCTGCCCAGGACAGATGTACGTGTGGTCGCAAAGATGCGCAAAAAAGGGGGGATGCGAGGAAGAGATATGGAGCTCGGAGGAATTGAAGGAAGTCGGAGCGTGAAAAGCTGTTGCGTGGATTGTGTGTGCAAAGGTGACTACTGGGAGTGAACTTCAGTGAAGTCGATATTTTGAGGCTCGCCCTTTTTGCGGTGCTTCGGATTCTTCGGGTCGGGATCGGATGAAGTGGGATTGGGTCGGCTTTTCCGGCTATCAGAAGCTGGCTCGATCCTTGTTTCCATTATTATTATCATGGAAACGTCTGCATGAAACGTACTGGAGAAGAATACAAGTACTGCATGAATCTATGTGTTCGTTGAGTAGAACTGGATTGGCTCATGTCTTGAGCAGAGATTAATCTGAGGAGATCCCATCATTGTTCATATCACCAATACCAATCACCTGTTCCTGTACCCATTACCATACGGATACGGTACTGTAAATGTAACCAACGAGGGCTTGCTGGGCTGGCGACAAATAACAGTCTATGAGACGCCAGCACCACCAGCACCACCAGCACCTTTGCTCTCTCTCAAGACCCCTGAGGCCCTCCATACTGTAGTACGTTTCAAGCCTTTCCATGTGGATTCAAGCTCATATCTTATTTATTTAAGCTTAACCCATGCTGTTCATACTGTAGGATTCGTATTCTGTCAGCCTAGACTCTGGATTATTTACGGATACAACAGCAAACGCTAAAGGTTGGCCTTCCCCTACCCTTCCCCCTTCCCCTTCTCCCCCCGCGCTAAGATCTGACCGCCTTGACATCCCCAGAACCAGATACCAGATCTCAAGCCCGAGACTGACACGCATACACCTTTCCCAGAGTCAGAACTGGAATGCTTCTGCTCTTGTCCAATACTTCTGGAGTATCGACAATAGTCTCAGAGCCGGGGTTTCTGACAATACGCTCAGCCTTTGTTCACTCAACTACATAACATCTACCAGGCCGTTCTCGATCAACGCCTCTTAACAGCAAACGGAATCTTTCTGTTCGATTTTCACACGAGTCTCACAACCAACATAGTACCGGGCAATACAGGCAACATGTCAGAAGGCATCGGCTCAGGACGCACTCTGAAGAGGAAGAATGTCAAAGGACTGGCTTTGAATGCGCCCGCACCTCGAACGGTCGCTCCCTCAGAGAGTGATATGCAAGTGCCTGGTGCCAATGTCAGCGAGAGTACAAAGCATACGGCACAATTAGAGATCGGTATCGAATACAAATTAGACTTGAAGAGGGAGGATCTGGAGGTGCTGAAGGATTTGGGACACGGCAATGGAGGGACCGTCAGTAAAGTCAGACATCTGGCGACGGGAACTATAATGGCGAGAAAGGTACGCTTGGGAGACATTCACCAGCTTTCGATCAATTACTCACTGTGGAGTAGGTGATACATGTCGAAGCGAAGAAAGAGATGCGGCGTCGGATCGTTCGAGAACTCCAGATTATGTACGATTGCAACTCGGAGTATATCGTCAACTTTTACGGTGCTTTTTTGAGCGACAACAATGATGTTATAATGTGTATGGAATATATGGACGTGGGGTGTGTCTTCTCACTCGGATGCACTGCTCTAGCGTTAACAAGTGAATAGCTCTCTAGACCGCATATCGAAGCACTTCGGACCAGTACGAGTGGATGTGCTCGGGAAGCTTGCTGAAGCTACACTTGGAGGTCTCACCTACCTCTACACCAAGCATCACATCATGCATCGAGATATCAAGCCTTCCAATATACTGGTGAATTCCAAGGGCCAGATTAAACTCTGCGACTTTGGTGTATCAGGGGAGCTAGTCAACTCAGTGGCTGATACATTCGTCGGAACGTCAACCTACATGGCACCAGAACGTATTCAGGGTCAAAAGTATACAGTCAAATCCGATGTATGGAGCTTCGGTCTAGCAATCATGGAGCTCGCCATCGGAAAGTTTCCTTTCGACGCTAGTGAGCAGCTTTCAGATGGGGATGGAGCACCGGCGGGTATTCTCGACCTTCTTCAACAGATCGTTTACGAGCCAGCACCAAAACTACCCAAGAGCGATGCATTCCCTCAAATACTCGAAGACATGATCCAGAAATGCATGTCCAAATCACCCGAAGAGCGTCCCACGCCACAAGAACTCTACGTACGTATTCCCCTATTTACTCTCACCCTCCCCCTCCCCTGCTAATCTCACATAGGAACGCGAACCCTTCGTCCAAGCCGCCAAACGCACCCCGGTCGACCTCAAAGACTGGGCCATTTCGCTCATGGAGCGTGACAATCGCAAATCACATCTCGCACCCCAACTCTCACCCGCAACACGCGACCTCCTTCGTGGGGACGACTCCCCCACCACAGCCGCCGCCAACACCTCTGGCGAATCCCTCGAAACCCCCACTTCAGGCGACATACCCATCACCCGCTCCAACGACATCCGCTCCAACACCAACTCCTCCATGGTCTCCCCACCCTCCAATCACACCACCGAAGGACGACGCTCCCCACCCAAAAACGGTTCCGTAAGTCTCGGCCGCGCTACAGGCGCTGGTTTCCACCCTGGAATGTCGCGCGGCGTAACGACCAACTCGGTGCCGAAATTGACGACGCTGAACGCACCTGATAGGGAGGCCGGGTTGGCGACAAGTGCGAATGGGACGAGTTTCACGACTACGATATTACCGATGAGACCAGCGCCGCCGACGGAGAAGTTGCCGCCCGTGCCGAGGAAGGAGGGCGATCCGAAGGATAGGAGACAGGCTGCTTTTGGGGGGGTCTATGGACAGGGATATGGAAGGGGTGGGGAGGGATATTGATGCAATTCCATGTAGTATTCGGGCTGGAGGATTAGAGTAAGAGATTTGATGGACGGTTCGAGCGACGAAGGGATTGGAGTGTGGTGAATGATGTCTGATGATTGACATTTATGGTGAATCCGGTAATTCCTCATGAGCAGGCGAGACGCAAGGAACTTCAATTGCATCTGGAGGCGTATACAAGACATGTGCTAGCTGGCTGCAATGTTGCAATTCCTTTCTAGCTCGTTCTTTGACGCCAGTTGAGATGAACATCAAGTAGACGATACAGATGATAGCCAATACATCCGTACTTCGACGGACAGCACCACTGTCTTTGAGTGGCCATGTTCATGGTGTCTCTCACTTCCAAGTTCTCCACCCTAGCTCACAGCAAATCATATTGAACCTTCAATTAGCAAGTTTGAAAAGGGTATGTATATCACAAATCACACTATTCTAAACATCTACACCCCCCTTCTCAATTCCTTATTTTCTCTTCCCAATTTTCTCCTTTCAGCGGATCAAGCCAAGCCAAACCAAGCCAAGCCAGTGTGTATGTTTTTAATACAAGCAGTTCCATCAACGCCATTCCATGCCCCAACCCCGCAGACTATGCATATGGATCCCAGACGCAAATGCAAACCGTGTACACATTTCTCAATCCATCCTTTTGGTTATCCCTCGTCATAATATGCCCCTCATAGAGGCCCTGCACAAAGGAGTTCGAGAGCAAGAGCGGAGACAAGATCAGAAAGGTTTCCCCTCCCCCGAACTAGTCGTCCGGTTCCTCCTCTTTCCTCCCGTCTCCGTTGCCGTTTCCATGCTCGACGTACCATTCACAACAGTATTCAAGCCACTCAAACCAATTGACCTCAAACCTATGACACTATTCCTCTTGCCTCCGTCCCTATCTTTGATCCTGAACCCCATCCCCGCTCCACCATCCCTCCTCGGTGTCACAGGGGCTTGTCCTTCCACTGCAATGCCCCTCTCCACTACACCAACACTATCCCCCAGAGTAGTTCCCTGCAAATTCCCGGTAGAGGTCGTACTCACAGACGCCAACGAACTTCTCGATCCCCTCAGCATACTTGTTCGCGGCAGACGACTCCTATTCAGACCCGATCCTGGTGTTGCTGCTGTTGTGCCTGAGAGTTCCGCGCTCGTGCGTCGCGTCATGCTGAGGTTGTTGATAGGAAGGATGGTGGAGGAAGGACCGTCGCGGCTTTTGGGTCGGTAGAGACTGCTCGGCCTGGTACCGTTGATAGGAGGGGCGGCCAGACGTCGGGGTGTGACGCTGCCTTCTACGAATGCACTTGCGCTCGCGGTACTAAATCCCCGGGCATGGGCATGGGAATGTGTAGGTGTCAATGGGGCGCTGACCGCACTTGTTGGGCCTAGAGGGGTGAATGAACTTTGTCGTCGAGCTCGTTCCCTTTCGCGCTCTTTGCGACGACCTGAAGATCCTGAGCCGCTGTCTGAGGAAGTACTACCATCGATTTGAGCGCGGACGACTTCAGCTGCCATGTTTCGAACCAGCACGGCATTGTCGCTTTCCGCTAGTCGCTTTATGGCGTCGAAGAGTTCGTGATTTGTTATCGCTTCGCCACTTTCTTCTTCTGTGGATGGAGGAAGACTGTTGGGATCGCAGATACTGCGAACGATTCTGAGTAGGTTGAGTCTGACAACTGCTTTCTTGTGGTAAAGTTTTTGGAGGATGCCATTGTACATCTGAGTGTTTGCGAGTGAGGCAGCGAGGGGAGAGGAAAGACGGAGGAGTTTCTGAAGGGGTTCGAGGAGATTGTAGTCGAATGTTGAGGCGCGGAGGGGGAGGAAGCAGCGTGTGATGGAGGAGGGGAAGGAGTTAGTGAGAAGAGAGGTTTCGACGCGGGCGGTTTCTTCTTGTAGCCTTTGATGGGTGAGCATAATGGAGAGAGGAAAAGGGAAAACGGAAAGATGGGAAGAGAAACGGCTGTAGAAAGGAGGATATACCAGATGAAGATAGCGTCCAAAGCGGTAACCTGCCAATACTGATCTTCCAGCAGAGAAATATAGAACTGCAAACCCTTGTTTTGCCATAAGTACTTGCGTCCCACCTTCCCACTATGCGCCATATCACATAGAATCGGCAACGCGAATTCCTTCGGTGGTCTATCTTTCTTCATAATCTTTTGGAGCAAGGGAATGATGCCATTTGCTGCTGCGTCTTCTTGACGTACTTTGCTAAGACGACACAGGTTGTACATTGTATTAAGGACTTGATTAGACATCTCGCGGAAGTGGGCAGGAGCTTTCTTCATGCTGGCACTGAGAAGATCAATGAGGAGCTCGATGGCGTGCGCGGCATGTAGGGATTCGAGCGTGGTGGAGAGCATAGAGATATTCTTGATAAATTTCAGCATGGTGATTTGATGTGCAGCAGTCATGCGGTGGAGGCCTTTGAGCACGCCTGAGGAAGTCAGCATCATGTGCATTGAACAAACGGAGGTAGACGTACGCTTCAGTACGACATGGTCGGCCACAACTTCCTTGACATAGTTCTCTGCTTGCGAGAAGAAGTAGAAGATGCCAACAATGCGGCCCTCAAGGTCTTCGGGTCTGTCGTCCTCTTCATCTAGGACGTTCTCCAGGACTAGAGCAAGTGGTGACAATATCTTACTCCTGGAGAAGATCCTACAGAAATCATTCTTGGGAGTAGGACCCTGATCTAATCAGTATAATGTGAGATGAAAGTTTGCTTGACGATCATACTTGCAGCTCGAAGACGTTCCAAATACCATCGACTCCAATGAGCACCAAATCTCTAGCTTCATCATAGTCCTCGTCGAGGAATTCGATCAAAACATTTAGACCACCAGCACTGACAAACATCTGTAGAGTCAGGGTCGAAGTCTGGAACATCTGTCGCACGAATGAAGCAGCTTCACGCCGGATCTCATTTGCATACTGTCGTGCTGTGAACTTTGTAATGACCGGAATGCCACCAACGAAGCATAGGTTCTCTTGAATCTCAACGTCATTGGCAATGATCTGAGAAGGTTAGCAATACACCTCCATGCTTTTCAGAGGAAAGCATACCAAGTTGACGACCTTCAACAACCGCAGGACCATACTTTGCCGACTCTTGACTGTGCATGGCTCAAGTATCTCAAGGATGGGAAGCATACCATGAGCGCTGATGATCATGCTCTTCGCATCTTCGGACTCATCCAAGACGTCCAACTGCTCAAGTCAGCAATGTGACACGATCTGAAGGTGATGCTCACCAATTGCTCAGACAGTTCAGACAAGATGTCTTCAGCTTGTGTTGTCTTCAAAGAGCTGACCAACCCTTCAACCAAAGTACAAAGCCTTGCATGCTTGTCTCTGGCAATGTTTGCATGCAAGTCCATCTCATCAAACTGCTGTTCAAGTGATGCGAACGGGTCATCTTCATCATCCTCGTCGCCGAGCCACGACATACTACTCGATAGTTTCGATAACATAAGCGCACCCGCTCCATCTTCTGACTCTTGGTCACTCTCCTCTGTTTGTACAATGGTATTCTGATTGTCGAAGACGATGTCCGAGAAGTCTTCGTCATCTTCACTTTCAGCATACCTTTGAATTTCAACAAGTGATCTAGTCCGTCGCATTGCTGGATCCTGATCATCAAAGTCCAAAGGAACCCTCCGAGGGGTGACACTTTCACTTTGCATAGTCGCAGAAAGTGCTGTTGTCTTCTTGGACGCTCGTGATGATTTGGTTGACAAAGGTTCATCCTACACATTTGGAAATCAGTCCCAAGGTGAAAGGTATGATAGACTACCGGGTAGGAACAACCCACCTTCCGGTGTAGCCTCCTATCAAAGACGCTATCATTTTCAACAAAGAGGTCAGAGTAATCTTCGACTGACTGCTCTCGGTACAGATTTGCTGGTCTTGAAGGGATGACGAACTTGTGTTCTGCTTGAACCTTCACTGGAGATTTTGGACGCTGAGGAACACTACTTGATGTCTTCCTCCCCGGAGCCTTTGTTGGCTTCGCACCTAGTACCATTGGAGGCTTCAGCTGGTAGGGACGGATGGTCTCGAGCTCATGACTATCAAAGTCTGAGGCCTCGAATGGCCCCTGGATGGTCACTGATTCTCCATCGTAGTTCATGCCATTACCATTAGCATCAGTGATAGAGTCCATAGAGGCGAAAGATTTTAGCCTCTCTGCCGTAAGAAGCCCAGCAAAATTGTCATGGGGTTTGAGATGAGGCAATTGAAGAGCACTTGGTGATATGGAAGTAGCGAAGTCATCGTCCCAATTATCATCACCTGCACGGTCAGCGTACTTCTTGAAGGAGCATCACCACTCACTAATTGAGTCTGGAGATCTAAATGCATCGGCTGGATTTCGAGGCTTCGCGATAGACAGTGGACCCTTGACTGGAGTGGTCAAGGCGGAACTATGCTGGTCATTATAAGCGTTTCGCACAAGTGCGTCTCGTCTTGGAGGCTGAGGACTAGTGACATTAGATCGTCCCGACGCTCGAAACGATCCTCCAGCAGGAGGCGATCGAAGTGCTTCGTTCCACTGCTTAACTTCTTCCACGGCTTCGTTAAAATTGGTAGGTTGTTTAGCAATAGGTGCATCCGCACGACGGGAACCGACAATCCATGCATGCCTTAGAAGTTTCCTTGCAGACACTCTGAGATTTGGGTCTTTTTGGAAGCACTGCATAAGGAAGTCTCTGGCTGCCTGCTACTGATTAGCCCTTAATCTTCCGAGAGTGGGACTATACTCACGGGAGACACTCCTTCGGGCAAAGGAGGATGGTCATCGTTCACAATAGCGAATAGCGCCGGCATCGGAGCCAACTTATGATAAGGGGGTTTGCCCTCCAGTAGCTCTATGACCGTACAACCCAAACTCCAAATATCTGAAGCTGGTGTTGCACCAGAGAGCTGTATAATCTCCGGAGCCATCCAATATGGGGTACCCACCACTTGTGCTTCCTTATCTGCACCAGTCAGAGTACTTGTGGATACTCCAAAATCCGCAAGCTTGACTTTCCCATCCTTCGTGGTCAAGATGTTAGCTCCTTTGATGTCGCGGTGGATTACACCCTGCTCGTGAAGATATAGTAGCCCAAGTAGGATCTGTCCCATGTAGACGCCCACCAGATTCTCCGGAAATTTGCCATAGCTCTTGCATATCGAGTGTAGAGATCCGTTCTCGCAGTATCTGCTTGGAGTCAGCACAGTGACATCCTTTGTAAGCAAAGTGAACAGACTCCAATATGATATTCAAGCAATCCGCGGATTTGACGAAGCCCAGGTATTTAACAATGTTGTCATGCTGCAATTCGTCAGCTCGTGTTCACCGTCGTGAAACTATATAAGTAGGCCTTACGTTGAGGTTCTTCAAGAGGTCTATTTCAGCCTGGACAAAAAGTTAGCTTGAGCCCCATGCTACTCGAAATTTGATGATACCTCGATCATACGCAACTCGCTCTTTGGCAGATCACCCAGCTTAATCTGCTTGATAGCCACAGCTTCTCCGGTGCCCCAATTGAAAGCCTTGTAGACGGAACCGAAAGCTCCTTTGCCTAAGCATTCTCCCAGTCTCTGTGAGATAAATAAGCAGACGTCTTACGACATGGCCAGAA
>Ga0115846_100210_pt1 | contig 30758 bp, 32 predicted proteins | sample InSIn5gowninarea_2_FD_83860 | JGI IMG/M metagenome (GOLD analysis project Ga0115846, IMG submission 83860) | reverse complement strand
TGACAAAAACATCCCTAATAGTAGCTTCTTCTAGGGTGGAAAGACCAAAGTTTGTCTAATCCAGAATTGTACCAATGTCATTCATTGCATCATCTCTACGGACGCCTGGCTGTTTTGATGGCGTTGTGGGAGGGACACGTCGAATGTTATTGCGCAGGCTGTCTGCTGCAGAGCGACGGTCCTCTGATGGTTTCTGAACATCACGACTGCTGAATTCTGGTGTCGGTCGGTGGTGCAACCCGGCGTGGTGTGGAACGTGGATCACAGGTTGCTGAATAAGTGGAACGGCCCAAGTTACGCGTCTCGTAGTAACTGCATTGGCCATGTTCGAAGATGCGTTGAATGAGACTTATCTTGTTGTAGCACCCAAAATTGGCAGTCTTTTCGCTATGCGATGAGGGAGATGGAAGAACAAGAATTTGTGAAGGTGAATTACACCGGCGCGAGCTGCACCCGATGACTGAATATCATGAAGCTGTCTGTCGTCCAATAGAGTTTGTGACTCTGCCTGTAAGCCCTAAGCTGTGCTTGACACTTTATCTGTTGTATAGGTAGAGTAAAGCGGTCTTTTGAGTCGGTTTTGGCTGTGTTGGACGTGACTCTTGACAACTCGATGACTCGACGGTCTGTCTCGCGTAGTGCTGTAGACGACGCGTCAATCAATTAATCCGACATTCATCTTACCGCAAGTGTTGCATGTTCAAACCGAGTACAATCGAATAGGCGATCCGGCCTTGGTGCACGCTGTGCAATCAGCAACAGTCTGATTTGAAGAACGCACATCGAAGTCATCGTAGGCGGAATTAATATCAATTTTCAGTTATTTTGACGGTGTTCGCTCGACAAGACAGCGACTCTCGAAGTACTAAATCTCCAGCTAATCAGTGAGCTAGTGAGCCAGTCGTATAGCGTAAGCTAGTGTACCTGGTTATGCCGTCGTATGATTGAGAGTGTGGTCGTTCAGGGTCGCGGTGTTTTTCCGCGGTTAAAGATGTGGTTCTCATGACCTAAAGGCATAGCCTAGGTTACATCCGCAGCGTAACATGAATGGCATTGGTACAATTCTGGATTAGACAAACTTTGGTCTTTCCACCCTAGAAGAAGCTACTATTAGGGATGTTTTTGTCAGGAAATCCTGGTCGACATATTGTCACGAGCGCCTCTTCTGACCACACTCATCTCAACAAAACTTGAACCTAGACGCCCTCGTCTAAGAGAAAGTAAGGTTGCTATACTTTGATGGGCATGAACACCGAAATGGTCGTGGAATATGATCCCGGCTCGGTGGTGACTCTACGAGAATGGAACTTACACAGTTTTGATCCTTGTAATCGTGTCGAACCACATGCACTGCATGTTTTCGTGACCCTCTCAGAGTAGATGATCGGAAAGTGCGTCTTCCACGTGAAGGCAGATACATCGGGGCAAAGTCTCACCACCCAGTCACGCATAGCTATACGTCGCGCGTAGACAGGATCCATTTTCCGTCGAGCACGCTCTCTGTCGGACTCTTTTCGACGAAAAGCAGGATCCGTACGGTATGCCCGGGCCTGTTCACGACGCCCAATCAAGCGTCGATTAATCTCTTCCTGGCTGAGCTGTCGCCTTTCAGCTCGCTCTTTTGCTCGAGCTTCTTTCTCGGCCAGTTGCCTTTCAACTCGAGCTTCTTTCTCGGCCAGTCGCCTTTCAGCTCGCTCTTTTGCTCGAGCTTCTCTCTCAGCCAGTCTCTTGGCGCGTTCCTGGGTTCTAGCGTCTTTTCTGGCTTGTTGAGTCTTCTTCGTCTGTTGCCTTCTAGCACGCTCTTTTGCTCGAGCTTCCCTTTTAGCAAAGACCATAGCTAGCCTACCGGAAAGTTCTTGGGTTCTGGCTTCTCTTCTGGCTTCTCTTCTGGCAAGATAGGCGGCTTGTTGAGTCTCCGTAATCGTCACGCGACAGACTTTCTGATATGCACATAGCTCCTCCTTGTGATTCTGGTAATACTGTTTGGTACGCTTCCTGAACAGATCCGGATTTTCGTCTATCCGCTTTTTCTTTTCTTCCAAGATGGCCTTCTTGTGTTTTTGGTCGTACAATCGGTGGTACTCTTTCCGTGCTTCTAGGTATGCCTCAAGTCGCTGCTCGAAAGCTTTTTTGGAAGTTTCTTTTTCGGCAGCTTTACATGTTGTAGACGACATGCTTTGACGTGGCAAGCGAGTAGAAGACACAGATCCGAAGAGACATGAGATCGTAGCTATAAAGCGTTTGCCCCGTGTAAAGACGAACATGACTGCTGCTTGAAGATTATCGGAGGGATTAAAGGAAGGCTTCAACAAGTGGCAAGGGCGAGAATGATAGAGGCTTGCCAAGCCGGGACATCTCGAAGAAGCCGAAACCTCTCGCGCGCCCGCGACAGCAAGCTCCCAACCTTGAGTCAAGTCACGGTGTAATCCTTGCATTGACGAACAACATCATCGCTGATGCAATGCAATTGAAAATCTCGGATCGAATTCCTCATAATCAGGTTTAGGTCAGAAGTGGGTATGCCTGATATTATGCCCGGCGATATATGTCCTTGGCGGTCTGGAAGCGAAGAGGCGCGTTCGTACAAAATTGCGGCGGCATCCATCGCGCCTTCCTAGTCAACGTTTGCTACTTCTCACCACCTAACTTAGCTATTGTTTGTCGCAGACTCGCAGTGAACCGACAAGCCCTGGAGGAATATCGCCCTAAGATCATAATCGACGACGCAGTCACGTCATTCCTATATGCTTTCATAGGCACAATTGTCCCCGGTCAACAGCAGCGTCCGTGGAGAGCGCCCTAGCCATGTTGACGGCTCCTCGAATCAGTGGACGTTTCACCCAGCTCCTGCTGTTGGCCGCCATCCTTCTCGTCCTTACCGTATTCTTATACACCAACGCCGACGCCATTCATATTCCTGAGACCGTCTCTTTGAAGCCTCCAACAAAAGGCCGACCACACCATCCCATCGATGATTTGATTGAAGAGGCGGATCGCCAACAAGATGCACTTTTGCAGAAGCAGTCGCATACCCTAGCTGACGCAGTGCGCGCATACGAGGATCGCAGAGGAAGACGACCACCACCAGGTTTTGACGTTTGGTTCCACTTTGCACAAGAGAACAATGCTCTCGTCGTTGAAGATTTCTTCGACCGCGTATACCACGATCTCAACCCCTTCTGGGCTATTCCTGCCTTGGATATCCGTCAACAAGCCGGCGACATCTTCCATCGCATCAGCGTTCGCAATGGCAACACTTCACAGCTTAGTGACGAGCCTCGTGTCTGGCTGGACCTCTGGGAGAACTTGATTGGCACAATCGCCCAACATCTACCCGACATGGACATACCTATCAACGTCATGGACGAATCGCGCGTCATTGTACCATGGGAAACAATAGACGAGTACATGACTGCAGAGAAGAAGTCTCGCCGCATTGTTCCTGCTTCCGAAGTCGTGCGCAAGTTCGGCAAGACTTCTGTCGGCAAAGATGAAGAGGTGCCTCCTTTTGATCCCCAATGGGAGGGTGGTCCGTACTGGGACCGTGCCGTTATCGGCTGCCATCCCGACTCTCCTGCTCGCTCATACAAGGCAGAAGTCGACTACACAGCCTTCCCACCTTTGAACAATTCTTACCCAGAGAAGAGCTATGAAGGCTATGTTACTAATTGGACGTACGTAAAGCAACCATGTGAGCATCCTCAACTCCAAGGTCTTCACGGAACATTCGTTGAGCCGATCTCAATATCAAACTCTAGAAAACTCATGCCCCTATTTGGAGGCTCAAAGCTACCCATGAACAACGAGATTTTGCTACCGCCAGCTATGTACTGGACGGACGACCCATTTTACTCTGGAGGAGAGCAACATGGTGCTGAATGGGACAAGAAGAAGAACAAGATAATCTGGCGTGGCGCTGCCTCGGGTGGTCGTAACAAGGACACGAACTGGGCGCGCTTCCAGCGTCATAGATTTGTCTCGATGATGAACAGAACCAGTATTGCTCATGCTGAAGAAACGGGCAAACAGCCCAACTTCGAGCTCCCGGAACCTGGACAATACGACTTACCGCCTGGGTCTTTGGCAAAGTGGGTTGGTGAATCAGCCGATGCGGCTTTTGTCCATCTTCTCTGTTTTCCTGATACTCGACCGCCTTTCTGCGACTATGATGATGCATTCTACGAAGTCAAGCCACCTATGCCCATGGGTGAACAATACGACTATAAATATCTGCCGGATATTGATGGCAATTCTTTCTCTGGACGCTACCGAGGATTCCTCGGATCGACATCTCTTCCAATCAAGGCTACTATTTACGATGAATGGCATGACTCCAGAATGATGGCATGGAAGCATTTCGTGCCCATGGACAACACATTTGTGGATGTGTACGGCATTATGCATTATTTCTTGGGTGGCCGCGATGCAGCAGCCAAGAAGATTGCGCTCGAAGGCAAGCAATGGACTGAGACTGTTCTTAGAAGAGAGGACATGCAGATCTACGTCTTCAGACTATTGCTCGAGTATGCAAGAGTATGTGACGACAATCGAGAGAAGCTTGGCTGGGTCAGTGGGATGGAGAGTTTACTGTTGGCCGATATGGGCACGGATGGGACGAATTAAGAAGCTACGAATGAGTAGTTATGAATTTAATGTCTTGAATACCTCCTCTTCCACCGTCCTTTGATGGTTCCATCCCCTTTGGAAAGAAAGTTTGGTATGGATTCATGAGTCATGGCGCCAAGAGATTGGGCGGGGGCCGGAAGGAGCGAAGGTGTCGGTGGATTGACTGTTTTCCAACCAAAAAAGTGTTTTCGACTCATCTTCAATCTTTCTGACCAAGTGGTGAATGCGCGCAGTTCAAATCAGAAGAGCTGCATCTTTCTTTGGTCATTCCCCTTCTACCATCCCTCGCCAATTCAGCCGGTCTATTTCGCACCAAGTCCGATCGCATTTCCAGACCTTCTCAATACCTAAATCCTTCAATCACAAAGGCGTCACCATGGAGGATCTCACTTCATCGCTCAAGACTCTGGGCCTGTCTTCAGTGCCTCAGCTTGAGAAGATCGCTACCTTCCCCACCTACAACCAGGTCGACATCTACCGTTCTCACATCGCCGAGCTGCTGGCGCCCATCACTGGTGTCGCTGCCGAGCAAATCTACCCTCTGCTGCAATGGACTCAAGTTCTGGAATATGGTGACTTGATGTTGCCCGTACCTGCTCTGCGCATCAAGGGCAAGAAGCCTGACGCTCTTGCCGTCGAGATCAAGGACAAGGTAATGCCGTCTTTCTACAGTCTGCCCACACGCGACACTGACATGAAATGCAGTTCCCCGAGTCACCCCTCCTCCTCCCTCCCGTCGCCGAAAAGACCTTTGTCCGTTTCTTCTTCAAGCCCGACCCTCTTGCCAAGCTTGTCCTTCCTTCAATCCTCAAGAACACCACCAAGTACGGTTTCAACCCCAACCTCGGTCTCAAGGACCCCAAGGATCCCAGCTCGGAGAGAAAGAAGATGATTGTCGAGTTCTCATCCCCCAACATTGCCAAGCCTTTCCACGCCGGTCACTTGCGCTCAACCATCATCGGAGGTTTCTTGGGCAACCTGTACGAGGCTGCTGGTTGGGATGTTACCCGCATGAACTACCTCGGTGACTGGGGTAAGCAGTACGGTGTTCTGGCTATCGGTTTCGAGAAGTTCGGAAGCGACGAGGCTCTGGAGGCCAACCCTATCGGTCACCTGTACGAGGTTTACGTCAAGGTCAGCGCCATTGCACACGACGAGGCCGAGCAAATGAAGGCCTTGAAGGCAAAGATTGTCGAGCTCGAGGGCAAGAACGAGTCGGTTGTTGAGCAACAGGCCGAGATTGAGCGCATCGAGAAGACTGGTATCGACCAACAAGCCCGTGACTACTTCAAGCGCATGGCCGATGGCGAGAAGGATGCTCTGGGTATCTGGGCTCGTTTCCGCGATCTTTCCATTGTCAAGTACAAGCAGACCTACGCCCGTCTCAACATCACCTACGACGACTACTCTGGTGAGTCGCAGGTCAAGAATGAGAGCATGGAGACTGCTGCCAAGGTTCTCGAGGAGAAGAAGATCAGTGAGCAGAGCGAGGGTGCTGTTCTGGTTGACCTGACAAAGTACCAGAAGAAGCTCGGCAAGGCTCTGGTCAAGAAGCGTGACGGCACAACCCTTTACCTCACTCGTGATATCGGTGCAGCCGTTGAGCGTCACCAAAAGTACCACTTCGACAAGATGATCTACGTTGTCGCCTCGCAACAAGACCTGCACTTGGCTCAACTCTTCAAGATTCTCGAGGTCATGGGTGACGAGTACGCAGAGGTTGCCAGCAAGTGCCAGCACATCAACTTCGGTATGGTCTTGGGTATGTCCACTCGCAAGGGTACTGCCAAATTCCTTGACGACATCCTCCGTGATGTTGGTGAGAAGATGCACGATGTCATGCGAAGCAACGAGGGCAAGTACGTCCAGGTCGAGAACCCCGAGCAAACCGCCGACACTCTCGGCATCTCGGCCGTCATGGTTCAAGACATGAGCGGCAAGCGCATCAACAACTACGAATTCGACATCAACCGTATGACTTCATTCGAGGGCGACACTGGACCTTACCTCCAATACGCACACGCCCGTCTCTGCTCGATTGCCCGCAAGACAGAGTTCACAGCCGAAGAGCTCGCAACTGCCGACTGGTCCCTGTTGACAGAGAAGCATGCCGTGGACGTCATCCGCTCCCTCGCACAATGGCCTGACACGTTCACAAACACCATCAAGACTCAGGAGCCCGTTACTGTCCTCACATATCTGTTCAAGATGTCACATATGTTGAGCAGTTCTTACGAGCAGTTGAATGTCATGAAGGCCGAGCCTGAGGTCAAGAAGGCTCGCGCTGCACTTTACGAGTGTGCTCGCCAGGTCCTGTACAACGGTATGCGTCTGTTGGGCTTGAACCCTGTCTCGCGTATGTAAGATGGGTTTTATGAAGGAGGTAGTAAGGCGAATGGGCATGTTTAGATGTTGATACCCTGCATGGCGCAAGGGACGAAAAGACGATGATGGATTTTCTAGTTTACGTGAAAGAATAAATGATGAAAGAGAATTAGACCAAAGTTCAAACTCTGTAATACGGAAGTGTCGAAAATCAAGGTTTCTTGACTGACAGGACCCTGGAAAAGTCGCGCCCGGTTGCCGTGGGGAAGTTGGTGTTGATCGACAAAGGAAGGCGCGTCCAACCACTTTCCCAGCCATTTCATTTTACCAGCCATCGCGAATCAAGATATACAGAACTTGACCGTTTGTTTCTTCCCCTTTGCGCCTTGCATCCACCTTCTGATGAAGTTTTGAACCACAACGTCTGTCTCGAACTTTGGATCATCCGCACACCGTTGCAATCATTTATCGATACCACCGACTATCCACACCCCCGCGTTTTGAACAACCATCTTTACGACCATCCCACATTCCAGAGCTTGACGCTGGACGCGAGCTTCGGCTCAACGAGTTGAATCAATCATGGCTCCCGTCGTCGTCTCTCACGTCGCCCGCGCAGCCACCAGAACCCTCACACCCTGCGCTGGCTGTCTCGACCCTTCCAAAGTGAACAACAAGATCTACTTCTCCCTCTTCGCCATCATCGGCGCTGCAATCGTCGTCGCGTCCATCTGGTTCTTCTTCCACGCAAAGAATGGCGGCTTTCACTGGCAACAAGGCGACTGGGATGACTACAAATCGACCGTCTTGCGCAAGAAAGATGCCAACGGCAATACCATCTACTCTGCCCGCTCCACCATCATGCCACCCAGCAAAGGCGACAGGATCGCTGCCAAATCCGTTGTCGGCTACGACGAAAAAGGCAGAAAGGGCATCATGGCTGTCAGAGGCTTTGGCGGCAGTCATTCGGTCTACTATTCCGACTCTTTTACCCAATACACCGGCGGCGATCGCAGCGATGCCATGACTTCCATCTCTCGCAACGAAAAACGGCCTGCTAAGATGCAAATCCGTGGTGGTCATGCTCCCTCCGCGACTACCGATCACTCTCGCCGCTACCGCGATCGTGACCTCCGCGACTACAAGCATGAGAAACCCGCTCGCGTGGGAGGCATGAACAGATCCGCAGATGGCACTACCTACGACTTCTCCGACCGCAGCGAAACAATGACAGAAGCCTCCTCCGCTGCACCCATCCTCTCCTCCTCTGACCGCAAGCGCGAGAAGGCGGAGAAGAGGGCTGCAGAAGATGCTGCCCGTATGGAAAGAAAATGGCGCAAGGAAGCCGAACGTGCTGCCGCCGCCCTGGCTCGCGAACAAGCCTCTCCCTCTTCTGCAAAGAAGCCGTCCACTCCCAAGATCTCATCCAGCCCCAAGGTCGCCTCGTCTCCCGAAAAAGTGGTCAGGAGTTCAAAGAGAGGAGCCAGTCGCAGTCGCTCCAGCAGTCCCAAAAAGTCGCAACCTCCAAGACAACGCGATTACTCCTTCAGCGGCGCCCCTGACGAAATCTCCACCCAGTACACCGGTACTTCCTACACAGCTACAACCACCAACCGCACAAACAGCAGTTACTACGATGCTTACCGCCCCCTTGCTCAAGCATCTCCCCAACAACAATCCACCTCAGAACAACGCAGAGACCAGCGCAGATCAGAGCGCAGACAATCGAGCTCGAGAAACAATTCTGCATCTCCATCAAAGCAGCACAGGAGCAGTAGATACACTTATGCAGATAGTGAGGCTGCGAGCTCGGATAGAAGTGGAAGATATGAAAGGGTTAGGGGTGGTGAGGGTAGGAGTGGAGAGAAGAAGAAGAGTAAGGGGAGGGATGTCATGGCTGGATATCGGAGGGGAATGGATAGTTTGGGTAGTGATTCTGAGTGAGGTGTTACTCTGGATGGCGATTGGTGGGCAGTATAATGAGGATGAAGTTGAGAGATTGCTTACGGAGACACGGCTGAGGGAGGGAGAATGACAGAGGAAAGATACCAGCATGAGGGGGAATATTCACAACGATGGCACGAACGAAGATTGACGCAACGCAGCGAGTTTTCCTTTTCTGTTTTTCCTTGGTTTGAAGGATAGCAAGGACGTGTTTATAACAACGAACCACACAATAAACAGAATGAACAGAATGATACACACATAACAGAAGCCACACCTACTATATCCCGTGCCCCATGTACATCTAACAATCCATCCCATCGCAGCTCTTCCATTGTCCTTTGCGTGCGTTGCCCCCTTTTCCAGTGCTTCCTTTCTCTCCACCATCTTCTTTTTCTCCTCTCTATGATTCCCCCTCTGTCGTATCTTCTTCTTCTGCCCTCTCGAAATATGCTTTCTCTTTCCTTTTTCTTCCCTTTACCATCCCACTACCTATTTCAGAAGCTTCTCATGTTGGGAAGATGTTGAGTCAGAATTGTCCTGCGACACCACAAAGTTCTACTAGTACCCTTTGCATCCCCTCATTTCCTCATTCCCCAATCTTCACATCAATAATTTGCATGCATATGAGGAGATGTTTACATAGGAAACAGCGCAATGCTGTATGCTTTTAGACACGAGTGGAGGGAAAAGCGTGTTTTCAGATGTCGAATAGGCTTTTTTTGCAAGAAGGAGTTCAGGAAAAAGCAAGAAAGAGAGCACGGGGTTCGAGAAGAGTTGCTCGGAGGCCGAGAGTGAGAGGCGATAGAATGCCGCCGGGGTGTCGATTGTGGCTGCGACGAATTTCGGTTCTTTTTGGTGTTTTTTGGTTGTTTTTTTCGCTCGGACTTTTGGATATGGTGGTGGTGATTCCCGCAAAGCTGAGTGCGATGGACTTTGGGGAGTTAGAGATCGTGTTCGATGCGGTTGTATGAGAGAAGGTCGCGTCTGTTCTGGTGTTCGCTTGAGCGCCTTTGTGTAAGGGAGGGTGTGTGGTGGAGAGTCGTGAGGCATTCGAGATGTTTCGAGGTGTGGCGACTTGTGGCGAGATGGGGATAGTCCAGGGTCTTCTGCGCTGAGTAGAGTAAGTCATTCCAGGGCTTGAAGAGTTTGGCTGGACATTTGAAAACGCCCCCGTCCAGTCCGTGGTTTCCGAGGCGTGGTGGGTCCAGGTGCCGGATGTGGATGGCGATTAGCTGGATCTGAACGCGACCACGATTTCTAGTGTAGTCCTTTGCCGCAATGCGGATCCCGCGTTCTTATTTCAGCCTGACCCAAAAAACCGAAGTGTTTTCAATAAGGCAAGAAATCCCAATTCTGATCGTGCATGAAGCTATCCCAATCATGCGCTTCCCCTCTCTCCGTACTAGCCCAAAAACTCTCCAACACTTCCAAACTCCGATGGATATTAGGGATATGCAGCAACTCAAACATATTTTGCAATAATCTTCTCACCCTATCCCGATCTTCTCCTTGGGCTTCACATCCAGCGGCAAACAAAGGTGTCGTCATTACCACTAGAGGAGTCAAGCCAGGAGTAGCAGTCAAACTCTCTATACAGCAGAGGATCGTGCGTACGGAACTCTGCACTGGAGGTGAAAAAGCAGAGTGGTTGGAGATGCGGCGGTATATGTAGATCAATGCCATATGATGCCAAATCTCATTACAGCACAAGAAATCCGCTTTTTGGCGTGACGACAGCTGTTCCTCGACTCCGGGGCGAAATCTGGGGGGTGCGATTTTGGCTTCGTCCAATCTTGCCCAGATGCAAGTTGCAAGTGACGCAGCTTCCTCGTCTAGATCTCCCTCTTCGAGGATGGTGGGTTGAATCTCATTCCGTCGTTCCCAAGCCGCCGCGCCGATTTCCCGGAATATGGGTGTCAGATCTGTGGCGAAACCTGCGTATTCGTCGAGATAGACTTTTTCCTCTTCATCGCCGTCGAGGGTGCGTGGGTGGCCGAATCTCGCCAATTGGCCAGAGGCGAGGCCGTCTGTCGTGAGCGCTACAAAGGATTCGGTCATGTTGTACCAGCGTTTCAAAAAATATCTCGTGCTGTCTCGTTGTTTCGAAGAGTAGCCTTGCCAGGACTCTATATCCAGCATCAAAGCTTTTGCGCCTTCGAAATGAGCGCGCCAGGTTCCGGGTCTGTCGCCGCCGGCGTGAACTTCGCAGAGGAAGAGTGTGCGGATGGTGGCGAGGAGGACACTGCTTTTGTTGACGTCTTTTTCAAGGAGATCGCTTTGGAGGCCGAAGAGACTGTTGGTCAGGAGGCGGGAGATTAGGGGATCTTGACGGAGGGTGTTGCTGTCGAAGCCTTGTCGTGATTTGTGGTGGATGGCTGATAGAGCTGCGGTGGCGTAGAAGAGGGTGGGACTTTGTAATGCTGCTGGGACGATTACTCGACAGACGTCTTCTTGGACTTTGGAGTGGCAGGAGATGACGTGTGAGGTTCCGTTGATGAAGTGGTCCAGTAGAGAGCGGTCTAGTGTTCCAAGATTGACGAATGGGTCGACTGGTGTGAATAATGGGAAGAAGTCGATGTCGTAGTCGTCCAGTTGTATACCATCAGGTGAGGTTGTAGAAACCAAGGTCAAAGAGTCGTCCAGATCCAGATCAAGTGGTGGTAAGTCGTGCAAGTCTGGCTCTCCAAGAAACTGCTCAACAGGTATCGCTTCCTGTACCGCAGGAGCTGGAGGTGCAGTAACCCTCGGAGGCTGAGGCTGAACCTGGAAGCTGTTGACAGTATAGATGAATCCCTTATCCACACTACCTATACCCTCATCAGTCGAAAGATCATCCCAACATTTCTGTAGCATTCTTACCAAGTTTCTTAACCTTGTCTTTCGAAGCCGTCGTAGTATCAGAAATGCACGCTCCAAACCTCGATTGACCGAACGCTCTCCCTCCCCATCTCAACTTGACCTCATAAACACATTCCACATTAGCAGCTTTACACCTCCCACACTCTGGTCTATTCTCATCGCATTTCTGCCTCCGTTTTTTACACCTCGCACACCCACTCCAAGATCTTTTATGCTGTGCTGCGCGAGTAGTGGCAGGAGCTTGTTTTGCCGAGGCAGATGCAGGTGCGGTTGATATCGATGTCGAAGCTTCAAGCACTTCAGAATCCCTCTCGGCCATTTTAGGCAGGTGTCTGTCGAGCTGTGACTTTTGTGCAGTGGGCGGGGGTTAGGAAAATCAAGGTGGTCTACGCCGCATTCTGATAAGTTGTTTGGTTTGTCAATGTGTGCTGTCAGATTTGAGAGTGGGTTTCTCTTCTGCACTGCAAGCTAGACTTTTTTGCCTGAAGGATGATTGTGATGTTTGGAAGAGACTTGTGCAAGGGTAGGGCTATCGGAAGCCGAAAGGGGAAAGTTGAAGAGATTCTTGGCGATGTCGGCCTGGTGTGGGAACTGGTGACCCTGGCGAGATATACCTCGGACCCCACGCTAGCACCCTGATGTCGCGTTCGTACGTGTGTCGCGTGTTGATGTCTTCAAGCTGAGAAGGGCATGTGTAAGAGTTGAGTGGAGGTTGACTTCTTTTATAATCTTCCCTGCCCCGGTAAGTGCTTGTAGTATACATCGTCTTTCATCTTTTTCGTCTTCAGCTCAAGCAACATAATGGTCGTCCAACTCTCCCACCGCAAGTCCCTCCGCTGGGTTCCCGGTGAGCCCTCCGAGCCAACCTCAACCCTCGTCCTCGACGTCGGCAGCTACTTCGTCGACCTCCGCATCTTGAAATCCAATGGCAGCATCGACTGGGCCATGGCCGGAAAACGCACAATTCTCTCCGAGTCACCGCGTAAGTATTTCCCTCTACCCTCACTAAACGACGTAGAGATGAAACAAAGGCTAAGCGAGGACCAAGTAAAATGCCAATGGGCAAAAGAAATCTGCTCCCAAAACACCGAAGCCCACGACGACATTGGCGAGTTCGAAGACCTGCCAAACGGCGATGCATTAGAGAAAGGTTCAATGCCTAATCCTGATAACAACGATGAGATCCAAGCATACGAAGAAGTCTGGGGAGGCATCGATGTTCCTTCTTCCGACGAGCCAGCCTGGATTCTGAGGAGTAAGGATGATAATGGCATTACGTTTGTGGGAAAGGTGGGAGAATATTTTCAAGTGTTGAGGAAGAGAGGGGAAGGGCCGTTTGATGCGTTGAGAGAGCAGAAAGAAGGTGATAAGTGGGTAGAAAAGTATGCTGTTGGTGAAAAATTGCCTTCGATCAAGGAGTTGGGGGAGGGAGCTTTCAACACCAAGAGCTGGAGACAAGATATCGATGTCGAGGTTGCCGGAGTAAAATACACTGTCTACGCTCTGGAAAAGGCATGAGCTTCCAGACATAGAAAGAAACGAACACATATTTATTGCAAAGGCTATCCTATACAACCTTCTCGAAAGCCAACCGACATTTCTGACCCTTGGGTCTGCTAGAAATGATCTGATCATCCAATCGCATGTCCGCCTTCTCCTTACCCGGCTTCGTTTGATATGTTCCATAAACCTCTCGCAGCAGAATCTTCATCTCAGCCAAAGCAAGATGTTTCCCAATACATCCTCTTGCACCTTGCGAGAAAGCAAAGAACATGCGGTTACGTTCAAGTTCCCCCTTTTCCTCAAGCCATCGTTGCGGATTGAACTGCTCCGGCGAAGGAAAGACAGTGGGATCTTTGTGTAAAGTCCAAGGCTGGCAAGACACAATGACACGACCGGGGATATAGTAGCCATCCAAAGTGGTCCCAGAGTCCGGAGTATAGCGAGGGAAACTCATGGGGATGGGTGGGAAGACTCTCAATCCCTCTTTCACCACCGCATCCAGATAAGGTAGTTGATCAAAGCTCTTGCCTTCGCTGCTGTTGATTTCTTCCCGCAGCTTTTGTTGGATATGCATGTTATGAGGCAGGGAGAGTTCATGCATGAGGAAACATAATCCATCACCTGTGGTGTCGATGCCGGCGGCTAGATGATCCATACATTCTGCCGGTGCGGACAGCTCTTCCAGATCAGAAGCTTTGGAATGCAGTTTTGATATCAGCGAGTAGGATGCCGGGTTTGATTTTTGCGCTGCTCCGAGGACGAAGTCGTTGGCTAGAGGGACAGATCTTGAGCGCTTGGAGTTGAACTTGTCGAAAAAGGCAGCTAGTCCTGGTGCATAGTATTCCAGATAGGGTGCTGCATTGAGTCAGCATGGAAAGTGAAGGGCCAGTCTGGTTGTTGAGACAAACCTCGCAGACTATCTGCATAAGACATTTCCTCCATAATCTTCAGATCCTCAGGGTCAGATAGTGAATTCGTGCCATTGGGAGCAAACAGATGCTGACTCGCTCCATCCAGAGCAAAACAATGCAAATGCACCTATCACCAAGATCAGCACAGCTCTCTCGTCAAACGCTTCTCTACAACTCACATAAACATCAGCATCACCCCCATCCTCAGCCAAGCAGTTCTGAAGACATTGCCTCGCCCTCACAGTCAACGCCTCGATAGTCTCCGGTCTCTTAACATTCGTATTCGCATATCTATCAGCAAGAATCCTCTTCCTCTTGCTATGCTCCCCCCTCGGCGGCATGGAAAACAGCGTCTTGGTCCCAAACTGCTTAAACAGTTCATAAAATTCCGTTCTGTCAAAGCCACTGCCGCCGGAGGTGTAGATTTCCTTCATGACTTCATAGCTAGCGAAAGAAATTTCATTGGGTCCGAGGCGGACGATGGGGCCGTGGATCGTGTGGAGGGAATGGACGTAGAGGCGGCGGTTACCGGTGAATTCGTTGTAGATTAGATAGAGGGGGGTGAAGAGTGTGTAGAGTGGGCCGGGGAGTTTGGCTAGAGGGGAGGTGAGGCGGGTGTAGAGGAAGTAAATGAGGGACAGTAATGGGACAAGGTATATGAAAAACATGGCTAGCGATTGATGTCAACAGTGAGAACAGAGGACGGAGAAGTGGTGGTGATATAGCTATGGAAGGCTACATGTAGCGAATGATAAGAGTCCAAGAGGTGGTGGAGCTGTCACACAGAACACGTAGTCCCAATCAAGCAACTTGAAGCGTAACATTCACGCCCTTTATGTCAAACCTTACCGGAGGATGGAGTAGCACTACTATCGTCTAAGCAAAGGTGTCAATACACGGCAAAGATGACCGATAGCCCTTATCGCAACATGTACCTCGGGAAAGTAGCTTGCCTGCTCCCGCAGCCTCGCCTATCTCGGCAAACTCGCGATAAAGTTTTCCGATACCGCTGCCCCGGACGATATCACCACCTATGACGAGGCCCTTGTAAACATCATCATCGTCAAACCATCACGGTGCGGGTAGTGCGGCTAATAGTAGAAACGTATATAAACCATAGATAGTGATACATATCAAGTTCGTCTTCCGCTCATATATAATCCTCCAGCTATCAGTATCATCCGACTTGTTCGAGCCATCATCTCATATCATTTGAATTCGAGACTAGAAGAAACACACACACCATGCCTCTTGTGAAAATCGACATGATCAGAGGCGTCCGCACGCCCGAAGAGATCAAAAAACTCGCCGATGTGGTTCAAGAAATCATGTTGGATAAATTCGCAGCACCGGCTAGAGATCGCTATCAAGTATGCTTGTTCCTCCCTCCGCCCTTTCTACCTTCTCTCTCCTCTGCTATCATCTTTGCTACCCCCTTCCACTCCATGACGAGCAGCTTGACTAACGTTCTCGCTCAAAGGTAATAACCCAACACGAACCCTACGAATTAATCTTCGAAGATACTGGTCTCTCCATCCCCCGCACCGACAAATTAATCCTCATCCAAATCTTCCAACAAGGAAGAGATGCGGAGAAAAAGCAAGCTATTTATGCAGCATTGGCGGAAAGATTGGAAAATGAATGTGGAGTGCCAAAGACGGATTTGGTGGTCAGTTGTAGTGCGAACACCAAGGAAGATTGGAGTTTTGGGTTGGGACGAGCGCAGTTCTTGACGGGAGAGTTATAAGAAAAGAAGGATTAATTTGGGAAGTCGCTAATAGAAGAGACGCTGACGACGAAAAGTGCAGGGACACAAATGAGAAAAAAAGTGTACATCCATGTGTAGTCGTAAAGTCGGTAATCGAGAAACAATATCTATGTGCTTGCGAGCGAAGATCGCACTGATGGTTTGTAGTGTATTCTCATCTTCTGTCGGGAATGGGTTCGTAGTCATCCTCGGCTGGCATCATCTTAGCAGCAAAACTGATGCCGATGATGTCGAACAACAGCACGACCCAAGAAACCGTGCAGAGAATCCAACTCTTGTCCAACTTCCAGCCAACAAAGAAGCGGTTGTCGTGATCGAAGAGGAAAGCCTATATCGCGCTTGAGTCAGCATATCTCTCACCATAATGTAACATCGTATCGCAATTCCACATACCACAATGGCCATGGCCGCGATCTGGCACACCATGACGACACCAAGCATACTAACACACATCTTCCATCCACCCTCTCTGTTGCTCCTACCTCCCAACAACACAACCGCAAAAGCCACAAAGGTAGCCAATTCCAGGACGACTGAGAAGTTCATCAAGAAGCCAACACTTCTCCACATGGAGCAGAAGTATCTGTCCTCGCCATGGCAGTCTTCATAGACTGGGAAGGATGTGCAGGAGCCCGAGAGGGAGGAACAGCGGCGGTGCAGACCGTAAGATACGTGGATGGGTTTTTGAGAAGAGGTTGTAGGCGAGGTGTAGGAGATCCAGGAGGGCAGGGCCATGGATGTGAAGGTCAGGGCGACGGCTGTGAATGCATTAGCGAGGGTCAGAGAGCACAGAACTGGCGACGGTATACCAGCTAGGAAGACCCAAAGGCCGATGCCATAGACCATACGGCGCGTCATGTTTAATATGTGTATATGAGTGTCGCGAGTCGACTTGAAAGAGCGAGTCGTTCGTTGAGACACTCGAGGTTCAAAGATCGAGTCCAGGCAACAGGTCGAAGACGAGAATGCTTTCCTGGAACGGGAGGATGCAACGAGTTTTCACGCGACGATAACAGACGATAGAAGAGACGAGATGTCGGTGAACAAGGACCTGCCTCCTTCTGCACGTCTGCAAGCGATCGCTTAATCCTGGCGCCTCCTGCCACTTTATCGCACAGCGAGATCGAGCGATAGCGCTACGTCATTCTCCTGCCGCTTCGCATACCAAGAAGCCAGGGTCATCCCCCATACATGATTCTGTAGAAATATCCGAGACAATAGATCATCAGCACCAGTACTTGTGATATTAAGAGATGTTGGAGATTGTTTGAAATAACATGCTTGGTGCTTTGTCTGAGTCTCGGAGGATCTTGACACGACATTACCGAGATATGCCGGTTTTACGAGAAACCGTCTTCATTGCGTGCTGTTTCATCAGCGCTGCAACCGCATACAATACATATTTCGGCGAATTTGATGTGACAAAGTGAAAATGTAGCATCAAGCAAAAGCAAGGTGACGAAAAGAGAGCCAGTGGAAGATGTAGTGAGCAGCTGATTGATGGTAGGAGTCATTTGCGCATCTGATGGCATTCTGGAGTCACGGCGACCTGCTTCAGAGGGCGCGCTTCACCGGTGTTGGTTCATGTGCGCACTGTGATTGAGATATAGCTGAAGTAATTCTCATGATCAAGGGAGCCGAAGTTATGTCTCTCTCATCTCTCCTCGAGTGACGGTCCAAGACGGCGTTGAAGCAGAGTGCAGAGAAGGACTTTGACATGTGACAGCCCAAACATTGAGATTGTTTTGACACGGCGACGACCAACACAACTCTCACACGAGCTCAAACACGGACCTCGACAACTTGTCTTTGCTTCTCAACTCATACATCTCTTTGTCGCTTTGTCTACAAACATAGTCGAAGTCATGAGAGGATACGACAACAGGACTACGCGCCTGGCCAAGGCGGGATGGCTGAAACGGCAAGCTCCGAGCCAGTTTGTCTCTGGTCGCAAGGCTACATCATCTCCAAAGACCACCACAAGACAAAACATGTCATCAGTACCGTCCAACCCACTCAAGAGAAGAAGAGCCGGCTCAAAAACAAAGCGCACACATCATCTCAGTCACATCCAACAACTGCCGGCCGACACGGAGCCCGCGGCGCAAGATGAGGCTTTCATCCAGGCCCAGCTGTTGCGCTCCATCTGCACCGCCTTGACCATAGTCGGCTATGAAAGTGTCAAGCCCTCAGCTCTGGAGATGTTCCGTGCAGAGGTTGAAGAATGTGAGGCGCATCCTCTGACATTCACACCAGGCGCAAGTGGCTGATTGAAGGCGACCAGACATGATGAACTTCCTCACAACCGTCAAGCATTCAATGACAACCTCACGCCGAACGACTGCAATCCCGCAAGACTTTATCCTCGCCCTCGCAGAAGCCGGCCTGGAATCACATCACCTGGAACCCCATCTACAGTTGCGCCTACCCAACGACATCTCGAACCCCATCATTCCTCCTCCACGGCCGTCAGAAGCCCCACCGCCAAACCTGGCACCCATGTTAGGACGAGAGTTGGTGACACCAGCCACACAGCAATACGGATACATACCCTCACATTTCCCGCCACTACCAAGCCGTCACGCATGGCAGGGCACTGCTGTCCTCACCGAACGAGAACAAGATCCAAGGAGAATCCGCGAACGCGCAACCGACGAAGGTGTACAAGCCGAACATGCCCTTCGCAAACTTACTGCTGCCAACAAGGCCCGCTCACGCCAGGCTCCAGTCGACAAAGCAAAGGACAAGCTATGGCAAGACACAATCTCCGACCTACTGGATGACGAGGACAAGGTACCAACGCAAAAGGACGCAGATGGCGATCTCAGGTTGGAAGGATGCATGGACAGTGGTGGAAAAGTTAGCAGCACGGCCGATCTGATACGGGAAGGTGGTGGCTTGATGGTCAACCATGACCGTAATCACTGGCGTAGAGGGAGGGGTGCTGTGCATATCTGATCCGGGCCAAAAACCCACATCTTTAGCGAGGCGTTCTTCTATTACTTCTGCGGCCGGTCAATGGAGTTTTTAGCTGGGTCTGGGCATGGCATCGAACTTCGTAAGGCAGTCAATGAGATACCCCCAAAAATGACACATATTCTTGCTTGCAATCAACCATTTATGTTCCTGCATCAGCCAGTAGCTTGAGCAATTACCTCTGTTCGCTTCAATACGTTCCGTTCTTGCTCTTCGTATGAATGTGATGTGCTCTTTCCATTCCAGCCAGCCTCGAGCGGAGAGAAAAAAGAAAACAAAAAGAAAAACTCCCAGTGACGCCTGTCAACCTCCATGCCCTATCCACTTCCCACCAACGCCATCAGACCCAAACCATCACCACTCAATTCTCCGTCTCCCAAGCAGTCGTCTCAACAGTCAATCCATCCTTACACCTACCACCCACCCATCAAAAGTCAGCATCAAACTCACAAACAACCCATCCCCCATCTTCCAACTCTCCCAGCTTCCATCCCCCAGCTTTCCCGCCTTCTCCATCAAATAAAAAACTCACCTCCTAAACACCCTGACAATAGGCGCACAAACCACAATCCCATTCTTATGTTTCTTGTGCCCTTTTACTTCACAATCGAATTGCACCAATTCTTGCAACTTGCACTTGTTTAGTTGGTGTTGGTTTTCCGGTTTGCGGAGTTTGCCGGAGGGGAGGATTTTTGTTTTTGCTTCCAGGTCGGCTGGGTGGAAGGGGGAGATTGAGGGGGGCATCTTTTTAGGGAGAAAGAAGGGAGAGTTAAGGAGGACTTGAGGGAGAACAGAGCAGGGTGGAAATTGAGATTGTGAGACAGAGGGTGTGGTGGACAGAAACGATGGCTGAGGATTTGGGAACGAGAGAGCTGGGGATGGTGCGGAGTCAGAGGTTGGATGAGGTGAGTTCTTGACATCTTCTCTTTCGTTCCTTCCACCAGCATGATTTCTGTTTTTCGTTTTCATCACTTGCTCAATTAATCGAAGGCGAAAAGAAAAGATCAAACAAAAACAAATAAAGATCGTCATGCCTAAACACCTTTACGACAATACTCCCTCACTTCATCCTCGATGATTTATACATACTAACCTCGTGCTCTCAAAAAGCTCCTAACAACTCTTCGACTCTTGCAAGACCCATCAGCGAACTCAAAACTCGGCATTCCTGCTCTAGACAGGCTTCTTGCAACCAACACACCACGATTCGACCCTACGAATTTATCTTCTGTACCCGCACCTCCCATCATCGAAATCACAAGTCCGGTACCAAAATCTGGGAAGACGGAGCTGTTGTCCTGGATCATCGCTCAGTTAGTCCTCGGAGACTTGACGGATCATGATGAGCAGTATCATGCTTCAGCGGAAGATTCCACGAAAGACGACACAAGAGAAGCAGGGAGCCAAGAGAGGATCGAGCAAATGGAGACACTGGAGAACCAAACCTCAAACGATGAAACAGATGCAGAGGCAACAGTACTTCAAGACGAACAATCCGAACCTCTGAAAGACCCACAACCAAACCCAGGACCACATCCGCAACAATCCACCCAATCAACAGCAATAGCTCTCCTAGCAACCTCCCCAATCTCAATCTCCCACCTCGGCCAAATAACCCTCCATCAGATCCAACAACTACATCCATCCATGACCCTCACAAAAGCCCAAGAACTCACCCATACCGCTCTCTCCCACATCCACATCTTCCAACCTCAATCTCTTCAATCTCTGATCTCCACAATCTCCACCTTACCTTCCTACTTCCTCAACCCAAGCAACAAAAGCTTCGACAGAAAATTGGCAATCGTACTCGATTCCGCCAGCGCATACTTCTGGGAAGACAAACATTCCATGGGAGAGAAGCAAGGGCAGGGAAACGTGGGGAAATATCCAGCTCTAGCCGCAGTGTCGAAGAGAGTTTCCGGTACTTTACAAGCGCCTATTTTCTTCAGCACTGAGAATATCTCACCTGTCACTGGCATCGCATCCAACTCGGGTACAGCGGAGACGATGATGGCATTACGACCATCTCTACCGCCTCCATGGTCAACGCTACCCACTCTCCATCTCGTAATTTCCCGCCCTTCGATCCCCGGTTTCAACAAAGACACAGATGCACAAACAGCGATAAGAGAGACCAAAAAAGAAGACAAAAATAGGCAGGGGAGGAGAAGAGAAGCAGGATTAAAAGTTTCCGTAAACCAATACGGGAATGAAGGATGCATGTCCACCTCTCACCCATGCCAATCTTTTACCCTCAACATCACAAACCACGGCGTCGAAATAGGTTGAAAGCGAAGCAGGACAAGAGGTGAGAAAGAGGATGGGACCAAAGTAAAAGAGATTCGCTACAAGTAGATAGATATACCAAGTTCTTTTTCACACACACAAAAAAAGAAAAAAAAGGAGGGATCTCACAAGAAAGCATAGAAGGAACCACGATCACGAAGGAAGCCCCAAACAACGAAAGAATTGCAAATAGTGAAAAGTTTTCGAAAGTGTGGATTTATCATCTGCCATATCAAAAAGAATCTGCATATCTGCATATCGAAAAAAAAAAAAAACCAAGAAGAAAACACTACGCTAGAAGGAAAGCATAGGAGCAGAGCAACAAATAGTGCAAAAGTGTAAAAGCCACCACCCAAGTTTTTGGAAAGAGAAGAGAAAAGAAAAAAGTCCATCTACAAGAACGTCCAGCGCAAGAGTAAAGATGATGATTGCAAGTTCGCATGCGCCGGAACCATGAATCCGAGAGAAAAAGAAAAAGAAAAGAAAGGTAGCAAAGAGGTTTCGATGGTCGTGGTAGAGTGTGACGTGAGGAAGGGTAGAAGCGTCGTCAGCTCGAAGTTGGCGCAGAGAAGCAGAGAGGAAAGAGGTGTAGAGTAAAAGAGGACATGAACAAGTCGGAAAAGTCGGAAGAATCGGGAATAAGCGGCGGGTCGTGAAGAAGTGAAGAAGCAAAAGAAACATGCGGTTTAGAGGCTCGATCATCAAGCTTCATGCTCATCACCAAAAGGACTCTGCCCTCTAGGCTGCATATGCTGACTCTGTCTGAATTTTCCTTTCGGCAAGCTGCCCCTACTCGACGCTGTTTCCTCAATCACAGCTGAAAGACCACCAGGTGTGCGTTTAGGGTTTTGTGGTGGTGAGATGGAAGCAGAATCGGCGAAGGGAGAAGCGTCATATTCTGCGTCCGGTGTCGTTGTTTCCGAAGACGCAAGCGGTGATGATACGTTTGGTTTCGTTTGTGCTGGGCTTGCTGTGGCGGAGGAGTCGGGAGAGACGGGAAAGCGGCCCTTGGGTTTTGGTTTTCCGCCCACAGTGAGAAGAGTGGGTTTACCATAACTTGCACTGCTAAGTGTTTGTTGTGAGGAGTCAGAGCCAGAAGAGCCCAGTCTGACGGAATCGCTGGAGGCAGGCATGACGATGTTCAATTTCCTGCCACTTGCACTGCGGTTGAGCGGGTTCGCAATTTCTTCGGCTGGGGTGCTGTTGGGAGGTGTGGAGGTGGGTGTTCCGCTGTTTCCACTCTTCACGCTGACGACGTTTGCTTTTCCGCGAAGGACGGTTTGAGCGGGCATGGGATTGATGACTGCATCGTCGCGGTAGGTTGCAATACTGCTGCGGGCGAGCGAGGGAGTGATGCTGGGGCGGCCGAAGAAGGTGCTGCGGTTGTCGAGGGAGGAAGTATCCGAGTATGTGGAATCGCGGAGGTCTTGAGGGCGGAAGAAGAGGGCTTCTCCGTTTGAAGAGCCACCGCTCACAGGAGGGCCATGAGCGGCAGGGATTGGAGGGACCGGGGGAACGTGTTCTTCTCTGCCATCTCTGTTCATAACGCCCGGGATATAGGCGATGGGGATGAAGTTGGAAGCACGGCTGAGAATGCTGTTGGCGACAGAGTGCACAGTGTGTACGGAGGCGCGTTCGGAGCGTTGCATGTTGAAGGCGGATTTGCGGTCTTCGGCCTGATCCTCCTCTTCCCATTGATCCTCCAACTTGATACGGCGCGGTCGGATTACTTTCCAGTAAAAGAAGAAGACCAATACGCCGACGACGATGATACCGCCAATGACTCCTCCAGCGATGGCGCCGACGTTGGGGCCGGAGTGGTGAGAGCTGCCATCATTTGATGTGACGCAAGTTGTATATGCGCAGGTGTCGCAAGATTGAGGTACTAGTGAGCAGACTTTGCCTCCCGAACATGACGGGCAAGAAGGTGTTGTTCCAGGACAGTCGACGCAGTTACGTTTGAACAGGTTGTGCAATGCCTTTTCCACATGAGGGTGCACTGCTAATAGAATGTCAGTATGATGCATCATGTTGTTGACCAACAGGTCCAGCAGGGAAACATAAAATTCGCACCATTCGAGAAAGAAGAAGAATCCATAGCCACGAGGGTGGTCGAGCTCAAAGCTCTTTGTTGTGTGGGAGATTCGGAAGAGTGAAGGAGGCGGCGGCGGCGTCGCAATCTCGGGGGAACAAGAACGACAAGGCGCTGAACAAGGAAGAGTTGCTTTGTTCCCTTTGTGCCTTGTAGCAGACGGAGTAATTAATCAAGGAGGCTGGTCGTGTAACAAGGCGACGGGTTCACACAGATGGCGAGGGGTGGATAGCCTTTGTTATCGCGAAATGGACCACTTTTCAACGGCCGGCGCGAGAGAGAGGGGAAGGGTGAGCGAAGTCGTAAGAGAGTATGAACGAAGTATAAAACACACACGACCTGCGCAGCTGCAAAGAAGAAAGAGAAAGCGAGAGTGAGAAGAAACAGCAAAAAAACGAGTGACTGCTGTCGAGGTTAATACAAGGTTGTTATTAGTGCTGGCCCTTGTCGTGGTAGATCCGATGTGTTGCGCAAAGGACGGAGCAGACAGGGCCCAGGGGACTTTGTCGACTGAGAGTGGAGGACGCAGCCAAGAAGACCCACAAGGCCTCGTGTCTCGTCCTGTCTATTCTGTTTCCGACCTTTCCTGTTCGAGTCTAGCATCTCTCGGTCCCTGATCCGGCGTCTTCAATCTCTCACAAGCCGAGCCATGCAATCCATCAAAGCCATCCATACCACATTATCAATCAAGTCAGCCATTCGATATCTGATCATCCACCATCAACGTCGATTCCAAACGCCCACTCTCACACCTCATACAAACAACAATGTCATCATCCCCCAACGACCCCAAACACCAAGAAATCTACAACAAACTAGCATCCCAAGACACCGCACCCTTGCCTCTGAAAAAAGTCCTCGCCAAAGAACAAGCGGATTATGATTGTTTGAGTTGCAGAGTGATGGGTAAGATATTCCTGCTCTGTACTTCCAAAGAGCTATCTTTTACTGATCTTTCTTGGTGGTCTAGGAGCCACGGCATTCGGCACATTAGGAGCATATACATATTGGTCCGGTCACAGAGAATTGCGCACCAGAGAAGCGGAAATTATGAAATCTGGATCTAGACTTACCATGGCTGCACGACGACTGGGTATCACTGGGTTAAGTGGTATGTTGGTTGGTTTGGGATTGTGGAGGGCGTTTATGTAAAATTGCCTCTTTCGACTCTTTGGTCCTCACGTAAGAAAGCAGATGGGAGAAGTTAGGATCAGAGGTTCGAGAAAGAGTGTATACTAGCAGAATTTCGAGTGAGACCAGGTGGTATACGATAGTGGAAGGTGGACATGTAAGATCACGGCTACTTGCAATGTCCTCATGGGGACCTGCATATGAAGAGCTTCAAGAACTCGGGTTGAAGACAAAACTGTCAGCAGCCTCATATGCACATGCAAAGAAACATGTCATTCAGGCACCACTGCAGCTCAACACGGGAAGACACGGCAAGAAAGATGAAGATGACGAAGAAAAACTTCTCGCGTTGATTCATTTCAAGTAGGGTATAGATCACCAAACTGAACATTGTATATATGAAAAGATCGAGACATCAACCATGCAGCAGGGTCATTCCTCCGTGCCTTAAGAAAAGTACCGCATTTGGTATGTATTAGGGAAAAAACAGCCAGCCATCTTATATGCCGCACGCTGTTATGCAAAAGACCAGAAACATGAGATTCAGAACAAGGCGGAATGTGAAGCCTGAACCAGCATGACAAGAAACAAAAAAGGACAAAAGGGACATCTCGTAATTCATTACTTCCTTGATCTCCCCGAAGATCGCAGACAAAGGAAAAGAATAATGATCTAACAAGGACTAATGGGTATTTGGGGGTATGTTGTATGATGCGACGCAGTGCAGTGGCAGAAAGAGGAAAATCGCAGAATCAATCCAGGGAAGAAAAGCTCTTAGACATGTCTCCCCCTCTTCCCTCCACGATCAGAACCATCTCTTCCGTTATTGCCAAATGATAGGCCGGAGATGTCGAAAAAGTCGCCCAAGTTTTTGCGCTTGGAGCCGGCGCCTGAGCCAAGGGAACCTAGGTTCACAGAGGCTATTCTGTTGGAGTTTGAATTGTTGGAGCGGTTGTGATTGTGATTGTTTCGTCGTCTGGGGTGTACTTCGAGTCGGACTGGATTGTTTGTGTTGGATGTTGTTGAGTTAGGAGAGTCGGAGGGTATGCTGTTTGTGCCATCCATGTCGACTTCTCGGTCGTGGTGTGGAGGGGGGTATGCCATTGAGGAGCGAAATGAGAAAGTGTCGGATTGAGGGACTGTGATGTCTGAGCGCAGAATTTGTGGCTGCTGTTGTTGCTGAATAGGCTCAGAGTTGATGATGACGGGCTCTGGTTGAGGTTGAGGTTGTGGTTGTAGTTGTTCTTGTGGAGCGGTCGGTTTCCTCGCAACCTCTGGGCTAGAACTGCGGACGGGCTCTTCTTGTTCCTCTTCCTCGTCTTCGCTTTCGCGACCTCCAGAAATGCCTCCGTCGAAGCGTTCGGTTGCCCATTGCCTCACTCTCCAACCTTCACCGTCACCGAGGCCAAGATTTTCCTTGTCGAGGAAGGACAGCAGATCGTCCAGTGCATCTTGGTAACCAGCAGCTCTTGATCTTGCCTGCTCAGACGCAGCATTCTTGTATAGATTTGTGACGGAGAGAGCGGCGGCTTTGAAGGCAGACAGGAGTTCTTCGGGGGGGCTGTTGGGTGCGACGAGGCGAGGTGCGCGGCAGCGATGTGTTGAGACTGCGCATCGAATCCATCGTCGCCGAATGAGAGGTTTATCAATATCGAGAGGGTAGAAGACTGCGAGAGGTGGAAGCGTCGTGGTTGCACAGCCAAGATGGAGGACGGTGATGTGGTCGATGACTGAAGAAAGAGGAAGGATTTAGGCGGGGTCTGGCCGAACTTTCGCTATCCGCCTTGGAGGGGAAAGAAGACCCTGACGTCGTCTTGCGAAAGTCGCTCTGTTCTTCGATTCTCTCGACAGGAAAGAGAAGACGGAGCTGTGGAAGCTGTCGGGAGAGTCGAGAGCTTGTGTTGCAAAGAAACTCTTGTCGTTGGTGAGAAGCTGACCAAAGACGACGGTTTATCAATCTTTCTTTGTTCGTTCATGGAAAGGCAGCGAAGTCGACGTTTGGCACGTGCACCCATCATTGTCATTTATCCCGAGTCGCATATGTACAATAGCATGTGCTGAAACGCTCATGCATATTTATGCACATCAAGACCCGATGACCTCTATTCATCTACAATCCTACAGTCCATCAAGAAACTTGCACACCGCCTCGATAACCTTCTCAGGCTGCTCTTGCTGTACCCAGTGTCCCGCATGTGGAATGAACGTGCTACCTCGGAAGTCCGCACAACTCTCCTTGTAGCCGTCTAGAGCACCAGGCTGCTGATAATTGCCCCAATCCTGTTCGCCGCTGATGAAAGCACAAGGAACCTCAATCTTCCTGCCTGCAAACAACACCATGTCCGCTTTTTGTGCTTTTGATGAGCTTGTCTGCGCTCTGTACCAATTCAATCCGCCCTGAAAGCCAATACGCTGCCATTCCTTGACGTAGACATCGAGGTCCGAGTCGGATAGCCATCTCGTCGTTGCTGTGTCGTCTTCACTCTTCATCATGTTGGCCACTGTCTCTGGCATACTGGTGTCTTTTGGCATGATGTAATAGTTTGGCATCTTTCCCAGTTCTGCAGCTGACCATGACTTTAGAGGTGTCGGGTCATTGCCTGGCCAGTCGGCAGATTTGAGGTGCCAGTATCCTCGCAGGAATTTGTGTAGTCCTTGCGATGGCGTTTCCCAGTCATTTGCAGCACCCGAGGTCGAATTGTACCATTTGTAGTGCTTCCTAGGAGGATCAAGTTTCGCAAGTTCGGCTTGTGTATCTGGCTTAGCTTCCGAAGTGGATCCTGGATTCGTGATGGGTTTTCTTGAAGCCTTTACATCAAATAACGGGGTTGGAGGCGCATGATGGGGATGTGACATCTGGACACAGCTCTTGAACATATCAGGTCGCATCAGAGGCGCCATGGCACTGGAAACTGCACCGAAATCGTGTCCGATATGACAATGCACTTCCTTGTGGCCCAATGCGTAGACCAAGCATACGAGATCTCTCACAAGGTTTGTCATGGTGAATTGGTTCAAGTCGACCTCATCAAATGGTCGTGTATCCCAACCTGTGGTCCTGCCATATCCGCGCTGGTCTGGTGCAACGACATAGTAGCCCTTGGCTGCCAGTGCCGGCATGATTTTTCGCCATGAGTAGGCGAGCTCTGGAAAACCATGCGTCAAGAGAATCAAGGGCTTGTCCTTTTGGCCAGCAGAAATGACGTGGAATACCAGGCCACAGGAGTCGTTGCAATCAATGTATGATTCTTCGATGCCTTCGGGCAAAGGAAGAGGCTCAGGTGATGACATATTAGCAGCACCTGTGCTTAGATGCAGGTTGTATGAATGGCTGAAGGTTGGAGATGAGTATTTGATAGAATATGGAGATGCATGTCACGTCAGAGAGGAGTCAACAGGGTCCGCAGCTTTGCCGAGGTTGCGGATCCGAGCCAACATGTGAGCGTAGGTGTTTACCAACGATATGGAGTTGCAGATTTGGCGTATGTCTGTTGCTACCCGAAAGATGGTTTGAGGGTCTGGTGCCTACCCGAGTTATTGTTCATCTTGGGAGGTCTTCATATACAATAGTTGGATTGAGCGACCACATCCGGAAAGAACACAGCGAAAGAGGTCTTGAGTCGCGTCGTTGTCCCAGGAACCCCACTGATCTATGTATGGTATCTTGATTACTCTTCATCAGCGTATCAGGAATTCCTCGGAGGGACTCATGGAGATCAACCTGGTAGGAGCGGCGTATGGAGACGGATCAACGGACTGATCAGCAACCAAGTTCCAACCCAGCGGTTTTGGGATGCAACAATGTTGAAGGCTGCCTTCCGACCGAACGTTGTCTCTACAAAGAATTCTCGCTCGAGAATAACTTCTGATGTCTCTTGCTGTTTCTTTGTATGTTTTAGGATCAAATTTCGGCCTTGACAAATCCATGCGCGGAGGCTTCGAATTTCGACCAAGAGCAGATAGATCTGCATGACGAATGCTTGAACAAACCATTGGACCGAGCAGAACAACAAGACTGCGATGCGCAGTCGCGGTATGGCGAACAAGATTGAACTTTGTGGAAGAGCTGTGACAGCAATCAAGGAAATGCAAGACACAACATTCCTCCAAGCGCCACTTCCATCAGCTAAACGGGGAGTCGAGTGGACGGTAACAAAAGGTCGTTGTCGCATCTCAATCCCATTCGCGGTACACAGCGCACGGACCGTCATCAGATCCACACTCGGGCGGGATCGTCATGGGCTGGAAGTTGCGAAAGCTTGTGGGAGATGTCGAGGAGGCATGTTGGAACGGTCGAGTTGAGTCTTCGCTTTTCCTCCTCGCTCCTTAGCATCTTCGAGTCGCTATCCATTACGAGTATTCTTGTGCGCCAGGACAGCCAGTTTCACGACTTGCACAGCGCTTGCAGCCTTGTCCAAGTTTTTACCTGACTTCCAATCAAAAGGCTTCCCCACGTCATGTTTGCTTTGTGACGCGCTGGAATCTGTGGCCATTGGAACAAAGTCGCAACTCCGTCTCAAGACGCACAATTACGACCAAGCCATTCCTAGAGACATCAATTGAGCGATAGACGCTCCGTCGTCAAGATGCCTTTATTTAATCGCAAGCGCGCGAGCTCGCAGCCGGTCAGTTCCGTCGACATGCAACATGCACCGTTGTGACAAGTACTCACAACAAATGCAGCCGCAACCACGAGGCCCTCCCCCCAGTTCGTCGGCCGCGATAGCAGCGAGCGCCGCTTTTCTTAACAAGTCTCCGTCGACCGCTTCCCTATCATCCGCCGCCGCAGCAGCGGCCCTTCGTTCCCAGACTTCCTCACCAGAACCTATCGGATCCATCCAGACCAAGCGCATGGTCAGGAGAGGTTCCCAGTCCTCGACAGGAAGTGGTGCTATCATGGGCGGCAATCCTAGAAACAGCATGGTCAGACAGACTAGTAATTCGTCCATGTCGGATCGAACCTTCCGATCCCCTTCTCCTGGCGGCAGGCGACAAGACGCCGTATCGCCTGCGCCCGACGCTCCTCCCGTACCCGCTATCCCAAAGAATCTGGTCAAGACACAGCGAAGAGCTGCTAGTCTCGACGTCCCAAACCGCATCAGCTTACCGAGTCCGAGTACCCCAAGAAGCGCTCAGCGCAATACTAGTGTTGACAGAAGCGGAAGGCAACTGAACTTGCCCAGAATGCCTGAGCTGAAAAGAGAGGACAGCAACGGCGTCAACTACTCACGCCCAATGAGTCCTGCTCGTGCCATTTCTCCTCCACCCCGCCCAAATTCGAGTGTAGGATGGTTCACCTCGCCCAAGGTCAGCAATGGGACTCCTCGCGGAAACCCCGTCCCAGCAAGGCCTCAATCAGCCTTGGACTTTTCGTCCCCGGCAGCCAGGAAAATACAACAGGACGTGCAGAATGCCGCAAATGCGCCCGTCAAAAAGAACAAGAAACCCGTTACCGAGGGCGCTCGTCTGGCAAATGGCACCATGAACACGGCTCCAACAGGTTCCGCTATGCGCACTGCACCACCTGAGCCCGTCCAGGCCCAATCGCAACTTTCGCAGGCAGATACGACTCCGAAAAAGAAGAAGAGAACGACCGTCGTGCCTCCTGTGGACACTCAGGCTTCTGATGGTGCTTCTCTAACTCCTGTAAATCCTTCTCCAAGCACTGTTTCTTCCGCTAGTCCAAGTTCTCCTCGCGCTGCTGGTGGTATTTTGCACAAACAACCATCTGTTGTTCGCGAGGACCCTGAAGCTGAAGCCACTGCCGAAGTTCAGTCCACGCCTCAAACCACTCCCAAGGCGGCTCCGAAGAAGCACAACTTCATGAAGTCGCTTCGTGACACTCCAGCTACTATCACAACATCTGAAGGTGCAGTACAGGCATATGTCGCTCCTGGAGGCACCCGCCCGAGGGCCGTCAGTCTAGACGTTCCGAGAGGCGATGGCCAGCGTGCAAGTTCCTCAAGCCCTTCGCGCAATGTTCATGCCCATTTCGTTGAAGGCTCGTCACTTGCGACACCTCTAAGTGTCAGACATCAGCCCCCTCCTCGGTCCATCTCGCCCATGAAATCGGCCCTTAGACAGTCTCCGGCTTCATCTGTTAGAAACATTTCGCCCAACGTCGGCATCAATGGTGGCCCTAGAGCTCCCCCAAGCGATACATCTGACACCATGTCCATGACTTCACAAGATGGCATCAAACAAACAAAGAGGAAGAAGACTGTTCGCATCAGCGAAGATGGTAGTGTTCCAGTCCCACCGGCTGCCGACCCAAATGGAAGAAGGGAGCTCTCAGGATCGTGGGCAAACGACGACATTAATGAGATCATGA
>Ga0115846_100167_pt2 | contig 30849 bp, 17 predicted proteins | sample InSIn5gowninarea_2_FD_83860 | JGI IMG/M metagenome (GOLD analysis project Ga0115846, IMG submission 83860) | reverse complement strand
TTTGTAAAACAAATATTAAACAAGGAACTAATAAAATAAATGCGAATACTAGAGGTAACAGGACAGTTCAACAGTATGACATTAATTGATCAAAACGTATTCTAGGGAATGATGCTCTAACTCAAATAAACACAAATACCATAACAAGAGTTTTAATACCTAAAATAGATGCAGAGACTACATATTCTATCTTAGGGTTACTTAATAAATTTTCAATGTAACTATCTACATTAGATCTAATAAGTTCATCTTGTATTTCATTATATCTAGTTGAACTCATAAAATCATTTTCACCATGGATAGGAGCTATTAATTCAAATATAAACTCGTATACATTATTAATAAGCACAGCTAGAGAGCTTAAAATTGAAAAATTAATATGATAACCTCCTAAGAAAAGTATACTTATTAATATACACATAAGAACTATACTGGCATATTCCGCCAAGAAGAAAAATACAAAAATAACCGCCGCGTGTTCTGTCATGAAACCACTAACTAATTCAGATTCCGTATAATTAATCAAATCTTTTCAGATTTGGTTGGACTATAACATATTTAATATGAAACATGTTGTCTTGTATATTAAATTATCACTTTTAGTCTCTGAAGTTTCAAAAATAAGATCATAAATTATAATCTTTCTTTTTGCTTACCTGCTGATTGTGATAACAAACTTTGTTGCTAACAGTTTCCAGCAATTTGTGATATTTAATGAGGCCAAATCTAATGAGTTAAACTAACTTATAAACTGTTGACAATATTATATAAATGTTATAATGATATAAATATATAAAGAATATATTATCTTTTTCTGTTCATCCCATTTTTAATATCTTTAATTTTTTTTACTCCTTCTACCGTTAAGTGTTCTAAATTACCAATCAAACTTGCGGCTTTACAAAAGTCTTTAAAATCTTTTTGTTTTACACTCTGCAATGGATATTTATTTAAAAAATAAATAACCTTAGTGTTGATATCTGTGTATCGATTTACTAAAAAATCTACTGTAGGTGTAGATTTTCTGTCTCTCACTCTACCACAATCCAAATATTTTACAAAGCTTTGCATTAATATTATGTCTCTAATATGTTGAGTTATTTGGAATGTTAACCATATTTTGTCTGTTCTTTCTTTATCCAATTTATAATTATATTTTTTAACATTTATACCGAAGCTACCTTCTCCATCTATAAAACCGGTTAGCCAGTATGGATGACCTATATCTTGTACAGGGACTAGTGGTCTAACTGTAGATACTATATTAGGAAAAGCAAGTTTTAACTTTTCTGAAAGACCTAAATTTAAATTTGCTCTTAAACTTAAAATTCTTTCAAAATCTTCTTTGTTCAAATGTCCTTTTCTGGACATAATAATTACGATTTGTTTAAATAACTCAAAATCGGCAAACTTTTTGGTTAGTAAAGGAAAACGATCGAAATGTGGTATAATGACATCCATTAAATTTTTTACGGTTTTAACTGTGTATGTAACTTTTGTGCCATCTTTAATTAAAGTTCCTACAGCAAAAAAATTCTTAATTTGATTTAGTAACGCTATATCTCTTTCATGTAATTTTATTTGAAATTGAGCTTGAACTCTTCATTGCATTTTATATTCGTTGCTTTTAGTATATTTTATGGTAAAACAACCCTCTGCATCTGTAAAACCTGTTATTCAATAGGGATGCAATTGGAGTTTAACGTCGTTCACTGTAGTATAAGACCTTAAAGAGATTAAATTAAATAATACAACTAAGGGTTTAAAAGCTTTAATGATTAGGATATGTCTAGCCTCCGCGAGATCAAAGGGTGCCCGATTAGTTTCTGCTACTGAACCTATGAAGAAAATTAAAAAGATAGGAAATAATGGAACCACGAATCATACTATTCTTTGAGCTTCTATATTTACAGTTAGATTTAGATTACTTGTAAGTAATACAACTAAAAGTATAACAGAACTTAAAATTAATTCATAACTAATTAACTGAGCTGTACTTCTAAGGGACCCCAAAAAAGCGTATTTACTATTAGCACTTCACCCCGCTAGTAATATACCATAAGTAGCTAATGATGACATAGCTAACATATAAAGTATACCTAAGTCAAAATCTGAAATAGCTAAACCAGGTGCAAAGGGTACTACTGCGAAACCTAAAAGTGAGAAGATTAATGTTATAATAGGACCAAGGAAAAATAATACTAAATTGGCTTGTGTAGGTGATACATATTCCTTTAAGATTAGTTTTAATGCATCCGCAAATGCTTGTAAAAGCCCATAGTACCCTACAATATTAGGACCAAGTCTTCTTTGCATACTTGCCATAGTTTTTCTTTCTGCTACTGTAACAAAGGCAACAACGAATAATAAAGGTAAAGTAACTATTAACACTTCGATAATAGATATGATGGTAGTTGTATATAACATATTATTTAATATAACAGAGGGATAAGAAAAAAAAAGGATTTTTTCTTCTTGCCCCCACTAAAATTTTCAATTGTTTTTTATGCTTTGCAAGGCTAGCCCCTTGCTTTGTTTTTTTTATCGAAAATTATTTAGCTTAAAGACAAAAGATATCTAAAAAAAGATGTACGAATAGCTGGCTAACCTTTTATTCTAGATCATCCAGATAAAAACCTTTTCACTTTTTTGCTAAAGTTAGAGAGTTATAATCTGTATATGCTATCGTGTTTTTGTCTATTACTTATTTTTTATTACATTGTAAAACGAACAGTTTGTTTTATATTTGTAGTTATTTAATTTTATTTTTGTTTTGTTGTGTTAAAACGTTAACATTTTAATACAGGGAAAATCTTTAATTATTAGCTATTTACACTAAATTGTCTGTTTTATTTTTCTCACAAGAACAGTAAGAATTTTTCTAAAGATACGGATTCTATTGCAATAGGCATAGAAGTGTGTAAAATACCACATATTTCTGAACATTGTCCATAAAAAGTACCTTCTCTGTTAATAAGAGCAGAAGCTTGATTTAGTCTACCTGGGTAGGCATCAGCTTTAATACCTAAAGCTGGACATGCGTAAGAATGTATAACGTCACCACTTGTAATAATGAATCTTACGTGTGTTATTTCTGGTAATATTACTCTTTCATCTACATCTAACATTCTTAAGGCACCATCCTCTAGATCTGATTCTGGTACTAAATATGAGTCGTATTCGATAAATTCTCCGTCATTATCTAAAAAGTCTGGGTATTGGTAGCTTCAGTATCATTGGTGACCTTCTATATATAGTGTCATATTTATATCACTTACTTCGTCCATTAAGTATAATAGTTTGAAAGAAGTAAAGGCTATAAATATTAATATTAAACCTGGAGTAATAGTTCATATTAATTCTACTAATGTACCGTGACTCACGTATTTGTGACTTATAGGTGATTTAGTATATATAAATTTTACAACTATTGATGTTAAAATTCAACCAACAGCAAATAAGATAATAATTAAATAAAACATAATATTATCGTGTAACTCTACTAATGCTTCCATTTGAGGACTGGCGCTATCCTGGAAATATACACCTCATGGTCTAGGTGCATCACATTGTTCAAATAAATTTAGGGCTAATGATTGGCTTAACATTTTAATAGATTATTTTGCGATTTTTATAGTTATATTAATTCTATATAAAAAAACTGTATATTGTTGGAGAGATCTACGGAAAAAAAAAAATATTTTTTTATACTATCGAATCGTTAATGAAAAGCTGTAAGCTTTTATGATGGAATAATGTATCCTTAATTGTTAGTTTATGGATAATAGTTTTATTTTTGCAAATAAAGAGTAGGAATTTATTTAAAGATACGGATACTATTGCTATAGGCATAGATATTTATGAAAAAAGGCCACTTTACTCATTAAGCTAATCCTTTTTTAGCTATTTGGACAAGTAATTTACTCATCTTTAGAAGATGAAAAATCGGGGTATGCGTATAGTTAAGTTGATGGTCTAAAAACATGTATGTTGTTAGTGGTATCTAGGGGAAAATTCACTGTTTTTATCTCCTAATATGGAAAAGAAAAGCTCTAAGCTTTTCTGTTTGACAAATGACCCGAGAATAGCTATTCAATTAGTATTTATCTATTTGTTTTTTATAATATGGAGACAGGTAAGCGGGTTCCTGTATCTACACATAAATCTAAACGAAAACAGAAGAAAGGCGTAATAGCTCATGGCATATAATTAAATTTTTATAATATTATCTGCTTTATTATCTGTACATTGCCTACGGTTTTTACCCCTATATATGTTTAATTGTAAAGAATAAGGATAAACTCTAGTTATCCTTATCTATATATATTTCCTCTAATTGTTCCTGACTTTCCTGCCTTATCTCAAAAATAATAAGTATCTTATTTAGAGTCTAATTTCGTGCCCTTTTGTTTCGCATATTATAAAATACTCTTATAGGCCTTAGGCCTTTAAGCTATTATTAAAACTCTCTATTTGTCTATTTAGTTTTTTTCATTATGTTAACTGGATTGCGCTTGCGCTTGTGCTAGAAAAGGACTTCGTGGTTTTTGTATTGGACTTTACACTATATATTATAATTTAGTTATATATAAACGAGTAGTAAATAAAGAAACGAATTTAGGTAATATGTATTTTGAAAATACGTATAATAAGATTAAAATTAATGCAAATACAAATGTTACTTGGTTAATAAAATAAAAAGGTACTAGTTGTGGCATTTATTTTACATGAAACTAAAGATATATATCGATATCATTTGTTAATTAAAACACAGAAGATTGAAAATTGAATTGTATAAATCTAAATAACTTCAAAGACTAAATAATTCATTTAAACAGCGAATAATAGTGAAGCTAAGGAGATAGGATTAATGAACTTATACATACATGTATACTTGATTAATTAAAATCAAAGAAGAAATTATTTATACAATTATTTTGTTAATGGTATGGGTAGCTTTAAGGCGCTACGGCCTTTAAAATAACTACGTTATTTTACAAGCCGCTAGCGCTATAATAGCAAGAATCATTAGAATTATTGTTCTATAATTAAAGCAATATTGTTATAGTTCTTAGGGTTAAATTACTTTTAGCGTATGGTCTCTGAAGAATTTATTTTACTTTTAATTCAGCTCTATATCTTCTCAAAATACAGAATTAAACATAAGTCAGGCTAGATTGAGCAGGTTGAATTAGAAATCCATAGATTTAAAATATCAGGCTCTGGCTAACTCAGGCTGACTCTTTCGAGTTAATTCGCTCTAGCCTTAACAAAGTAAAATAGTTTCCTGCTGATAGACAACCGGTTAAATCCGGTAGTGTTTCCAGCAATTAGCTAAATTTTAAGCAGGCATAGTAATAAATTATTATTGCACTAGCTTCATTATTTTTATTTATAATAATAGCTAGAGTTAGTGACTTTGTAATTTAAATAATTTTAAATTAGTTAAGGGCCTCTGGCCTTTACAATAACTTATTCTATACAAAACTCTAACTTTCTTATTGTAATCTTCGAGGGTATTAGTCCTATACTTTTTTGTTTACCTGCTAATAATATACTTCCCCCTAAAGGAGATTCAACGTGAGCTTTTAATAACCAAGTATTTAAGAAAATAGTTGGTGTTTTAACTGCAAAAGCTATAAAGATACCATAAAATAAAAATAATTGTGTAGAATAATTGAAATTAGTTTTCATTAAAGCATCAAAATCTGTACTACCCATTATAGATGACATAGTAAGAATTGATAATAATAAAAATAGAGAACCAAGTAAAGTATATAAAAATAAATAGAAACTAGCTCTTACTTTATTACTTGAACCAAATAACCCTATTAGTAAAAATAAAGGTGGTAAAATACTTTCAAAAAATATATAAAATAATAATATATCTAATACTAAAAAAACTGCTAATAATAAAGTTTCTAATAATAAAATTATTATCACATAACTTTTTACATTCTCACTAATAGAAGTTCAATTACTTAATAACGCTATAGGAGTTATTAATGTAGTTAATAATACAAAATAAATTGATAAACCATCAACTCCTAAATAAATATGAAATTGACTTATCTCATGATATTCTTGTACAAATTGAAATTGATTACTACTATAGTCAAAAAATATGAAGAGTAGTAAAGAAACAATTAAATTAATAATTGATACAGTTAAAGCAATAGTTTTTATAGTTTTCAACCGGTTTAAACCGGTAGTAATTGTTTTGTCTTCAGAAGAAGAAATATTTCCATTAGTAGCAAGGCTAACATTAAATAACCCAGTTAATATTATAAATATACCTAATATAGGTATTAATAGTAAAGTTAGTAAAATCATAAATAATTAATTTGATGGCTGGAAACGGCTCAAAAAAAAAATGAGCAGACCCATACCTAGATATTTCCTTCTTAATTTTAATATTATTCATGATCATCCTCATGAATAATAAATTCATAGTTACACCGCAGGTATCCCTGTAGTAAATAGATAATAAAACATATATATTAATTAAACCTTAATGGAGATGAATTTTGCCCTGTCCTTCGCCCCTGTATCAAAATAAAGACAGATATATATTAATATCATTACTGTTTACCTTTTAAATTATAAACTTATATATATATTCATTTTGTTTTTTTTCAGGAGTAAACAAGCTAGAGATCTGTAATCTTTTTACTCCCCTCTATGGACAAGCTAGTTTAGTTTACTTCCCTAGCTTTATTTTTGTCTTTTCAGGTTAAAGAGAATTAAGAACCTCAGTAATAGATTGAAATAAATAAGAATATTCAAACTACATCTACAAAATGTCAGTATAGTATACCAGATTCTAAACCTAAGTGATGATTTTCTGTTAGATGGTAAGCTAAAACACGTCATAACCCTACAGCTAAGAAAGCAGTTCCAATCATAACGTGGAGTCCATGAACATTTTTGTTAATGCAAAGTTATTTATCTTTGTATCAATGACTTTCGCCATTGGTCAGACTATATTATTAACTTTATATAAATACTATTTATATAAAGTTATAGAGTTTATATGTAGAGGTTTAAATCTACTAGTCGTTGAACTTGCATATATTTAAATAATTAAATCATATGATAAGCTGCATATTATCAACCGGTTAAAATCTGTTGACTTCCATGCAATTTTCTCTATTTTCAAAAAAATAAACTGTATACGGTTTAAAGATATTTAGTTTATTTTAAAGGGCCTTCAGTATAGACCGGTTTATTTTATATGATATAAAGTTAAAAGCTAAATAAATCTAAATCTGTTCATTTGAGACTTTATTAATTGTATTTCCTTCAACCCTTCTAAAGTTAAATGCGATTTATTTTCAATCATTTTAGCTATTTTACACAGATCACTATAATCAAGTGATTTAACCGTCCTTAAAGAATAGTTTTGGAAAAAAGGTATTATTTTTTCGAAAATATCGCTAAATTTATATACTATAAATTCTGCTTGGTCCATTCTAGTATTAAATTTTCTTACCGTACCACAATTTAAGTATTCAGATATTTTATGTAATAATTTTACATCACGACTGTGTTGAGATATAGAAAAGGATAAAGAAACTAATGAACCTAATGAAGATTTAGTTTTTCTGATCCCTACATAAAAACAACCTTCACCATCTACAAACCCTGTAATTCAATTAGGATCTAGTATAGTTTTAACCTCTTCTAGTTCTCTAATTACAGGGATAGTATTAGGAAAAGCCAAATTTAGTTTCTTAGATAAACCTTTATTCATAGAAGCTTTAATGTTTATAATTTCTTGAAGACCTTTTATACTGGATTGTGTGTTAATATTAAGCAATTCAACGGCTTTCTTAAATAATAAAAAATCTGCGCTTTTTTCAGATATTAAAGGATATTTAATAAAATGCGGAATAATAATTTGGGTTAAATCCTTAAAAGACTGAACGTAATATATAACGGTATTTCTGTTTTTTCTAAAATATATTACACCTGTGCCAAAAAAATCTCTTAAATTTTCCAATAGTAAAATATCTTTTTTGTGTAATTCTATAGCAAATATGGGTAAAATACGTCACCCTGATCTTCTGTTCTGATCCTTTGATAATCTAAGACTAAAAGTAGATTCTGCATCCGCAAAACCTGTCACTCAATATGGAGGAATTTTTTTTGATGAAGTAATTTGTTGTTTTAACTTATTATGTAAACTTGAAACCGGGACTGCTATTAAGCCTGTACCAAAATAAAAGCAAGATCCAAATGCTCCGTCACTAATGCTAAAGAAAGATACTGAATACTCTACTGCTTGGAATACAGTAAATATAACAGCTAATATTACAGTATATAGTAAACCATCTAAAGTTCCTCTTCTATTACCTTGTATTAAAGAATGGTGAGCGTATGTAACTGTAAAACCTGATGAAAGTAATATTACTGTGTTAATTAACGGTAATTCAAAAGGATTTACTGCTTCTATACCCATAGGTGGTCATTGAGCTCCTAACTCTACTGTAGGGCTTAACGCACTGTGAAAGTATGCTCAGAAAATAGCTAAGAAAAATAACGCTTCACTTACTATAAATAAAGCTACTCCCATATTTAACCCTCTTTGAACACTCAGTGTGTGATTTCCTAAATAAGTTCCTTCTGATATTACATCTCTTCATCATAATCCCATGCATAATATTAAAGTAATAAGAGCAAGAAATAAGAAATATGTAGCATTTGTAAAACTGTGCATAGTTAATACACCTGAACAAGTTAATGTAAGTAAAGAAATACTAGAATAGAAAGGTCAAGGACTTGGAGAAACCAGATGAAAGGGGTGAGCTTGATATTCACTTCTTTTTATATTTGTCATTTTTCTTTTTTTTATTTATAATTTCTAATTAATTTCAATTGGGATAGTTGTATATACAATCATTAAATTTTTCTCCTTTTTTTTACTGCTGCTTTTTACCTAATAGTTGTTTAACCTTAAAAACTAAAACTAGTCCAGCCGCCTTGTTTTATTGTGTTTTTAAGTACTAATTAAAAAAGGCTCATAATTTAAACAAAGTTACACATGTTATGTACTTAAGCATATTATGTTAAATAAATAACTCTATACATATATAGCCTTGGCATTAAATAAATTTAATGGTTACAGCGTCAAATGTCTAGGCAGTATTATGATAAAGAATAAGTGACTTGAACACTTAACCTATCGTGTGTAAAACGATCGCTCTACCAATTAAGCTAATTCTTTTTTTTTTTTTGCCCCGAAGGGCGGAGAATAATAAGCGAAAGGATAGAACAAATAATATATTTCAATCTATCCATATTAAAAGTTGTAATGGTATAGGTAAAAAAAATATCCAGATGGTTTTTTATATAATTTAAATTGTCAACCATTAAATATTTAAGGCTTCTTCTTTGAGATAAATAAAGGATATGTTTTAAAAATTATACACTCATATTTAATGTAATTCTAGTGCATCTTTTATATATGAACAGCTTAGTACCACAAAAACTTGTGCTTGAATAAAGGCAATAGCTAGTTCTAAACCCGAGAACGCGATAATAAACATTAGTGGTAAAAAAGCCAAGAAAAAAAATAATAACCCTGAATTCATGATATTGTATGTGAAACCACTTAAGATATTCAAAAGCATGTGTCCACTTAATATGTTAGCGGCTAATCTTAATCCTAGTGATACATTTCTAGCTAAGTAACTTATGAATTCTATAAGCACTAGTAATGGTAATAGTGCTAGTGGACAACCTGATGGTACAAATAATGAAAAGAATTTTAAATTGTGAAAAATAAATCCCAATATTGTTGCACCTAATACTATAGTAAAGCTTAATGAGAAACTAAACACGAAATGGCTAGTAGATGCGAAGCTATATGGTACCATTCCTATTAAATTATTTGCCAATATAAATATGAATAGTGTAAAGATGAAAGGGAAATACATTTGCCCTTTTTTGTCATTTATTTGATTTATTACTATACTGTGTACAGTTGCGTAAACAGATTCTTGGCTAGCACTTCAGTTATTAGAGACTAATTTATTATAATTATTACTAACTAAGTATAAAGTAATTATTACAACAGTAGAAATAGTTAAATATAATCCGATATTAGTTAAAGAGAAACTAGTATCACCAATGATCGGAGCTTCCAGACTTAGTAAATTTCTTATAGCGAATTGGTCTAACGGACTAAAATTGTTTTCAGTTAAATTTAAGTAATTTTGCATTTTTTTTTTTATTTAATTTTTTGGTTTAGCTAAATTTTACATAAAAGTAAAGGTTAATTCTCCTCTATTCTTACGTAAGATATTATTGTAAAAAACATTTACAGCAGATTTGCTATGGTAATTTTTTTTTGATATAGAGCGGACGACTATTAGCTTAAGAAGTTTAAATTTATCTCCATTTTTTAGGGCTGTCTATTATCTTCTGCGCGCTAATTTTTGAGCTATCTTTTGAGCTATTGCTAAAATGAATGTAATATCTATATTCAGATCTATTTTTCTGTTATTATCTCTAGTGAGATGATAAGTCGTCTATGTTTTGTATTATTGAAAATAAAATAGAGATGATTAGTCGTCTATTATGTAATAAGATTTATTAAAAAAGATATGAATTTATGCTAGTAAACAGAACAAGCCTAGTTAAAATAAAACATTAACTATTACTAGCTTTGTAAACTAAATAAACAATTTTAACTCAAGAGTAATTTATACTCTCAAAGTCGTAAAGCTTTTTGAGAAGGTCTGCAAAATAAAACCATTTTGCAGACTTGCTTTCTTAAGAAGAGATTTTTAGCCTTCAATGGCTTCAGAGGCTTTATAGGACTCAGTGGCTTTAATAGCGGCAAAAAAAAGATAACTACCTTTGTGTCAACTTATAAAATTATTGTATAATTGATTAACCTTTATCTGTTCTAATTAGCTAGCGTTGTATACTATTTTTATTAGTTATAAAAGATAATGTTATTTTCCAAAAAAGGGGGCTAACTAGTTCCTATGCTTTTTTCAGCAAACTAGTACTAGGAAAGATCACTCAATCTTGTTTTATTTATTTTATATAGCATATCATATGTGCTTTCTCTATTATTGATGCTGAAAAAAATAAACCAGTAATACTTACTTCTTATTTAAGACTCGAACTTAAATCAAAATATTAGAAGTATCTTGCTCTGCCAATTGAGCTAATAAGAATATTAAGGGCCTCCGGCCTTAACACGTATAATGAAAAAAAAATCGGGTTATTATGATTCGAACATAACTACTCCTCAACCCAAATAAGGCGCCTAACCAACCTGGCTCTAACCCGTATAGTTGTTTATATATAAGTCAAAAGAAATTTAGGGGGTTACATATACTGTTCTCAATATGTAAAGCTAATTAACTTATAGATTGGAAAGTTAATTAGCGATTACTTAACCCTTTCTTACAAGGCAAAGTAAATAGATAAATCATAATCTATTAATAAAAATATACTCTGTGTTGTGTGGCATAGCGTTGCGTTGCGTTGCGTTGTGTTGTGTTACGTTACATTGCGTTGTGTTGTGTTGTGTTGTGTTGTGTTGTGTAGCCTCCCCTAGTCTTATTCATTAAACCCGGAAATCTCTAATCTTAATTAACAAAATTATTCTATAAAAATTAAACCTCGTCTGTTATCTATATTCTCGAGACTATACAAATAATAGAGCTAACTTATTCTTGCCAATTAAAAAATCTCTAATATTTAAATACGGAGGATACCCTGATTTGAACAGGGAACTTACTGTGCCACATACAGTCGCTCTACCTATTGAACTATATCCACCTTTATATGGTTTTTAAAGTTAAGATAACCAGATACCTTTTAATTTTAATCAAGGCAAACAGCATATTATTATTCATGAAAAAATATGCGATTTTTCTTAATAGAGGCTTAATATCTCTTAAACAATATATTATGTTGGAGTGATTCGAACACTCAATAATAAACACCAAAAATTCATGACTTACCGATTAGTCCACAACATATGGATTGGATAAAATTTTTCTTTAAAAGCTAGTACTGAACGAATTAATTATTAGACTAATTAATATTCTAGCTTTATTTTTAGGGGGGGGGGGAGTTCAGATTTAGAGTTTAGCTCTTTACTGGCTAAAAAGAAAAATGTTTAGAGTGTATTATAAGTATAGGCGACAAGACTTGAACTTGCACGGCTTTAAACCATTCCATCCTAAGTGGAAACTGTCTGCCAATTCCAGCACGCCTATTTTTTTATTTATTAAGTTAATAGCTTATATACGTGGTATAGTTATTGAGATATAAAAAAGAACAGGTTTTATATAACCCACAACCCTTATGATGCTCGTGATAAGATTTGAACTTACAACCTAAACAGCTTCAATGTTCCGCTCGGCCAATTGAGCTTCACAAGCTTTGTTTCGTTTTATAAGCTAGACAATTCCGGTTTTAAAACATAAACTTATTTAGACTATTTTACAGCCGAGAGCCGGTTTCGTACAAATAATGCAAATAACTCAACTAGCAGGGGGCTCTAGTAAATTTTTGGAGATATCAGGACTCGATCCCGAAATAACGATACGCAAAATCGCAGTTTTACCAATTAAACTATATCCCCTTTTAACTGCTGTATTTATCTCTCGTAAATCTATGTCAAAGCCTGAGTAAAGCTGTGGCTAACTCTTTGTCAAAGCTTGCGCTTGCAGTTCTTACACTATATAAGCTACAATACACAACCTTTTCCCTTTTAATCTAACCCGGATATTTTCTTTATTCATGAATAAATCAACAGAGGGCTAATGCTCTTATAAATTACAGTATTGCCAGCGCTGGCAATACCCGAAACCTGCAGCGAGTAGAGTTAGAACTAAATAAGAAGATGGTGCACTATACCGCACAGATTTTAAAAGGGAAGACCCTTAAAATTTGTTAATATGGACGCGGAAAAATACTAATATTACAAATAGTCAGCCATATGACATTTACACCCTTTGCCTTTACAAATCGATCTTTCAAGATATGGAATTATAGGCTATAACCATAGAGTCCTTTATCTAGCCATAGTGCTCTTTTACGTATTTTACATAACTTAAACCCTCAGTTTGATAATCTCTTAAGTTAACAGATAACTGTTTTATTAAAATATGTAAAAAGAAGTTAGAGTAATAAGCATACAGAGCATTTTTTTTTCTTATTTCACACATGCTTCCTTGCAGCTTCGATTTATAAAGCGAACAGTAGCTCTAGCTAGAAATTAACTATGCTTTTAAGGCTATAGACTTCCGGTTTTAAAATAAGATAGAAAAATAAAGCCTTCAAGATGAATCGAACATCTATAAAAATATTAACAGTATTCCGCTCTACCATTGAGCTATGGAGGCTATTATTTTTTGTAAAACAATAAATTAGGCTACGTATAATAGTAAGAAAGCCATCATAAGTGCGAATAATCCTGTAGCTTCTGCAAAAGCAAATCCTAAAATTGCGTAGGCGAACAGTTGTCCTCTAAGTGAAGGGTTTCTAGCAACACCTAATATTAAAGCACCAAATACTACACCAATACCTATTCCTGCTCCGATTAAACCTGTTGTAGCTATACCTGTTCCTATAATTCTAGCTGCTTGTATCATTGTTGTTCTTTTCTTAATTACTTTAAATATAAAAAAATTCTTTTAAACTTTTAGAGATCTTAGATCTTTTGTAAAGGAAAAAAGTTTATTCCCCTACTCAAGCTTTCATAAAAAGCTTGTGAGATTAAATAATGTAATAATTTAATTCAACGTAATAATTTCTTGTCTTTAGTAATTACAGGATAAAAAAAGGGGGTAAATAGTGAAAAATAAATTAGAAATAGCTGTTTAAGCTTTTTATTTGGGGAGATTTGGGTTATGCTCAAGGTCAAATTGTTTCATCTTGACCCTGAGCTTCAGTATCTAGAGACAGGGCTGGCTATAAATAACTTAGAGCTTAATTTGTTTTAGACGAAGTTTATAGCTATATATAATATTTTTACTTTATTTCGCTTTTAAGAATCTATACTTAAAAACAAACTTACCTAGCTCTAGATTAAACTAACGCAATTAAATTTTGTGGTATTTAACTGTTAAAAAAAAATTTTTTTTTTCGATGAATATCATTCATTTAAACCTCTTACTTAGATATTTAATCTTTTTAGGAAGAAAAGGACTTGAACCTTTGACAGCCTTAGCTATTGAATTTACAGTTCAACCCGTCATACCCACAAACGGAATCTTCCTCTAAAGAAAAACAGACTATACGATCTAAGGCTGGACAAGCGCAGACGCAAGCGCAAGCTAGGGATTTGAAATATAGGGATTTGAAATCTAGGTATTTGGAATTAAATATTATCAATCTTATCAGTCCTATCTTTATCTCATAACTATATTTATGATTTTTTTTTATTATTGTTTGTTTTTTTTATTATTGTTTTTGTTTTTGTTTTTTTTATTTTTGTTTTTATTTTTAATGATAATCAATCCCGTGCAATTTCCACTACACGAACCGTATTTCGACTTAACACCAATCAAAGTCACGCATACGAAGATTATTTGCTAACATCTAGAGACCTCTTCCCTATTACAAGCTAACAGTAACCAAACTTATTGCACATACTTCTTTCAGCGCCTGACGAGTGGTTAGTACCTATCTGAGATAAAATTCACCGTGACGTGGTGATTCACGATTACTAGTAATTACTTATTCATGCAGTCGAGTTTCAGACTACAATTCATATTTTGACCTATTTTGGGGGATTAGCTGGTTATTCACATTCTTGCTTCCCTTTGTCTAGGCATACGTGGCACGTCTATAGCCCATAATATTCAGGTCATGATGACTTGTCTTGGTCCCTGTTATCTTATCTAGTTATTAGAGAACTGCTATATTTAAAAATAAAGCAAGGGTTTACGTTAATTTATGGAGCTAACCTGAATCTCACGACATCAACTGAAGACAGCCGTGCAACACTTGTTTTAAATTAATAATATACAAACTATGGTAAGGTTTTTCGTGGATCATCGAATTAAATAACATACTTCACTACTGGTTTCAGACACGGTCTAATGATTTCAGTTTCTGCGTTGCCACATTACTCTTGAGGTGGAATGCTTACACTTTCATTTATAGATCAAATTAAATCTAACCTATGGCACTCATCATTCTCTGCTAAGACTATTAGGGTATCTAATCCTGTTTGCTACCAAAGCCTTCGTCCCTCAACGTCAGTTTTTACTTAGAGCATCGCCTTCGCCGTTACCAGTCCTAGAAGTATCACAGAATTTCATCTCTCCACTAATAATACTAAATATGACCTCTTCCATAAAACTCTAGTTAAATCAGTTCCCTTTTGAGGCAAGATTAACCGTCTAGGTACCCTTTAAACCTATTAATGATGAATAACACTAGTCTTTCCCGTCTTGCCGCGACTGCTGGCACGTGTGTTAGTCAAGACACTTAAGTAGAAAATTGTCATTATCAGTATTCTACTTAGAAGTTTAGTTGGATAAACCATTAATGCAGAGCCTACAACCTAATGCAGGGTACACCACGTTCTCCCAAATTGCTGGTTCAGCCGTTAGGCTATTGACCAATATTCCTCACTGCTGTACTATACCGTATTGGGGTTTTTTCAGACCCAATGTGGTCGATCGACCTCTCAGTCTCGACTACGGGCTTAAAGCTAGATTCCGATTTATTTTACTAGAGTTGAGCTCTAGATCGTTGTCTACTACCTTCCCGGGGACTTTATTCATCTTGAAGCGAAACGAAAATTTATATTTCCTTTTGTTCCTTTAACCTCCTCTCGGAGGTCACATAAGGGATTTTTATCCCTTACTTCAAGGCAGTTTATAGCCACTACTCACCTGTACACCACTTCAAAATAGTTATTCATTTAAAAAACTTATTAAATCCTTTAAATAAAAATAATTTTGACGTTCGATTAGCATGTGTCAAGCATTTGGACAGCGTTCATTCAGAGCCATCATCAAACTCAATAATATTTAATTCTATATATATTAGTATAGAATTACTATAGTCATTCTATATTAAATAAGTTTATTTAAAGTACTTATTTACTCATTATTTGTAATTTATCCTGAGAGGTACTTAGCCATAATTGGGCTAAGTTTTCCTTTTAGAACTAGCCTAATGGTTTGAGTCTACTTTTCTCCCCTATAATCTATATACATAGTTTGAGAGATAATATATCAAATTGCTTTATTTTAAGCTAATATAGTGATAATCTTTTAAATAAAATCTATAGAGATCTAATCTTTAAAATTAAGATCTAATTTAACTTGTTTACAGACGATTATCTATCATTAATTAATGTAATGGTTAATTAATGTAATCTTTATATTAATTGCAAACTACTACAGATTAATACATCTAAGGCCAGAATGAATCGAACACTCATCTAAGCTGTCATGAGCAGCTTGCTTTACCAATTAAGCTATAGCCTTTTTTTTTAATTTACAGCTTTTGCCTATTAAGGCTAGAGAGCTACGATATAAAAACATCACTAAACCATCAATCGATCTAAAAGATCGATTGATGGTTTTTTAACTAGTCCATTCTTGTATGTATATGCGGACAAAGGGGTTGAACCTTCATAAACTAGTCATGAGCCAATTATGTTACCATTACATCAATCCGCATTTTTAGTTTTTTAGACTTGTTCATATTAATTTATAAAAGACCTATTTAAGCAGGAAAAATTTCATTAAAAAACTTGCTAAAAAGGCTATACGTTTAACCTTATCGATATCTAGTTAACCGTTGTATATTCACCATCTGTTCTATAAACTATTCTATAGAACTATTTTATTCACGCAATAGCTCCCTTTATGCGTAAAAATAGTGTAAGCTACTGTAAAAGCAACAATAACAGTAACTATTAGTAAAAACAAAATATTTAAGCTAAAATTAGTCAAATTAGTTTAAGGCTTTGCCATTATGCTAGTATGTATAGCGAATAGGTTTAAGTGAAAATGGTATAACCGAGTCGTCCCGGCGTCGATCCGGGAACTTCTTCTCGACAAGAAGGCGTTTTACCAATTAAACTAATGACCCTATTTAAAAGATATTATCTTTTAATATGTTATTGAAGTTAAAATTTTAATTATCCCTAACATAAAGCATTGTAACAATGTTTATACAGATTTAATTATTAATTTATAGAATTAGCCCAGTGTAAGTATCGCACTTACTTCTACCGATTACAAAACGGCTGCATTGCTTTTATGCTAACCAGGCTTTAGATGTATATACCTTCAAAGAGTGAAGGCAAAGCTAGTGTACAGGCTAGCCTCTCCTGTCTTTACTTCAAATGGCGAGAGGAAAAATCACAAAGTTATTTTAATCACCGACTTTAACCAGTAGAGTATATAAATTGTAAAGAATGGGAAATGGAATTAACCTTATATTATATCTTTATTTAGCTTTTGTTCTAACAAAAGCTTTGATATAAGGAAGATAATATCGTCAAACTTAGTGTATGTCATGCAAAGTTAAATTAAATTCATCTAATTTAGTTTCTTGTTTAATTTTTCCTTACACTTGGTCTAATTAGTACTTTGTACCTCAAGATATCAAAACCTGTTCAGCCAAAGCCTATTATTCGTGCTTCACGAATTTCTGGACTCCTGTCCTTTGTAGTGTTAAACTACTATACTATCAAGTATCCTAAGAAAAGTTTCCTGCCTATATGCTTTCAGCGCTTATCTTTAATTAACATAGCTTTCCTGCCGTGCCTATCCTATACATTTACTTAAGTGTAAGTAACATCCCTTGATGTTTCGAACATCAATCAAAATTTTCAAACATATAGCCTATTTTCACAAATTAGATCTAACCTCTAATTTGTAATCTTTAGCTAAATCTTTACTAATAATGTAAATATTGGGCAGATAAACAACAGGTAAACCAGAGGTTAACATACCCAACTCCTTTCGTACGAAGGGGCTCGTCTTATTTTACTCTTATTTTCTCTAGAAGATAGAAACCATACTGTCTCACGACGTATTTAACCCAGCTCGTGTAGCTCTTTAATCGACGAACAGTCGTACCCTTCATGACCCTTGCATTCATGTGGATGAGCTAAGCCGACATCGAGGTGCCAAACTGCGCACCCAATTTGAACTCTCTGGCGCAATTAGCCTGTTCACTTTTGTTATCGTAAAAGCTATTTATCTTTTACATCCAGTTTTTTCAAACTGGTTCAGACTATTTCTTCATCTAAAGGCAGGGTAACCTGCCCTCACTATTTATTTCTTATTATATATATCTATTTTGTGACTATTTTTTCTACAGAACGTAGTTCCTTACATGCTCGTTAGCTTGCTTATTTGTTTGCTTGCTTACTCGCTTGCGCTTGCTTGCTTGCTTACTTGTTAATAGTATATTTTTACTAATAACTAGCTATTCAAGCTTTTAAACCAAATGCTCCGATACGTCTTTTTGATTTAGTAAATGAATATTGTGAATTAGCTTTTGCGTAATTTCTTAACATAACTGTTGACATATTTTTTTTTGAAGTATCTGCTTTTTGAGAGTAATCTATATTCTTTAAACTACCTTTGTACTTAAATTTAAATACAGATCTGGCTGCAGTATAACGTCTAGTTAATCTACCTGCTGCTTCTAACCTAACACCACTAACTCATTTGTATCTAATCATGTTTAATATTTTTAGATTTTTTGCTCCTATATTTGTTTGATCCGTAGCTATATTATTCATAACAGATTTCTCTCCAGTATTTATACTAAATAATTTATCACTATTGCTAGCTTTAGTTATCTTTATACTTTTCAGGTGATTATTGTCACTATTTAGATAAGAAATAGGATATAATTTGTTTAATACTAAATCTAATGTATCACCTGAGAATGCATCTTTTCTTAGTTCATTTTCTGGGCTAGTTACCGGAATATTTTCTGCGCGTTTTTCTTTTTTGTTAGTTTTAAGATATTTAGCCTGTAAATCAAATAGATTTAACGTACCTTCCGTCGTTAATGACGGTAGTTTATTTAAATTTGCTCATCTATCGTAGGGTAGATAATCAATAGGTAATTTAGCCAAAGTTATAGATCTTCTTAATACTTTTCATAAACCTAATTTTTTTTTCAGTTTACTTGCTATCATATCAGCATAGATATCACTATTAAGATGTGGATATTTTAAATTAACTATATTTAGTTTTACTTTTTTAGAATAAATTTTATTAACTAAATATTTTAAACCTGGTAAGAATTTACCAAATTTTAATTTGTTTAATAAGAATTTACTATAATAGTTTATGTATAAGAACTCTTTCTTGAAATATTTTCCTAAAAACTTTAGGAAATATTTTCTTTCAAATTTTAGATATAAAGAATTAATATTATTTTTATTAAATATATTAGATAAAAACGCTTTTCTTTTATCTGTAAATTGATTTTTTTTATCATTTAGTTTATGGGGTATAGTTGATATAATTAATTTTAAAAAATTTAGTAATTCTAAATTTAATAAGTCAATTTTTCTAAGCTTGTTAGATGAATATCTATTCTTGAATTTAAGTTTAATCACTTTTTTAATTCTATTTTTAGCCTTTCGACTATCTTTTTTTTTCTTTATATGGAAAGCAATTTTCGCTTGTTCTGAATAATGACTATTAAATCCATATCTTAAATTATTTAAAACTAAACTTGAACCACTGTATATTTTGGCTAATAAATTAGTTTTACCGTTTTTGGCCTTAACGTTGTTTACTTTGTTACCTTGTAAGTTTTTTATTCTCTGTATTTTTATTTCTAGTAAAGAAAACATATACTTAATAAAATAAAACATAAATAACTTACGTATATATTTTAAATCTGATAATAATTTAAAAGAAAAAAACTTTATTTCTTTTTTAAATTTGAAATTAGAATAAGGTAGACGTATTTTTTTAAAACGAGCTTTCTTTCTTCTACCTCCTATATAGTTAAATTTGCTTAAGTTTTTCTTAATTTTCATAACACTATTATAATTACGTACTTTATAGTTCAATTTTCTTGATCCCTTTTCTATAATATAATTTTGAAATAGAGCATTATTAAGCTTCATACCTTTTTGCACTATATTGAGATTTTTTAAAGGGATAATTTTTTGGTTTTTATTCATTTTAGTATAAGCAGCTAAAGTTTTACTAGTCTTCTTTACACGTGTTTTTAGTTTTCTAATTAAATTTCGTCTTTTTAAAACACTAAAAAGATTCTTTGTAATTAAAGAACTTAATCTTGAAAATCTATTTCTATTTCTTCTCAAGCTAGCTTCCCTTGTTCCAGACATGGGATGCCAGGAACTAGAACGCTTAACTACTGACTTAGCTGGTTTATTTAAACGTAACCGAGGTGATTTATTACTAAAATCTTTGTGAGTATTTTCTGCTAAAGATTTATTTCTTATTAAATATCTTTTCATAAGAATATTATGTATATAAGTTTTATTTATATTTCTACGTGTAGTGCTTAATTTTTTGCTATTTTTGAAAGATCTAAGACCTTTCAGGTTTTTTGAATCTTTCCCTGTAAAGATTTTTTTGCTATTGAAGGTTTTTCTGAATGCTAACATATTATTTTTTAATCAAATCTTGTGTAAGAAGATATCTCTATTCATATTCATACTTTTATTATAAAAATATAATTTTCTAAGTAAAAATTGTCCTTCTCGATTAAAAACGTATACTGTTATATTAACATTAGTACTAGTTTGTTTAATTTCAGGTTTACTAGTATATACTCTTTTACTAGTAGACCGTCTAATTAAATTACGCATACGGTAACTTCTTGCCAGTTTTCTATTATTAGTTAAATTAAAATAACTTCTAATAGTTCTATTAGCTACCCTATCTAACGCAGCTGAAGATCTCAGAGTATCTTTATTGTAAGCGTATGCACTATTCTTCCACTCTTTGTTCGCAGGAGGATAATGTCTTATTTCACCCACTATCTTAGTTAACTGTTTTTTGGGGGCAATAAGCTGTGTATTTAACTTTAACGAATTGGCAACTTTAGCTATACGTGATTTAAATAAAAAAGTGTTTTTATCTTGTCTAACCGTTGGAGCTGAAATAAGTAAATTTTGTTTTTTGATTTTTTTTAACATTTGATTTTTTTATTGATTAGTTGTAACGTTTTATTATTATTGGTTAATTAAAAGCTAATTACCCTTGAAAAAACAGTAAGAGAAGTTTGTTCTTTTACTTAAAAATTTATCGTTTTTTACATAGATGATTAGTTATATGATAAAGCTTGCAGTTATGACTCGTTTATCCTTTAACCTTTACATTATGTTATGTTATCTAATTGTAAAGGTATAATTTATTAATTTTAGACCTCTAAACAAAAGATAAGTTACTGTTAATTGTTTTAAAGCTCTTGTTCGAAAAAGAGTTTTGTTCAGTGTACGGTTTGATATATATATATTGTTGTGAGAGTTGAGTAAGCATGTACTCAAGCTAATTAGAAGTTGGGGTTTAATAAGGATTATTAATAAAAATTTCACCTATTAGTCTTTGAACGTTCTTTTTTGCTTAACTTTAGTAAATTATCTTTATAACTAGTTGACCTATAGAAAGATAAAACTAGCTTCCCGTTTTTTTTTTCAGATATGGGTTGCCAGGAACTAGTAAGCAAAATAAGTATCGCTTCAAATTAACTTATTAAATAAGTTCTCTTTGAAATTGACCCAATTTATTTACTTTTAATCAAAAAAGGAGGACTAACATTTTATCCCTAGCGTAGCTTTTTCATTAATCCAAGACCTTTCCTTTCTGCATCTTGTGATCATATGCCCCGCTTACGCGACTGTAAGAACTGTAAGTCAAACAGTAAAGCAAGATTTAGCCATTAAACTTTGAAAGTAAAAATAAGAATCAATTTATAAGTATTAAACATTTGTAAACATACCTATAAAAAAACTAAAACATTAATAAATTTTTAGATTTAATATTTTTTTACTACTATTTTCACGATAGCTAAAATCATACTTTCCTAAAAAAAATTAAGATACTAATCTAATAGAGAATAAAATTGATTGGTCATACGCACATCTGTGTGTGCGTATACTGACTAATAACAAAAATAAAACATTAAATAAAATCGTTAGGTGTAAAACTCTTTACTCACTATACGTTAAATAACAATTTTTAGAATTGTTATATCTAATGTTTAATTGCCTAAGCAATGTTTAGTTAAATAAGCTAGCATTGCATTAAATGCATTGTTTGCTTATTTAATTTTAAATATAAATTTGGACATTCCCAGGTACTCTTTATGGGATCTGTGCCCCGCATAAACTGCCTACTATCAATTGTCTCCCGAAACAATATATCATTGTTAAAAAAAAGGGGTTAGTTATAAAATCCGCGGCTAGATGAGTTGCATCTAGAAACTTCTTCTACTTATATGAAGAGCTGCGTAAAGGGGTTTCAATTATATCTTACCGACTACCTTATTCTCTCAAACTAGCTACAACATATCCAATAAGTAGTAACAGTAAAGCTGCATAGGGTCTTCTCGTCTACCTAGAGATAAGCAGTATCTGCACTGCTATTACAATTTCACCGAGCCAATCATTGAGACAGCTGTTGTATCGTTACATCATTCATGCGCGACCGCATTTAACGGCCAAGAAATTCCGCTACCTTAAGACCCTCATAGGTAAGGCCGCCATTGATCGGGGGTTCCTTCAAAACCTGGACTATGTTAGTCACCCAGGAAAATCCGTTAGCCAGCCGACATAGGGCAGACATCACACTCAATACTTTGATTTCACATCTTACGCAAAGTGCTTTGTTTTAATTAAACAGTCGTACAACACCATTCTGTGCCTCCTCTTCTCTATCACATATTAATGTGAGGTAATGGCCCACCTTCTCCCGAAGTTACGTGAGTCAATTTGCCGAGTTCCTTAATGATTGTTAGCTCTATTCGCCTTCGTATTCTCTACTTGCTTACTTCTTAGTATCTAGGTACGGTATCTTTATTATACAATAAGTCTCTGAATAATATCCATAAACCCTTATATACATATACTTTTTTCCAGAACCCATATCACTTTTAACTAAACAGTAAATGGTTTTGCCATTTACCGCATATGTAACTTTACCGTTGCATTAAATCCTTCATTCTCTTTATCAGTTTTTCATGAAATGTTCTCTTCTTTTGAAAAGAGCTTTAATACAAGCGACATTTTTTAGTTAATATAGGTTTTTGCTATATGATAGAATTTTCTCATCGTTAAATCCTTTAGGATAAAAACTTAAAGGCCGTTACTTTAATTGAATACCATAAGCTTTAGGCGGGGATTAGTTTACATTATCCCTTTTCGTTACTCATGCCAGCATTATCACTTGGGTGATTTAACAATTTTAGATTAAAATTGATCTGTAATTAACCCAACGTTCCGCTACCCCATCGTTCCAACTTGTTAATTTGGAGCGAAGGACAAGTTTTCGGTATATTATTTAGATCCGTTATATTTTCGGCGCTATTATAATTCATTAGATGAAAACTAACCAGTGCTCTGTTACGAGATCTTCAAAAAATGGCCGCTTCTAAGCCTATTCCCTGGTCGTATTTTATAATTACTTCCTTAATTTCACTTAATAATAATTTTGGAACCTTATTATTACTTGTTCTGGGCTGTTTCCCTTTTGACATACAACCTTATCATACTATGTCTGATTATTCAATATTGACCATTGCCCTTCCGATTACACCAACTCACCGATAAAATCTTCCGATCCCCCGATGTATGCGAAGAACTCTTCGCCTGAGAGGTAAGTATGTACCTGCTATGATGTTATTTGAATTACCTACTTAGATAGGTTTCGCGGAAAACCAGCTATCCTAGTCAGTTTTATCTTTCACCAACTTACCACAATTCTTCGGAGCTCTTTACAACGAACACCCGTTCGGACTTTTATAATCCTGATCATGGTAAGATCACTAGGCTTCGGGTCTAATTTTAGATACTTCTCATTACTTAATAATTGGTTTATCTGTGCCACCGCGTCAGCGACAGCTCGCATCTAATATTAACTTGCTGACCCATTATGCAAAAGGTACGCTTTCATTTACTTTTATGTTTTAACTCAAGCTGCTTATAAAATTACTCTTTCAATTTAAATTTCCCTCACGGTACTATTCTCTATCGCTTATATAACATATTTAGCCTTAGAGGAAGGTTCCCCTATATTCAAACAGATGTAAAATCCATTTTAATTATTCATTCGATTATATTTGACTCAATTTTACTTTAATCTTATAGAATCTTATTTAAGGCGCTTCTCTTTTCGTTCACACTAATCATAGAATCTCGTTTGATTTCTTTTCCTGAAGTTATTAAGATATTTCAATTCACTTCGTTTATTATCTAATTTCTCTAAGAGTTATCGAACTTTATTTTTTGACACTAACAAATTTATCTAAAGTTTATATATTTCTTGCTTAGGCCATACTGGCCCTTTCTTTAATAATCCGAAATAAAGATGTTATCTTTATTTCGTTAGTGATAATTAAATAACACAATAATATATTTAAAATCGCCTTTTTTAGTCGTTTTTAAAAACGACTAATCAGGTCTTATATTTCTACTTATTTTTTCTCTTTGCTATATAGCTATTAATCCGGAATAATTCCTTTATATACTTTTCATCTAGACAACCAGCTAAGCGGTTGGATGAAACAACACAATGGATATTATGCAATTATTACTATATACATCTTATAATATAAAACTATATTTAATTTAAATAGTTACTAGTTGTAGAGTAAAAATTTTTATTTTATTTTTGTTTTGATTTTTTATACGCTCCATCCATCGCGTATATTCATGATTATCAGCCTCTACTTTAGACGAACATGTGTATTTATTTATAAGCAGAAATATATTTATTCTTCTGAGCCGAATAAATATATCTATAATTCCTGAGTTTTAATATTAGCTTTATTTCTTAAAAGATTCGAACCTCTTAAAATAAACCTAGCTATTTTACCTATAAACTATGGTTTTTTAAATACACGCCTAGTGTTTGACATTTTTTATTTTTTAACCCTGCCCATTGCTTTATTTTTATTTTTTGTTTTCGTTTTACTTTTTTTTATCTATTATTATTTTTTTGCTCAAATCTAGTTTGTTTTGCTTTAGCGGTTCTATGTATTAAACTAAAAATATCTGATATACTTGTAATTATATCGCTATATCTGACCCTAGTAGGCAGAACATTTAACATATTTGAGTTATACAAAATATTAATCTGGCCTATACGTCTAATTACAAAATTTAAGAAAGAATTAAAAGTAACTAAAGTACCACAAGGCAATATTCCTCTTATTCTATCAGTTAAACCAGAGGCCATTGTATTAAATACAGTGGTAAATCCCCCAGATCTAAAATTATTTATAGTACGAAGTAATCCAGCAGTAATATTATTTATTTCCCCGAAATTATTGTTACGTATAGCTAATAGTAGGTTAGATAAACCAGATCTAATTTGAGAAATATAATTATTAAGGATTATATAATGTAAAGAATCCATATAATCACTTAAAGCTGGTTTTTTAGGGGGGTTTCCCTCCATTACAACCAGCCCCCGAAGCGTAAATATTACTACTACTGGCACCGTTATATATATTGCTTCCATCATTTAAATTACCGGTAATGCTAGTATTATTATTTGATGTAATTATTTGACTTGATGCGTTGTTACCAGTAGAATGACTTAAAATAGAAGAACAGTTTAATAAATTGATGATAAAATAAGTTAAAGGTAAAAAACTATAAATAAAAAATGTGATGAAAATAAATTAAAATTTAGGCTTTTTCTAGGTAAAGTATGTCGTAATATGGGATTTTCCATATCTATATCTGTAGTTTGATGTAATGGAGTAGTAAAATCATTATCTGATTCTATTGTAAAATCACCATCAGATGGCATTGTTTTTCAGATATAACGAAGATTATCTGAGTCATCCTATGAACTAGACTCTAACATATCTAATGCATCATCCATTACAGATATATTAGCCAATATTGCGTAGGTGGATTAAATAATTTCACCTACGTAGTCTATAACTGACGTCTCTAAACCATCTAAATTAAAACCAATTGAGGTAGCTCCAATTGTTACAGTGACTACAATACCAGATAAATTAATACTACTTTTCAAAGAAGTTAAACTACCATTGAATTGTTTGTTTTCTTTAACTTGAGTATAGAATTCGTTTATACTATTTTCAAATAAAGAGCTTAATGGTAATATAATTATAAAGTATGAAAAGTAAAATACAGTAGCTATTTGTCCTATTTCAATGTAAGGTGATTCAACGTGTTTAGCACCTAATAACATTAATAATAGTAAATTCGCAACAAAAATAAAGAACATAACTTTATTTAATGGTTTGAATTGTAGTCCTCTTAATTTACTTAAATCAAATATAACTGTAGCCAATATTATCAAGATAGATAAAATCATAGCAATAACTCCTAATAATTTGTTAGGTATACTTCTAAGTATAGCATAGAAAGGTAATAAATATCATTCTGGCACTATAGCAGGAGGAGTTTGCATAGGATTAGCCATTACATAATTTTCACTGTCACCTAATGCATTAGGAATAAAGAATACAAATAATGATAATACTCACATGAATATGAATACTGTTATTAAATCTTTAAATGAGAAATATGGATGGAATGGTACTTTATCATAATTACTTGATACTCCTAATGGATTACTTGAACCTGCACTGTCGTGTAATGCAATTAAGTGCATTAGTGCTAATGCAGCTATTACAAAAGGGAAAACGAAGTGTAGAGAAAAGAATCTGTTTAATGTAGCGTTATTAACTGAACATGTGTGTTGGTAACCCCATAGTTAATATATTGTAACTACAATATATTAATAACTCTCGTTACACTCAATACTTCACAGTATTGTTCGGACTATATCATAATCTTATTATTAGTATATATTTGGTATGGTTATTTTATTAGCATAACGTGGTATAGTACGAAGAGTTTTAATTCAAAGTATGTATTGCAATTTTTTATGACCCAGTAGTTTAACTGGTGTATTTTGCATAAACTTTATAACATTTTCTACTCCTCTTACGCTAGATGCTTTTAATTTGAAACAGTTAGTTTTATCTGGTTTTACATTTTTGTTTAAAGATAGGTATTTATTGATGGCCATAATTAATATTTCAGCGTTAGTTTGAGATATATCAAAACTTGCCACTAAAGATTTATCTATAGTAGGTTTATATATGCTAAAACAACCTTCACCCTCTATAAATCCGACTAATCATGCTGGAAAATAATCCAAGTTTACAATGGTTTCTACAGAATTTAATGTTATGTCATTTCTAGTATATTGCATAAGATCTTTACTGTATACTAAATTAGAAAGCAAAGCTTGTTTAAATCTAAGATAATCATACTGTTTATTTGAAATAAAAGGATACTTGTCAAAAATAGGGATAATAATATCCATCAGATGATTTTTATTTCTTATTCTAAAGAAAACTGTTTCAGCTCTATCTTTATTTCTTCTAAAATGAACAGTACCTACACCTAGTATATCTTTAATTCTGTATATCAGTTGTATATCCCTAATAGACAATTCTATACCTAACTCATAAGTTAAATATTTACCTTTCTTTGATAAACTAAACCAACCATCAGCTTCAAACAAACCTACTAAATATGGGTAAATAAGATCTCCTGTGTTTAGTCTCTGAGAGGCTTTAAGATTACATTTATCTTTAACCCCTGCTGGTTCTCCCTTCACAGTTATAGTTTTCACCATCATTACTTGTTTTAAAACATCATGGTATATAACTGCTAAATATATGGATATTCCAGCATTAAACAGGATTTTTAATATAACATCACTGTTATATGGTTCTTCTTGTCAATAAAAACCTCCCCAAACGATATGTTATTAATATTCTATAAGCTTAAGCTTATAAAATCAAAATCTCTCGACTTTGTTTAGACTATGTTATCAATCTCTTTACCGAAAACCTTTAAGGTTTTCGGGGATTGTAAGGCGCTTATATCAAGTTTATTGCTGGTACGCTCACTTGTTAGTCTTTGAACGTTTTTGACATTGCGACTTTAATAGTTGTAGGGCTAGCCTCATCTAATTAAAACGTAAATACCTTGTCAAACTTCGCTGCAAATTGTATTTGTTCATAGTTAAATGATAAATATATTTTTGCAATTCACCTCTATTTTCATTATACCATTACTGGTTTAAGGAGCCCGTTTATGTTAACTCAACTATGTCTTGTCCGATTCATGGTATAGCACTTAATAAGTTAGTAATAACTGTTGCCAAATCTTTGAATTTTAATATAGCTCAGAGCTATATATATCTGAAATAAGTAAATCTAGTATAACATCGTTATCTATAATTTATGTTTATTTCTTATCCAAACAAAAAAAGATTCCGACTGTACATTAAGCATCCTTTCAGACACCTACCCGTGGAGCAGTCTGTAGCGGTATTTTTCTATACCGACGGTCTTATCTCTAAACAAAAGATTTTGACCGTTAACACAGGTATCGCAACATAAAATATTAATTTATTTATGTTACTATGTATGGTTATTTAATTTTTAAAATACGCAGCTGGCTTGTTATTAGCTATAGCTTGAAATGAGTTATGAATATGGTTTTCGTGGTCTTTATTGAGTAAATCTCAAATATGAGGATATACTATTTTATAACCTTTTTCTACACCTAAATTTTTTAAAACTTCCACGTCTTGGGGCATATTTTTAATAAATTCCATATATTTTTGATATGACTCATAACTAATAAGGTTATTATTCTCATGGTTAAAATCAAGTATTTGATTATAAGGTATTGCATAATTTAAAGGAACAAGCCCTTCATAATTATAAATACCATATTCATCAAGTAAACCTGCATAACTATGATAAGTAAAGAAAGCTATCTTTACCCCCTTAACTATTATAACAAATATAGCATAATTATCTCCTAAAGAATCAATAGTATTTGTAATAGAGGCGATAATTTGGTCTGCAGCTTGTCCCATACTGTCACCAGAAAAACTTTTATCTTCTGTTACGAGATGAGGAACAAGTTGTTCACCATCTAACCGTTCCGTAATATGGTCCGGTTTTTTATTCACAAAAGGTTGTGTCTGCTGTGGCGTACTTATAAATTTTTTTAAATCTAAATAATTGTTAAGTAAACCTGACGTAACCGTACTTGTTCTATGTTCCGGTGCTTTAGAACCTTCTGCTACAACTCTGATTAATGCTGCGTTAATGGTAGGAATAAGTGTATAGATTAGCATATTATTACATGTAATTAAAGATATATATCGATATCATTTGTTAATTAAAACACAGAAGATTGAAAATTGAATTATATAAATCTAAATAATTTGAAAGACTAAATAATTCATTTAAAGAGCGAATAATAGTGAAGCTAAGGAGATAGGATTAATGAACTTATACATACATGTATACTTGATTAATTAAAATCAAAGAAAAAACTATCAGGTTTTTAAAGCTAAACCTTTAACTGAATAATATTAGAAGCTTAAATTAAATAACATACATTTGAGGCAAATTATACCTCATAAACTCATTTGACCGTATGGTAAAACGTAACCCAGGAAAGCTGTAACAATCATTAATAAGAAAATAAATGTACCTATTGTGAATGATAAAGTTCTTGGTGCTTTGTAAGATCCGTAGTATAAATTTCTTCCTATGTGTAAGTAAACTATGAAAAAGAAAGCTGAAGCTGTATTTGCGTGTAAGTAACGTATTAATCACCCATTGTTAACGTCTCTCATAATGTGTTCAACTGAATTGAAAGCCTCTAGTACGCTAGGATTGTAATGCATTGCCAATGTAACACCTGTAATAATTTGTATCACCAATGATAAACCTAATAATGATCCCATGTTTCATCAGTAACTAATATTCGAAGGAGTAGGTGAATCTATCACAAAATCAGTAGCCGGTTTTAAAAGTGGATGTCTTTTTATAATTCTCATATTTTTTTTATTTAATCTAACTTTCTGTTTCCTTTAATGTTTTCCATACGCTCTTTGAGAAAAAGTTAAAGCTAAGATATTAGGAAAAAAAAAATAATTTTTTTTTACCTTTACCGATAAAGAAATAAAGTTGACCTATGTTAAGTAATACCCTTTCACTGAACTTTAAAGTAGATTTATGTAGAGTTGTCGCTAATAAACGGTTGACTAATGGACTGTATGAAACAGGTCAAACCGCATAGGTTTGTCACTAGGTATCATAAATTTGATATATTATTCTATTGGATATAAAGACATTAATTGTCTTTAGCCTTAGATAGGTAAACTTTTGCTTATAAAGGGCGGAGGCCCTTAAAACTTAAAGAAAATTGAAATAATTTCTCTCTCTTTAAATTAAAAGCTCATTCTTTAAGAACTATGTTCTCTTTAGCTTAAACTTAATAATACTCTCTAGTTATTTTAAGGCTTAGTGTAGAATGTTATCTACCAGATTGCAGCCTTAAAAATAAGAAAGTAAGTTAGAGGTTTTACCTCACATCTGGCTTAAATTAGCCGGGTTTAATTATTTTTTCACTTGAAGAGTTGTTTAACTTCGTATTAAGGGTCAAATGCTAGCCATTTGCCTCTTTTTATTGCTAGATCGAGGATCTCAAATCCGAGATTTATAATCTCAGATTCTAGCTTCCCTTGTACCAGAAATGGGATACCAAGAACTAGATTGCATAATCAGGATAGCCCAGCTAGTCAAAGCCCTTGCGGACTTTTC
>Ga0115846_100208_pt1 | contig 30962 bp, 30 predicted proteins | sample InSIn5gowninarea_2_FD_83860 | JGI IMG/M metagenome (GOLD analysis project Ga0115846, IMG submission 83860) | reverse complement strand
CTTCTTTTTTAAGCTATATATTGACGGCGCGCACATTGTGAGTTGGTCGACTGGAAAAGCAGAGGGCTGGCGAGGGAAAACTATGTTTGGCTTATTTGAGAGCCCCGTGCGTTTCTTTGATGACGATGTGGGTATTTCTTCTCCTGGCGGTTTCACAGGACTGGGAGTACGTATAGTACGGCCGCCCATGGCACACACAGGATTATGATGGTAAATAGGATGCACCGGAGAAACATTTCTTTGTGGGAGACTGGGAAGCGGTCGAATAGTCGGTTTCGTAGGCTCTAATTTGATAGGGGGTGGTATAGACAGACGGTAAGATGGTAGCGGTTTGGGCATGAAGTTATCCCTCTGTAATGCTTGCTCATTGGACTGTTCATCTAGTTCCTCTACCCTGGGACTGGGAGTACCGTGCGGGATGTATGTACGCGGCCGCCACTTGAACATTTCTCTGCGAGAGGGACGGGCAGTTGCCGCTGACGTGTCTCTGTTGTTGATCACATTCCTGTTTTCCGTCGCGTTGGTCTCTCCTTTGTCGATTCCAAAATCATTCTGCAGTCCACTGTTTACCGAACTGTAGGTCTCCTGGTCTGTACCGATGCTGCGTACACTTGCGTCATGTGGTTCAATCACCAAAAGGTCGTTCTCTTCTCCAACCTCGTTATGTTCTGAGTGAAGCACCCCTAAGTCTCGCAGTTGGTCTCGAGTGCGACAATAGTAGCGGAACGTTGCGAAAGGTCGGTCCACCGGATCGATAAGCGCGAATTTGTAGAAGCGTTTAGGTTGTTCTGGCCCAGCCCGTCCAGCGTTGATAAGGCTGCTGCTTTTAGCACTGTGCCTTCTCCGTATTCAGGTCGTACTTACTTCATCCCTCTACTCTCCTTTGCATGTTGTGTATCCTCGTACATCTCTACCTGCCTCTGAACTCGCTTTCTGGCATGTGCACGATGCACTCGTATCTCCACGCAAGCTGTCTCATCAAATACATCCACCATGCCTACCCGGTGTTTATCATTTTCCCTCGGTGGTGCGAAGCACAGCATACGTTTCTCAATCGTCTTAACTCCCTCTGCATTTTCGGGGCTCTCAAATAAGCCAAACATAGTTTTCCCTCGCCAGCCCTCTGCTTTTCCAGTCGACCAACTCACAATGTGCGCGCCGTCAATATATAGCTTAAAAAAGAAGTAGTGCTCATCGGGAACTGGCGGCGAAACGGCATAGCTTATCCAGAACGCAGTGCCTGGTAAAGCGGGCACAAAAACATTACATGTTGATGTCTTACTTTCGAAAAGCTTTGGCATAGATTTTACGATCCCGTGGTCATCTCTGGGATCGGGGTGATACTCAGGAAGCTTTTCGATATCAAACTGAGAGTGGAGCGTAATGTCTATGCTGCAATGGTGCATTGCGTCGGTTGTCTGCCGGTAAAGATGAGTAAGTGACGATGCCGGCGCTGTGAGTGTAAGCAGGTGCGGCTGTATACCCAAGTCGAAGCAAACAGAAGATTTACTAGCGGAGTTGATATCTCAGCGCATATCAGGTATTGTAAAAAGGAGTCTGATAAATGCAGAGGGGTAATATCGATAAGCAAAGAGCAAACAAAGCAACCCTATCTTGAACTTGTCTGGATCTCTGCTGGTTGGCAATATCTTATCGACCGTCAGTTGGCTTACTATTCTGCAACTATGACTGACGCCGTCGCCTCCACGCTGCTTCTGATTCCTGAATCACCGAAGCATATGTTCCCTGGGACCGATATATGAAGGCAGTTATTCTTAGGTATAAGTGTACAGAGTAGTGGATGTTAATAATACGATCACCGCATCCCCGGGCTTTTTACTTTTCGCCCTCCCCAGATCCCCCGTTCTTCTCTAGATAATCTTTGATACTAAACATACCCGTCCCTCTCTCGAGCGGCTTTTGTTGCTTTGGACTAGGCTTCCAGCCAATCATGTAAATGAGTCTGAAAGTAGCGGGTAGTGTCCCATCTTCGTTTCCGTGGAGTTCCTTGTATATTCCCTCGGCAGCAAGTAACACATCCCGATGTATGGCGCCCTTTTCTCTCGCCAATACAGCATTCGACTCGCCCATAGCCTGTAGGTCCTTCATCAACGAAAAGGTATCAGGGAAGTCGACGACAATATCATCGACATCTACGGTAAGGAGGTTGAAGCCGGCTTTTTGTAGCAAGCCACCAACATCCTTTACATCTGCCAGTGGTGAAGTATGTGTTGAGACGCCACCTCTCCGGTCGAGCTCTGCTAATTGAAGCGATGTCCGGAGCTCATATAAACTGTCGCCACCCATCATGACACCAATGAAAGGACAGTCGGGCTTCAGTACATTGTTAATCTGCGCCAGAACTGAGGGTAAGTCATTGATCCAATGTAGACTGAGATTACTCAGAACCGCATCGAAAGTGTTGGCCTCATAAGGTAGCAACTCCGATGTAGGAAGAACATCTCGTACGATGTCGATTTCCTTGTTGAAGGGCAAGTCTGCATCTCGGTAGAGCAGTGATCGGGACGAGTCAGCGGCTGTGATGGTGCCGATGCGCTTGGATCGCGGACCCTTTTCTGGTGCGTCCTCGGACGGGAATGTCAACGCTCGAGAAAGATTGCATGCGTTTGCGCCGAGATCAAGAACTTTTGGGAAATGTCGGTTTATGTCCTATTCGTCTTAGCAGCTGCTCGTTTTGCAGACAAAAGGCGACTCTACCAAGACTCGCTCACACAACCGTGAAGCAACCTCGTCTCTTAGATAATCTACACCCCGACTTGTCTCAACATCCTTTGCAGCCCGCTCCTTTTGCATCCATTTTTGCTGTGCACTAAATATTTCAAGCATGGGCGCTCCAGGCGCTTGAACAGCGTAATGTCGTGTGAATTGGCGGGGAAAACATTGTCGCCTGCACGGCGAAATCAAGGCGCGCACAGAGAAACTAGCCATATTTGCAACAAACCGTGCAATTGACTGAACTGAGAGGCAACGCGCTCAAAGAAAGAGGCGTGGATAGAAAAAGATGTCAAGAGTACTACGTCAACATAGCTGCTAGCTATACCTAGGTACCTAGTACCAGCCCGCCAATCGGCGTTTGGCTCCACCGAGCTGTACCTCCGCTGTCCAAAAGTTGACCTCCACACTCCCCCACGCGACAACCAGACCGGCGTGTAGGAGGAGGAATCCCAAACCGAGACCCTTCCATTACAACACGTACAAATCACCATGGCACAGGCATTCCCATACACATACTACGCCTGCGACTGCTTCGACAGCAACAGCGTAGCAGGCACAAAACTCACCTCGCACGTCCTCGCCGCAACCGACGACGAAGAAGAGACGCTCGACCCACGAAACCCACGTTCCAACTACGCCCTCTACCCACTCGAACACCTCCTCTACTGCGAAGACTGCCTGCAAATCCGCTGCCCACGATGCGTAATCGAAGAAACGCTAAACTGGTACTGTCCCAACTGCCTCTTCGAAGTTCCCAGCTCGGTCGTCAAAAGCGACGGCAACAGATGCACGCGCAACTGCTTCAACTGCCCCGTCTGCATATCTCCCATGGTTGTCAATCTGCTTGAGAACCCGGACGTCGACCACAGCACAACGGATCGGCATATCCTGGCGTGTCCCTACTGCCATTGGAGCACGGTGGAGACGGGCATCGAGTTTGAGAAGCATACAGGCGTGTATTCGCAGATTTCACGCATAGCGAATGGGGGGAAGCCGATACCATCAATCAAGGAGCGGGATAAGGAGCGTGAGAGACGCAAGGAGCTGGAGGCTCAGCGGAGAGATTCAAGGAATCCGCAGGCTTCGTCTCGTGGCTCGGCCATTGTGTATGCGGGGGGTTACGAGCCGCCCTCGCGCGACGACCTGTTTTCGAATCTCGCTGCATTCTACAAGGCGGAATTGGACGCTCAGACGCCGTCGAATCCGCTGGAGATGAACTTTTCCTCGCCCACGGCATATTCTCGTATCATGAACTTGTACTCGACGTCGACAAAGAAGTCAAAGCGGAGCAAACCCACGCTCATGAGAGACGCAGCATCCGAGTTGGAAGGCCTAGTGACACACGATTCCGCTGCTGAAAACGCAGCAATCGAGCGTATCAAGCGAGGCGGCTGGAGTGCAACATTATCGCCTACCCAGAAACTCGCCCAGCTCGACCCCCACGTCCAGTTCGACGACGAGCTCCGACCCATCCCAACCCTCCTCTGCACAAAACGCTCCAAGCGCTGTCGCTCCTGCCGCCACATCCTCGCAAAACCCGAATCAAAAATCACATCCACACGCTACAAAATCAAACTACTAGCCTTGAACCACATCCCCCGCCTCAGCGTCCGCGCCCTACCACCCCCTTCCAACCCTCCCGTCCCCGCCTTCCCAGGCTCTGTCCCAGCACCTGCCCCGCAACCATCCCAACCCCAGCCCCAAGCCCCCTTCAACTACAACGCCCTCCGTCCAGGTATCCCAGCGCACTTCCTGCTGCACCTCAGCAACCCTCTCTTCGACCCTATCCGCGTCACCCTCGCCACCAGCAGCACCACACCCGGTCGTGTCTCCTCGCGCGTCACGATCCTATGCCCTGAATTCGAAGTCGGGGCCAACACCGACGTCTGGGACGACGCTCTCTCGTCTTCCCCCGCTCCAATGCCGCGTCGCTCCACCATCAACGCTGAAACAGGCCAGATTGAAGCGGGTAAGGTTTGGGACAAAGGAAGAAACTGGACGAGTGTTGCGATTGAGGTTATACCAGGGTTCCTGGATGAGGTGAATGGCGAGGAGGAGGAGTTGGAGCCTGATGATGATTTACTTGAGATTCCGATCTTTGTGCGCTTGGAGTTTGAGGTGGATGTTAACGCGGAAGAGAGGGGACTCGGGGATTCAAGGGGGAGTAGGGGGGAGAGGGAGAAAAGGGAGGAGGCGTTTTGGACAGTGGTGGGGGTGGGGAGGATTGCTAATGCTTAGGACTGCGATGATGATGATACCCCTTTATGCTTATGATGATGAACGTGTGAAAGCAGGTTTGAGAATTTTGATTCTTTATACCGAGGTGGATGTTCAAGATGTGGTCTCGTTATCTTTCTTCTTCTTTCGAGTCACCATTCCATCCAACGTTGCTTGGCTTGCTTCTCGCTTGTGCACTGGCTTCTTATCTACCTTCTTGCCTGTCGGCTTTGCTCGCTTGCTACGTTTCGATTCATCCTCATGGCCGCTTTCTTCATGGCCATCTGCCCTGTCGTCTTCATGCTCGACCATTGCACCAGGTGGACCCTTTGTACCCTCAGTAGGCCCCTCAGCATCATCATCAAACAATTTCCGCCAGCTTCCGTCTAAGACCTGAGGCGAGTTACCATAGAGATTGACGCGGTATGCATTCTTCATGCCCTGGAGACAGATATCTCTTCTTGTGGGGAAATCGAACATTGGCTTGGGATATGTTTTCAGTCCGCCATCTGCACCGCTTCCAGTCCCATCACCCTTGATCAAACAGCCCCATTTCTTTTGATCGGCAATCGGCGCCTTGTGCGGCTCGTAAATGTATTTTTTATCGAATTTGGCGAGTTCAGGTACGTATCGGCGGATGAAATTACCTTCCTTGTCCCATTTCTGGGGAAAGGCTACAGGCGAGTAGCAGCGGTAGAATTGGGCGAAAAAGGCGGTGCAAGAAAGCCATTGCCAATTACCTATATTACATGCAGCTTCGTGGTCGATGAGCCATTCTTCAAAGACTTCAGCACCGCGCTCCCAGTCAATGTAGCAGCCGCCTCTGGTCAAAAAGCATGCAACAGCGTGGCGGCCGAGATGGTGGATCCAGCCTTCCTGCGCGAGCTGCCGCATCAGTGCGTCGATCCACGGAAATCCCGTACGGCCCTGTTTCCAGCGCTGGAAATGGGACTCGGCTTCTGCATTGTCGATTGTGTATTCTCCGGTGATTAAGCCAGACGAGGTATCGACTTTGGAAGGAAGATGCCAGGGAATAAAGCGGCAGTGCGAGTTGTTGTAGGTTTGACCAAACGAGTATCCAAGAGATGCCTGTGCGCCAAAGTACATGTCACGGAAGAGGAGCTGGCCGGTCAGACTGGTAGGTGGTTGTGAGGCCTTTTCTTTGTATTTGTCGGCTATGTCTTGAGCGCGCCAGTAGAAGAGACGGCAGCTCAAGGAGCCAAAGTGCATGTGTGGAGATAGAAGAGTGGTGGATTGTGGCTCGAATGCAGTCGGTGCAGTATTGGGTTTCTCAAAGGTGGCAGTGTATTCTTCATCTGCGATTATTTTAGCAAGCGCTTGCAGGGCCACTGTCTCTCCGCCGCGGTGTGGTGTTGTTGCTGGCTTCAGACCCAGCTCTTCCATTGTAGGCACAGCAAAATCGCAATTTGGTCCGGCCAGAGCAGTGTACGAAGCTTCATCTCCATTTCTCTGGATCGAGTTGATGTCCGGTTGGCTTTCCGGCTTCTCTTGGTCAAACTCCAGATGCACTTCTCCAGGGTCAGGCAATGATTTGGGTGCGGGGATGGGTCTAGGGATTGGTCCAATCTTCTTGGCAGCTGCTTGCACCTGAGCCATGCTCATGGTTGGTTTCCCATTATTATTCTTTACCAAGTCATCTGGATCATACAGCGTCCTTCCAGTCTTGGTGATGACATTGACGCCCGCTTGCTTCGCAATCTCCATGACCTTGGCATCACGCTCCCTGGCATAAGCATCCGTATCCTTTTCAAAAACCAAATGGGTGATATTCCACGCTTTGAATAGCTTGGGAAACAATGTTTGCGGGGCTTCGCGGATGAGGAAAAGCTTCGACTTTGGGTTCAACTTGGTGATGGATTTGGACAGATCGTTTTGGCAGTCAATAAGGTACTGCCAGCGATTGGGACCAACACGGGCACGATAGACATAGTGTGGATCCCACGTCCACACTGGATAAAGACATTCGGGGTCAAGGTCCAGGGCTGCTTTCAGGGCTGGGGAATCATGGAGACGCAAGTCGGTCCGGAACCAGTAAATGACCCGCGACTTTGTCATGTTGCTTAAAGTTTGCAAGGGCTGAGAAAACGAGGGGAATGAGCAAAAAAGAATGGAGAATTGTCACAGAGCTCAAACTTGAAGAGATGTTCCCTCGACTAGTGGACGGGGAGAGTGCATGGCTGAATGCATGCGGTCATCGATCGGAGCTAGGACGCTCGCTAATCGTTGAGTGGTGTAACAAACCAATCGGCCGTATTTTTCCCTGTGCCGGACACGATGGAGAGACATGATCAAGGTGAAGGAATCGACTGTCCTGCAGACAGCGGCAGCAGAACTCGTACGTCTGGGGTTGGCATGCTTAGCGGGGAAGGGTTCAGGGAAGGGTTCAGAGAAGGGTTCAGGGGAAGCAGGGTCTCAATTCTTCGTCAACGAAACACGGTGAGCCATGGTCGAGCATGGGGATGGTGGGCAGGTCGCGAGAAAAAGAAAGGGCATGGGCGTGGGTGTGACACAGGCGGAGGTTGCTTTGGCTGGTCGAGGCGGTGAAGACAGGCTCGCACGGGCGTTCCCCAGCGTGGGAGGGCGATGCGGAGACGATGGGCGCAGGGCTGAGTTTGGAGCAGGAACATGCGAACTCGGGGGGTGATGTCTGGATGAGATGCATTAGCAGAGGGGTTAGTCGGTAGATGATATGTACCTGTGTACTTGTACATATGCACAGTACACCCGACGACCAGCACGATAGGAAGACGGCGGCAGGGCTGGGTCACGGGACGGCTGCACGATGATGGCAGCAACGGGTGGTTGACGCGCTTGTGCCGTCACTGGTCAAGAGCAAGAGGGAGGGGAGGTCCAGGGTGGGAGGAGAAGAGGCCCGAGCTCCCAACGCCCGCTTGCTTGGGCCGTCGTCTGTTGTGACATGGCAATCTCCCAACAGACAGCCCTCACGCGCTTGGACTTCACCAATATAGCCCTCTCAATAATCGCTTTTGCCCCGTCGTGACGCTTCAAGCGAGGGCGCAACGTCTCTGCCAAACATAAAAATTTTCGTGCTGTCGTGTCACTGCTGCTGTCGCGCGGCACCCTTGCGCCTTCTGTCTGGACTGGACATATTACTGCTGCGGGGAAACAAAAACAGCAACGCCCTTGCCTCGCAGCCATCCATCTGCAGCTAGACTCTCTGACGTGGAGACCACGGACAACTGTACACCTACTACCCCTCGGTCGCCTCGACTGAACGCTCCCTCACTCCAATTTTCAATTTTTCAACTCTTTGCAAAAATGGCTGAATCACTGGAAGATGTGTACATCACGGTAGGCCTTCTTGCGCGCTCAATTGATTCCATTGCAACCTGACTAACACGCCCCACAGCTCCTCATGAGCGACTCGTACCTGCCGGGTGCAGCAGTCCTGGCTCATTCCCTGAGAGATGCCGGAACCACGAAGAAATTGGCCGTGCTCATCACCCCCGAGACGGTCTCCGAGCAGGCTGTTGAAGAACTCAAGGTGCTGTACGACTATGTGATTCCAGTGGAGCGTATTCGCACTGCCAACACTGCCAATCTCTACTTGATGGGGCGTCCTGACCTAGCATACACTTTCACCAAGATTGCACTATGGAAACAGACTCAATTCCGCAAGCTAGTATATCTCGACGCCGATGTCGTTGCCCTGCGTGCTCTGGACGAGCTGTTCGATATTGAGGCTCCGTTTGCTGCAGCCCCAGACATTGGCTGGCCAGATGCTTTCAACAGCGGCGTCATGGTCATCAAGCCAGACCTGAGCGTATACGAGGCTCTGGCTGCCATGGCAGCCGCTGGCGAGAGCTTCGACGGCGCAGACCAAGGCTTACTCAACCAGTATTTCGAGCACCGTCCCTGGCAACGCCTCAAGTTCACCTACAACTGTACCCCGAATGCCGAGTACCAGTGGGAGCCCGCCTACCGTCACTACAAGCACGAAATTGCCGCAGTTCACTTCATCGGCAAGAACAAGCCTTGGTCGGGCAACCATCCTGGTGGCAGTGGTGTATATGGAGAACTCGTGTCACGATGGTGGGCAGTGCACCAGAAGCATTTTGGAGATGGACAGAGAGCTGGTGAGACACATGGCACGCTAAGTGAAGCCATTAACTCTTCCTCTTTTGTCCCTCCCCCTGCAGAAGCTTCTTCTGTCCCCACCGAGCCACCCATGACTGAAACTGAAGATGAAGTGCAAAATGTTGACCAATTTGATGTAGGAACTCTCTCGAACCCCTGGGACCCAACCAAGTACGTACCTGCACCTTGAATTCATACCCCTCATGCTAACATTCATAGGTCCGGCCCCCCAGCCCAATCGAAGCCTGAAGCCGCCAACTTCCCGAACCAGACTTATGGTTTCAGCGACGACCCTTCACTTTTCCGAGCCCCAAGTGCCTATCCAGATGCTCCCAAGGACATGTGGTACCAAGTACCAGAGAATAAGCCAGCACCTGCTAACCTGCCTCCCCCCATCTTTCCATGGGAGCAGGCTACCGACAGACCTCAGCCGACGCGTGTCTTTGCCGAAGACCGGTCGCCAGAACCCACTCCTGCTGTCGAGTTACCAACGCATCCCTTCTCGACTACCCACTTCGATGGCGATGACAAGACGGCAGCCGAGGGTGCCAAGAAGGAACCTTCACCTGAAAGACCCTCAGGCCAGCAGTGGCAGTCCACCGCCGGCAATGCGTGGGATAACGTTCCAGGTATCGACAATTACGTGCGCGCTGTATCCGACCTCAATGGGCAGCGTGGTAAGACTGCGGCTCTCCAGAAGACGACGGGTACAGATGATATCGGCTCACCCACAATTGAGCGAGGTCGTCGCGAGAGCCTCATCCTCACCGACTTCCCTTCTGCTGTTGAGCGGCCGAGCCTTCCTGTGACACCAGCCCCTGTCCGCCGCCCCATGTTCTGGGGTGATGAGAAGAACAAGACGGGTGAATTGCCTTCTGCGACAGGTGTACCTGACCAGACCGAATGGGTGAGTCAACAATGAGTTCTTCTCTCTGCTTACTCTCTGAACTGCTTCAACGATGACACGCTATGACAAGGACTAACTTTGACATGCGAAGAATCCCGAGGAGAAGCTTGACCAGTTACGACGCTCGTCCCTCATTGAATTTGAGCACCTCAAGAAGGACGAACACCCTGACCCGCCACTGCGCCAACTGCCAGAGCACTCTGTCGGGGATGCTGCAAAGGGACCTGACAGTAGTGACGTCCCGGTAGGTGAGCAGGTCAAGGTCTGAGGAACGATGGTCATTCCATCTACCTTTGGCGATGACAGCCCCTCAGTCAAGGCTAAGGGGTGTGTTGTCAGCCCAACCAAAACTACGGAGTAAAAATGTCAGGGTTCAGGACGAGTATGATGAGAGGATTGGAGGTTTTCGTCACTTTCATTTACCAGACGATGCGATGAAGTCATATACCTTATGTTGTTGTTCGCTGTCATGGATTTTATCACGATTTCACACTTAGTCTTACTGGCGTTGCTGTTCTCTTCTGTCTTTCATTGGCGAGCTCACATCAGCATCTGCATCTGCATTGACTAGCGATTAGCTTGCTTTACTCGTCATAACAATCAGCATCAGCATGAGCACCGCCTTTTTCCATCGTATGCAACCCCGCTTGTTCGTTTTTTTCTTGTTGTTTTCTTTCCAAGAATACAGACTTGACGTGGAGAGATAGCCGCTGGTGACGCCGTCTATACCGAGTACCACGTAGGTATGCATGTATGGTACGCTCGGATGCAGGGTTTGCGGCACATGCATGGCATATGCATGCACGCCCCGACAGTGGGTCCGCACTAAAGAGCTTGACTTTAGCTGGCGTCTGTGCCGTTTGGTGTGTCCTCTCCCTTGGTCCCATGGCCCAGCTAGGTCATCCAAAATGCCCCGCTTGCCCCTCCCTCTGCTCGCGCCTCGGTTTGCTGCCCTCACACAACCACCTGCCCGAATAAAACTCCAACCAATCCGTAGACCGCGAATAAGCGACAGTCTAACTCGCAGGCGTTTCTTCTGTCCCTCTCAGCCTTTTTGTTCCTCATCGTCGCCCGGCTTTATTGCAACATCTAGACGCGTTGCCCACTCCATCCCCAAACGCATACCCAACGCCGACTGGCCCTACCTGTACCACGGATTCGACAAGATGGCGCACCTAGACCCGTACTTCAAGCAAGTCGATGATTTGCAAAACACCTTTATCGAGAGGCTGAGGGAGGCGGTGGCCATTCCCAGTATCAGTTCCGAGGACCAAAGGAGGCCTGATGTCGTCAAGGTATGTATGTTAGCTGTTGATAAGCCTGTCACAGCACGTGCAAGCCTCCAAAACACTGCGTCTGACAATGTTCTAGATGGGACACTGGCTCGCCGACCAGATCAAGGCTCTTGGTGGCACTGTTGAGCTCCGTGAGCTAGGAAAGCAGCCTGGTCGTGAGCACCTCGACCTCCCGCCCTGCCTATTGGGTCGCTACGGAAATGACCCCAAGAAGCTCAACGTCCTCGTCTACGGTCACTACGACGTACAGCCCGCAAACAAGTCGGATGGCTGGGCGACGGACCCCTTTACACTCAGCATCGACGACAAGGGCCGCATGTTTGGACGTGGCAGCACCGATGACAAGGGCCCCGTGCTTGGATGGCTCAACGCAATTGAGGCCCACCAGAAGGCTGGTGTAGAGCTGCCTGTCAACTTGGTCATGTGCTTCGAGGGTATGGAGGAGAATGGATCTGAGGGACTTGACGACACCATCCGCGCAGAGGCCAAGAAGTTTTTCAAGGATGTTGATGTTGTCTGCATTTCGGACAACTACTGGCTCGGTACCGAGAAGCCCTGCTTGACCTATGGTGTCCGCGGCTGCAACTACTACCAGGTTGAGATCTCTGGCCCTGGCCAGGATCTCCACTCTGGTGTCTACGGCGGCATGACACACGAGCCCATGACTGACTTGGTGCGCATCATGAACTCGCTTGTCGACCCGGATGGCAAGATTCTCATCAAGGGCATTGATGAGCTGGTTGCCCCGCTTACCAATGAGGAGGCCGCGCTTTACCCACCAATTGCCTTTACCATGGACGGTCTGAAGGAGTCACTGGGCGGTGCTGTCACGATTCATGACAAGAAGGAGGATGCACTCATGTCCAAGATGCGATATCCCTCACTATCCCTTCATGGAATTGAGGGCGCCTTTTACTCTGAGGGTGCCAAGACTGTCATTCCAGCCAAGGTTATTGGAAAGTTCTCCATTCGAACAGTACCAAACATGGAGATTGACCCAGTGACGAAGCTGGTTGAGAAGCACATCAACGACGAGTTTGCCAAGCTGAAGTCGAAGAACACGATGAAGTTTAGCGTCGTACACTGCGGAAAGTGGTGGGTAGAGGACCCTAACCACCCCAACTACACTGCTGCAGCAAAGGCTGTTGAGCGTGTGTTTGGTGTGAAGCCTGATATGACGAGGGAGGGTGGAAGTATTCCCGTCACATTGACCTTCCAAGAGGAGCTTGGCAAGAATGTTCTGTTGCTACCAATGGGTAGCTCAACTGACGCAGCCCACTCGATCAACGAGAAGCTTGACAAGAGGAACTACATTGAGGGCACTAAGCTCTTGGGTGCATACCTGCATTACGTTGCAGGTGAGATGAAGCGTGATTAGACGGATGCAGTCGCAACTCATTGCAGGTTTTTCTGGATGATATATATTGAGTTCTAGATAACACATGAATAAATAAAAATATACCCTTTTCATATAAGTTAGTCTGTGAAAGAGTGGTTGACAAGCGCACCACTGCATGGCACAAGTGCGCTGCAGCTTTGACCAACCACATCGGGACGGAACAACGAAAAAAGTTCGGGCCTTGAGCCTCACAACATCCAACGTCCCCATCAACCCCATCTTGTGCACCGCCGGGCCACAGCACACCCCAAGGTCCAATTGCACAACCAATACAATGGCAACATGTAAACCACTTCTCCGGGTCTGCCCATCGACCCTGCAATCCGCGTCCCTCCTGCCACGGACCCAACAACGCTTCGAATCCACAACCCGACGACACAGAAAACTACTCGCGCTCCCCGCCGCACCATCCTATACACCAGACACTTCCTCACCAACTCTGGTATTTAATCCGCCATCCTCAGCGCCCAGCGTCCACCACACCCCGCTAAAATTCCTTCCCCAAACCGACAAGCGCCGCAACCTCTACGCCAACACCCACCAACACCTCGCCCGCACCGCCCTCTCATCCCGCACCTCCCCCATCGCCTCTCCCGGCACCCCCCTCCAATCCCACAGCCACCTTCCCCCAAAACCCTCGTCAGCACTGCCGCCTCCTGTAAGGCAACCATACGAAAAACAATACCACCTCACCGAACAGCAAGTCACCGAAATCAGACAATTACGGGCTCAAGACCCGGATACGTGGACAAGAGTTAAACTTGCGGAGAAGTTTGGTTGCAGCCAGTTTTTTGTGGGGTTGGTGGCGAAGAATGCTGGGAAGGCGGAGAGGGTAGCACGGGAGCAGGAGGGGATGAGGGGGAAGTGGGGGACTAGACGGAGAGAAGCGAGGGAGGAGAGGGGGAGACGGAAGGGGGGGTGGGGGAGGGACGAGTAGGTTTTTTGATGGGTTGAGGGAGGGGGGAAGAAAAGAAAAGATGATTTGAGAGGGGTTTATGTCTTCCATGGTTTTGATGGAGACGGAGATATATAAGGTCTACCTGACCTATAGAAGAGAAAAGTCATACACGACTATTACAATTGGAAAAAAACAACAACATGAATCGAACCGTCTTCCTTACTTCTTCTCCACTATCTCCACCCCTTTGTCGTCAATCTTAATTACAAATCCCTTAGCCCCCTCCGAATTCCCACTCCCAACCCTCCACCCCTCACACGCACTCCCCTTACTAACCCCCCACCTCTCCCCCTCAGCCTCCTCAACACTCATTCCCGCAGCAACCTTCCTCCCCTCGACTTTCCTTAGCGCAATCCGCACTTCACTCACATCCTTGGGCCAGCCCATTGGCAGTGCAGGACGGAGGTACTTTGCGCTGGTAGACCGACTACTCGTTATCACCGCACAATCCAGCATTTTTGATAGACTAAGCAGGTGGAAGCATAGCGTTGCCGACGCCGACGCCGGTGTAGATGTAAAAGGGATACTGGGCAGAAAAGCGTCCGCGTCTTCGACGATGATGGAATGGATGGTGCGATGCGAACTGGCGTGTGCCGTGGGGTTGAATAGATAGGAGGGGAGAGAGCGCAACGTGGAGATTAAAGCGGGATAGGTTGGGGGACGCAGGATGTGTAAATGGCTCAATGCTTCTTTTACCAGGGTTTTTAGAGTGTGGGCTGGGGAAGGGGGGTGCGAAGTAGAAGAGAATATGCGGAGCAGGGTGGAACAGAGGAGCGGGATGCTGAAGTGCTGCAAAGGATCGATGAGGATGATGGAGGACGAGGGGGTGGGGGTGGAGAGTGCGGTGGCGATGATGAGGGTTAGAAGGGAGGTTTTTCCGGAGCCGGAGAGTTGATGGGTAGCAGGTGGGGAGACGAGGGTGAGGAGTGGGGGGTGAGGAGATGGGGGGAGGAGGGTGTCGAAGGGGGGAATGGAGAAGTAGGTGCTGGGGATGTTAATTCGAGTTCGTGACGAGGAATGGGCTTTTGGACTGGAGGGGAAACGGACCTTTGATTGTCGTTGTTTGGGTGGATTAGACGGAGAGATTTGAGTACCTGTTTTTTTTTCTCACGTTAGAAAATCCTGAGTTTATGACGGGCGAATTCATTGTCTTGTTTGAAGTGATGATATCTACGTACCGAGTTCAAATCCGTAACTTGAACATCTGCCAGCGACTTCTCACCGAATCTCCTCGCCTCATCCCCGTTCATCCCTTCTTTTCTCACACCACTTTTACTGGGTCTATCTTTTAGTTTTTTGGTCTTCCCCTGACACCATTTACAGCATCACTTGCAGTCGAAAACAAAATGGCACCACCTGTTTCCGCAATTCCGGTCTCGGAACTAGAAACGCAGCTGAATACGCTTCCGTCTGGTCGAGCGCGGAATCCACCAATTGCGCTAAGCGAGTGCGCACTGAAAGAGCTTGTGCAGTACAAATGCAATGTACAGCCTGCCGAGAAACGAGGGGGCGTGCCGAGTGTGGTGTGTGAGCCTGTTGTACGGATGCTGAGAAGGTGAGTTGGTGTGTGAGATGTTTGTTTGAAAGAGCTTGGCAGCTTGATTGGTGGTAATGAGGGAGATGAATAAGCTTCTTTTTTTTTTAACGTCTGAAACTAAGGAAAATGCTGATAGTCTCTTAGATGTCAAGGAGGACTTAGTGTCGAGACGACTGCTTGGGAGGGTTGGAAGGTGCAGCAGGAAGGCGCGAGCAGCTAGACACGAGCAAGTTGCGCCACACCATAGTGCATAGAGCCTTTCAATAACCCTAAACGCAGATACATCTGATCAAAAATCATACGACATGGATTGATTACTGCATTCACGGTGGATAATACGAAACAATGGATACGTAATCAATTGACGAACAATAAGACGACACATCAATGGCCCTCGATGCCGCTCCTATGGGACAAGCAGCTATAGTACAACCAACTTCCTCCAAGAAAGTGAACAAAAATATGATCAACGCCGGTCAAATGCCCTAAACGTGCCTTCATGTCTCCAAGGCGGGAATGCCCGAATACCCAAACGCCTCGCTACCAAAATGCTTCAATATGCTTTTTCTTTCTCTCCTCTACACAATGTACTGCCACCAAAGAGCTGGCGTGATGACAGGTATTAGACGCCGCTCCCGGATTTTCTCCAGTATTTGCGCTCGTAGTTGACGTATACGCCTTCTTCCAGATTGACACTACGATCGGTTGTGGGCTGCCGTGTTGGAGCATCATGTGATGTGTTCCAACCGTCATCCTCATCCAGGTCCATCTGTGCCTGTCGTCGCTCCTCGTCTTTTTCGCGCTGGTGCTCCTCGTTTAACAAATCCGTCATGGCTGCTTGCCATAATTTGTCGCTCTCTTTCATACGCTTACTTCGCTTCCGCTTGCCCACATTCTGCTTCTGAACGCCCGCCTTTTGTGCTGCCATGAGCTTTCTAAGACTCTGTTCGGCCAAGATGCCCTCCTCTGTTGCCTTTTCCCGAATCTTTCGCGGGTCATGTTCGCGGTCTGTGAAGACTGGTGTCGCGGAATATGTGTGTTTGGAAGGGAAACCAGGGAAGTGCTTTGGGATATAAGGGCGCGTCTCCTTGTCTGCCTTGCCCGACAACTCGGGGCCTAACAAAGACTCGGTATCCGGAGGCGGGGCTTCTGGAGGCACGGGAGGTGCAAAGTAGGGCTGTAGTAGCGATGGAGGAACTTCGCCAGTGTCGAAATGCTGGTCGAGGGGTGCAGATCCGCGAAGACCCGAAGACGCAAGCGCGTATATCCAGTCGTGTGCCACTGTTTCAGTGCGGCGCGAACTGATCATGGACTTGCGCACTTGGGTTAGAAAGTGGCTCATGTCTGGGTCAGGTTAGCCTGGCAAATTCTAATGAGCTATGCAGCCAGCTGGCATCGCAAGGTGAAGCCATACAGGAATCAACCAGCGCCCGGAACTGCTCCAGCGCGTCCGGGCGCGCACCCTCGAACCCCATGCTCTTGCATTGTATCGCTATTGCGCGCCGCAATTGCTGGTCGAAAAAGTCCTTGCTTTCACCAAAGCTATCAAACTCGGCGCTGACGGGATCGATAATGTGCTGGACCGGCTGCGTGTGGTGCAGTGCGTGCACGACTCGCCGCTTCTTCTGCTGCGGCTCCCCATGTGTTGGCGCGTTGTCCGCCATATGCGCTCGCTTCATGCCTGCGGTTGCGCCCTCGCTGCTGGCGCTGGGAGAGAGTATGATGCCTGGCATATGCTGCTGGTGGTCCCGGGTTTGGTGTTTGGGGGGTTGGTGATGTCGCAGGCCGGATGCGTGTACGCGAGGTTGGTAAAGTTATCGGTCGATGGGCGCGCAGTCGAGCGAGCGAGATGGCATGGACTGCGAATGCATGCACATGCGATCAAGCCGGACGTGAGTGTGCGAGAGATTCGGCGATCGATCGATATTATCGTCCCCTTCACTTGTTTGCTGGCGTCGTGATTGAGTCGGAAGCTCTGAGAGCGCAGGGCGCTAGGCCACTTTGCCTTACGTCAGCAGCAGCAGTAGTTCTCCGTCGAACCACCACAACTTCAGCATACCCGCAGACGACCTTCACCAGCTCCCGCAACCCGCAACCACGTCCCGAAACTCTCCACTCCCCCGAAACCGAATTCAAAATGGCCATCAAACCGATTACCGGCGTATGTGCTGCCATTGAGTGTCTTGGGCAGCAGCGGGCATGAGGCTAATGACTGGACTGCAGATGCTCAAGAGACAGATCGTGCTCGATCTCTCAGTTGCCATGGGTGCGTAGAGCTCTTGCAGCGTGTGCGCCATAATTTCTGGGCCTTGAAATAGGCATATGGGGTTGCGCGCGGGTTTGGGAAGCTTGGCTAACAGTGAGGGCAGGTATTGGCCTTGTTTCCGGCTACGGCTGGTGGTACGGTACGTGATATCATGCTGGACTTGCAACCGCGAAGACTGTTGCTGCAACGGAATTTACGACTCGATACTTACGTTCCAAGGCTACCACGTCCCCGCCGTTCGTCACCGTGACGCTTTCTACCAGAAGCTTGAGGACGAGCGCGCATCAGCTCTGGGCCAGAAATAGACGACTACCATGCGAACGTGGGCATGATGTCCTTGTCAATTAATCATCGAATGATGGAAAGGATGATGGCTGTGGATTGGGTGCATCCCAAGTAGAGTGGAGTCATAGAGCAAGCCAAATCAAGCACGGTCAAACAGCCCTACGCGTGTGTTGTTTGCGTGTAATCATATCTTCATATTACGACTTGTGTTTTTTGGGGGGATGGAATTGCAACTTGTGACGCTTGTAGTGAATTCTATATGCTCGCTGCCATCTTGACAGGTTGATCGGACACAGCATACCTATATGCAAACTAATAATGTTGTCAGGCGTGATAAGGATGCGGGGCTGTATGGTATGGGTGGATGGCCAAAGGAGAAAAGAGATTGGATTGGCATCTCAAGGGGCAGTCATGAGCATGTGCAGGCATCAAGGGTGTTAGATTGCTACTACATGTGTTGTTGCTGACAGAGATCAGTCACATGACCAGTGCGAGCATGAACATTAGGTTGAGCAGTGGAGCCTTCGGCAACATCCGATGGCGGTGCATCCAAGAGGGCCAGGGAGTGGTTGCGCGATGAACAGTGATACGAGGGGTACGAGGAGACTTGTACCGAAGCAGCATGTAAAGCAAGAATAAGTTGGCGCAGTTGACAGCGGCATCCGCGATGGGCCGGGAAGCAGTGCAGTGAGGGCGGTGGATGGGTTATGGTACTCTACCTTGAAGGAGTCGTGACGTGGGCAGAGGGCAAGGAGGCATGACGCGATATGCAAGGAGGGAGACAGGTACATGTGTGTGTGTGTGTGCGTGTGTGTGTATGTACTTACAGGGCGATTGGCACTGGGGCAGAGATGGCGAGGGCGTCTGATGACCGTGGGGGTGTGGTGTGAAGCAGCGGTGGCCGAGCAGGAAACGTGTCGAGCAAGGCGTGCGATTGGCTGCCTGGCTGGCTTGGTTGGTTCCCTGGCGATCACGACCAACCCATGGTGGTGGCTGCAGGGGAGCGAAGGCACTGGCCGCCAAGGATCGACGTGAACCCAAAGCGTGGGCAGGCCAGGCAGGATTCAGCAGCCATCAGCCATTTGCACACGTGGATCGAACAAAGCTGATAGTTCAAGGACAGGCGCGCTGACAGTGAGCAGTGGAAGTGGCAAGGGGCAGGTAAAAAGCAACATCAGGGGGAGTGGTTATCGACGTCGAGCTGGGAACCAGAGGCGAGTGCTTTGACAGCGGCCTTGCTGGCTCGGAACGGGGGGGGTGGATTCCTGGCGTGCGGCGTCCTAGCGTCAGATGCTAGTCCTTCACCATGCGCTAGGGCAACGGGTAGTCGATCCAAGAGGCAGATTGAGGGTGGGTGTGAAGAAGACGCGAGATGCGACGTTTCTGTGTTTGAGCAAGGAGGGCAGGGGGGATAATACGAGAGTATGTGTGGTTTTGTGTTGGGCGAAACAGAGGCGCTGTGAGGGCGGGCATGGAGGCCACGTGGTGGAGAGGGAGAAGGGCAGCAAGGGGGGGGGGGGGGTGGGGGGGGGGGGGGGGGGGGGGGTGGTGGGGGGGGGGGGGGGGGGGGGGGGGGGGGGGGGGGGGGGGGGGGGGGGGGGGGGGGGGGGGGGGGGGGGGGGGGGGGGGGGGGGGGGGGGTGGCGGAAGCAGCGGCGGTGATTTGTGAGGACGAGGGAAGGTGGTGGTGACTTGACTTGACTTGACTTGGGATTTGCCTTGGGTGGTGACTTGGAGTCGACTTGGGAGATTAGTAGAGCGACTTGACTGGGGTCCAGGTCATTTCAGCGGTGCGAGGTAAGCAGATTGGACTTTTGCCCTGATCACCGGCCGAGCGAGGAGCGGGGCGTGTGTGGGCTTTTGCGCATCGTCGACGCCATGGCGCGCGGGCGGGCCATGGACACCGGGGTTTTGATCACAGCAGAGGGTGAAACGCACATGGACGGGCGTCGACACAAGGGCAGCACAGGCAACTGTGAGTTGCAGCAGTTGTAAAACAAGAGGCAAACCTAGTAGAATGGGCGCGGGTGCAAGCGCGTGAGCAGCACGAGGGCAGTTTGGTGGCTGCGGAAGATTTGGTGGGGACATGGAGGCGCTACTAGACGGCCTGTCCAGGGCCCACGCCTGTCGCCTTTCCGCTGCGAGGCTTGCCCGGAGGCTGCCCAGAGGCCCAGATGGCTTGCTGCTGCTGGCTGTCAGTCAGTCGCTCCGTCAGGTGTGCAGACACAGATGGCGACCAGGGTCACGCTGGTGACTCGGTGCGTTGCCTGGGTGCGGAGTGAACAGACGGGCGGACGGCCGTTGGGCTGGCGCTGCGCTGCACTGCACTGCACTGCTCCCCGCTATGTGGATGAATGGGTGGTAAGCAGGTACTTGTATACACACCATATACGATGTACTTGTACACATGTACAGACATACATATGTACGTACACACATACTTGCAGACACATGCACATACAGACACTGCAGTCCTGGCCGTCGCTCTGCTGCGGCGGCGAGACGAGGCGCTAGTCCTCTTTGGGCCAAGTACAGCCCTCGCTGAGCGTTAGAAGACGGGGGGGACTGGCTAGCACGCATAGCGATCCCTGCAGGCAGGTGCGACGGCGCCGGGCGCACTTGCTCTGTGCATGCCCTGCACCTGCCTGCTCAGCCAGCACGCCCGACTGCTGCTGCCATTGCTGGTCCTGGTGTTGCTGGTGCTGCTGTCGCTGCTGGTGCTGCGCTGCTGTTGCTGTGTGCTGCTGCCACTTACTTCGTCGCCAACCACAGCGCCTTGACGAAACTCGGAGAACCGCCGCTGCCTGCCTGCGACGCGTCCTCGTCCTCGTCCTCTGCCTCGCCCTGCCCTGCCCTACTCTACCCTTACTCTTACCCTCCCCCCCTCTCCCACACTACCACCACTTTCCCTCCTTCCCTTCCCCCGCCGTATCGCTGACCTCTCTCGTCTGCATCGACGCGCACCCCCCGGCCTCTGCCACCGCACACAATCTAGGCGCCTTAGGCTTGGATGCTGCGACTGCTGTTGCGCTAACGCCGCCGTCGATCACACACCAACGAGCCGCAGCTGGCGAGCTGTCGACTTACTGCTGCTGCTGCTGCTACTACTGCTACTGCTGCCGCCGCTGCTGTGCCCTTGCCCTTGCCCTTCACCCTTCACCCAAGCCTCACTCGTCGTGTTGGTTGCATGCTGGCCCTGCTCTCATCCATTCTCCTCTGTCCCCACAGCCTGCCTGCTCTCGTCCACGCACACACTCTCTCGACCTAACCCACATCGACTACCCTCTCTCCTCCTCCCTCAGGCCTGTCATCTTCACCGCCCGCCTGTGGTGCCTCTCACTCGCCTACTCGACGCCCGTGCCCGTCCCGCCGCCTGCCGTCTGCCGCATCACTCCAGTCCGCGTCCTGCATGAGTGTTGCTCTTCTCTACACCTCTGCGGCACCGCACCGCCGTGTCTAGAGCCCACCGCACCGCCAGCCTGCCAGCCAGCTAGCGCGTCCCTAACCCTTTGCGCGTCGCCATGAACAACCCAAACATGCAACAGAACGGCATGCAGCAGGGTCGCGCCACCGCAGGCATTCACCACTTTGTCCAGCACTATCGCGTCCAGCAACAGCAAGGCAAGATCCCACAAGGATGGCAGCAGACGACGTCGCCCGACGAGCGCGGTCAGCTCGCCCTGCAGTTCTTTACCCAGTACCGCCTGCTCAAGCCCGATATCCCAGAGGTCGAGTCGATGCGAGCAGCCCTCCAGTTTGAAACGCAAAACTTCATGTCCGCCCCTTCCAAGGATCAGTACCACTCGCAAATCAAGCAGAAACTCATCGTCATGACGACCGCACGGCAACAGCAACTGCAGCGTCTCCAGGGCGGCATGCCAAACAATATGAACAACGCAATGAACGGCATGACTCCAGCCCAGATGAACATGATGAATCAGATGGGTCAGCAAGGCGCGCGCCAGCCCCAACCACAACAGTTCAACCCAGCATTTCCAAACGCTCAGCTTCAGCGCCCCATGCAAGTCTCCCCCGTCCCCATGACACAAGGCCAGTCTTCCATGGGCGTCAACGGAGCCAACCCTGTCAACATGGCCCAAGGTCAAAACGCCCAGCAATCAAACATGCAACCCAATCAGCAGCAAACACGACAGGAGCAGTTAATTATCAACCAGTTTGCGAAGAAGTTGATGGACACTTGCAAAGAGGAGGTTCGCGTCAAGTTTGAGAATGATGTCCGCGCCTGGCCCGAAGACAAGAAGCAGCAGCTGCTCAACCAAGGAATCAACCCCCTCTTCCTCCGCTTCCGTCAGCATGCTGAGATGCTTTACCGAAGGGGCGCGCTGAATCAGCCCGCAGCTGGTCAGAATAATGTCGCCATGCAGGGAACACCTCAGCAGAACCGCATGCAGGGACAGCAGATGAACATGAATCAGCGCCAGGCCAATCAGGACTTTGATTTCACTGAAATCGCCAATCGGCAAATGGAGGCTATGCGAAGCCAGGACCAAGGTACAACCGTAGTACCTGCGAGCAACAACCCAAACAATGGTGGTCAAATGGGTGGATTCCAAGGTCAGAATCCACAGCCTGGTCAAGCTCCAAACGCCATGGCTCAGCGCCAGGCAGAAGCATTTCACCGCCAGGCACAAGCACAGCAAGCACAACAAGCACATGCTCAAGCTCAGGTGCAGGCGCGATTAGAACAACAGCGCCAACAGCAAGTAGCTCAAGCAGCGCGTAATCAGCAGAATCAGTTGCTTCAAGGCCAGATTGGCGGCTTGAACCTCCCGCAAGGCACCCAGCAGCCTAGTCCTGCCATGCCTATGCTGAATCGGCCAATGCCTCCACCAGGTCAACCAGGCCCTCCAGGAACGCCGCAGCAACGTCCACCCCAGGCTCATGTCCCCATCATGACACCGCAGCCCGGGCAGACTGATCCGAACTTGACCGAGCTCATGCGGCAAGCGCAGCAAAGAGCTGCTGCTGTCCAGCAGGCCAACCAGCAACCGCTGACTGATCAAGTCCGCATGAGCATGATGCCTCCTGACCTGGATGCTTCTGTAAAGCAACAGCTACTCAAGGTGCCAGAGCACCAGTTCCGTGTCATCCTCCAGAGCTACATGATGAATCTGCGTAGGAACAACGGCGGTATGCCCAACGGAGCATTCCCAACTGGACAGCCGAATGGAGGCCAGCCAAACATGGCCTTCAACCAGCAACAACAACAGCAACAACAACAACAACAACAACAGCAACAGCAACAACTCCAGCCTGGTGTTGCTGGTCAAATGCTTGGCGGACCTAATATGCAGGCCATGGTTCGACCTGGTATGAATCTCGCGCAGCCACCACCTGGTACTGGTCCTCAAAATCCCATGGGTGCTCAGCGTGGTCCTGTGCCGAACCAGCAACAACGTGTTGCTGCTGCATCCAACCTGCTCCGTGCTAATCCCGGAATTATACATACCACTGATCCCAAGCCATTCCCTCCCAACGTACTAAACGCGCAAATTCGACAGAGCCTTCCTCCAGACGTCAGAACTTGGCAGCAGCTCAAAGCCTGGGCTAGTCAGAACCCTGCTTTAGTGCCTGGTGTCGACGGTCAAAAGTTACTCATGTTGCAAGTTCTACACTTCCAAGACATGGTCAGGCAGTCGAATGGCGTCGCTGGCGTCCATCCGACACCACAGCCTGGCCAGGGACTCGTCCCACCAGGGCAGATCAACCCGAATCAAGGCCCTGTCAGAACACCTCAGCAGCAGCCGAATATGCAGAACATGGCGGCACTTCAGGTCACTCCTCAAGAGTTGCAGCAGTTCCGCGCAAGAATGGTTGGTCAGCCACAAGCCAACCTGCCAGACGACCAACTGCGCGGCCTTATGATCTCCATGAGGATGAAGAACCTTCAACAGCAGAGACAGCAACAGCAACAGCAGCAGCAATCCGCGATGCTCAACCAACAAGCTCAACGTAACCAAGCCCAACCTGCTGTCCCGATGGCTGCACAGCAACAACCACAGCACCAGCCCAATCGACCACCTACGGCGCAACCGCAAACACAAGCGACACCCCAGCCTAAACCAGTGATGAAGCCACAGCAAGCACAACCCGCACAGTCGCTTCCCAACAACAATGCCAACAATAACAATACTGTGAACAAGGGTACGAAGAGGTCACATGAGGACACCATGGAGTCTGGTAATGAAGCCACTCCACAAGCTCTCCCTATGGCTTCTTCAAAATCTCAGCCTGGTCTTAACCTCACGCAAGAGCAAATGTCAAAGCTTACCCCTGCACAACATGCGCAGTACAGAGCACAGTTGCTGAAAGCCCAGGATGCATCCAACAACAAGATGCAACAACAGCGCGGCGGCATGCTCAACTCTGAGGAGCTTCGGCAGAGAATGAGTGATCCTGCACGTATCCGGCAGTTTAAGCAAATGATGGAGGAGGTGGAGAAGAGCATACCCGCGAAGCCGCCAATCACTCTGCCACCAGCAGCACGTACCGCTCTACAGAAATCGCTAAAAGAACAGTTCCAACGCCTAAAGCAGTCGGACCAAGCACTTCGCATCTTCCATGCCTCGTACGATACCAACGAGCCCGAACCAGTCATTCGTCAAATCATGCGATCGCGCGCGCTTTTGTTCAAGCAAATTAATGAGGCCGATGGCACTCTGCATCCTCAGGTGACACTGACAATCGACGAATTTAAGAATCATTTGAGCACGATATTCAAGTTTGTCATCAAGATTCAGGAGAAGGTTAAGCAACAAACACAGGGTCAGGGCCCAGCTGCCCAGCAATCCCAGCCTCAGGGTTCGAATGCCTCGCCTGCCCAACTTAATGCTGCAAATCTGAAGATCGTAGAACAACAAAACCGTAACCAAAAGGCCCCGTCCGCCCCTACGACCGACCGACCACCGTTTGCCATCGGCGCCGACCCCGGCCATGGAGCCGCGCATTACTTTGAGGGAGCAAGACCAGTCACGAACCTCGTGTTGCCTGAAAAGAAACGCGCGAAGCTCGAAGCAGGCAGCCAATCATCGACTCCCGCTGCTAGAGCCTCTCCTCACATCGGCTCAGGCAACTCGCCCGAACTCAGGAGACAGCCAGCGCCCGACAAGCAAGTGCCACAAAGACCGACATTCCGATGCAACGATGCAACATGTGAATACTCTGTACGGGGCTTTGATACCCAGGCCGAACTCGACTTGCACAGCCAAATACACGCAAAGGTCGATAACCCGATGCAGTTCGCTCTCGACTCCATGGCTGAATACCTTGACGTTGACCAAAAGACTGGCGAAGCGAGGACGGATCTCAATGCCTCCAAGTCGACGCCAAAGGCAGCGCCGGCTACCCTGCGAGCACCGCCGCAAAACACCAAGACTGAGCAAACTCCTGGTGCTTTGCAGAACGCTGCTACACCTGTCGGACAAACAGCAACAGCCTCGGCCATGGCGCGCGTGCCGACACAGACTGGGGTCAAGGACTCACCGTCGTCTAATCTGTTGAAGACGCCGCAAACCATGACCAAGGTGACTACTCCTGGCTCAGGTGCGCGAGGCAAGGCCACGCCAGCCAGCATTCCCAAGTCTGTACCAAAAGAGCAGCAAGTGGCAGCGTCGGAACCAGCGGCAAAGGAAGATGAGCAACAGCAACAACCACTGCTGCCTATGTCGCTTCTCGACTATTCGTACGAGGATACGTTTGCAGCTCTGGATGCAAATGGGCCATTTACCGTGCTTGATCTCAAGGACGAGGATAATGCCTGGGCGCTTCGGTCTCGGCCCGCCTCACCGTCGACGACGCCCGAGTCGTCTTCCAAGGATACGCCGTCGACGAGGCAATCGGATATCTCGGAGAATGACAACCTTGTCATTAGCATTGATCTTAAGGATGCGGACATGCCTGACGCCTGGGCTGTCGGTATGTACGGCGACGCACTCCCGGTGGACCTGCAACTATCGGAAGACTTGCAAAACCTCGGCGTCATGCTTCCTCCTATGGACAGCGAGGATATGATGTTATTTCCCGACTATGGAAACGGAACTATGATGGACCTCGACATGCTGGAGAAGACTATGGATAGCATGGGTGGGACACTTGATGCTGCACCTATTGTAGGTGTATGATTTTTTGTGAAAAAATTTATTTCTCAGGAGGCTTATTCTTTTTACTTGTTCTTTATTCTAGCGTTGCTCCATTTTTTTTTAACTGCAATGTTATTTCAGTGTGTGTTTTTCTCGGAATTTCTATATCGCCTTTGGGCCAATCCTTATCTTTATTTCTAACCTTACCACGCGCCAATGTATTACCACATTTTCTCTCTTGTTTAACTTGCATCTCGGGTTTCCCGCAATCCACCTATCCAACACACCGATTTCTTTCATATTTGCCTTGGATGTATGGAGTTTTTGGAGCCTTTCTTCCTTTCCTCCTTCATTTCCAGCTATTTTACGGCCGAGATACCGTCAGAGTTTTATGGGTAAATGCGAAATTTTATGGGTGCGTGCTCTTTCGATCTACCTTTCTTGCGATACGAAGTGGAAATGCGAATATTAAACTGGTCTGTCCCGATGTTTTTTTCTTGGTGGTTTATGTATTTTGTGGGGTCATTGCGGTTTTTGCAAAGTTCATTCTATGTTTTCTCCATATCGTATTGTGTTTCTTGCTGGGTATTTTCGGTGACAATTTCCGTGTGCGTTTTGTTTGATTTGATTGAAGATTTGGATTAATTATATACCCCCCTTCCCCCTTCTCTTTTTTTTTGCTCCCATCAATTGATATCCCAATCCAATTTGACTCATTTGGCTTCCTCGTTTTTTTCGGTGCATTAACCCGTGGGGAATTCACAGTGAATAATACTAGGTTAGAAAATATAATATCACTTCGATTGTCCCAGGAAACAAAACAGAATCCCGTCTTCCCGCCTACATCATCTGTGCACCATGTCCACCCATCTCAATCCCCTCCCTCCCTATTTCTTTTTTTCGACTCTCATCGTTTATCTGTACCAACTACTCTACAAGACCTCTATCATCCCAACGCTCCCATCGCTCCCTTCCGTACCCGCAACGCAAAAAGCAAAAAACAACAACACCAGTCTCATCACTACTCCGCCATGCGATCCCTCTCTCTCTCCCCAGAAAAATGATTTTTAACAACACAGGACGCAAAATACGCATCTCGCCTTTATTCGATCTACTCTACTGCTTTTTTCTTTTTTGAAAAAAAAACTCACGTATTCCCCCTCCTCATGGTTTCATCGCCATGCATACATCGGTGGTCAATGACTTGGATTATCCTGACGTACTTGCATATGTACTCTACATGTACAGCAAGCGGGACTAGAGTACGCATACGAATACGCATACGTGTGGGACGTGTGGATGTACACCTATGTGCTCGCAGACAAGTTCAACAAGGACAAGGGAGCGAGGGTTGTGGTAGCAAGGATGGAAGTGGTAGTGGGATCGAGAGTGGGATGGGATCGAGGCAGAGGCGGGATGGGAGAGCGGGGAGGGGTAATTGGTGGGCGGGAGGATAGGGGGGATGGGGATCCGGGGACGGATGCATATGTGGTGGTGTGTTGGGGGGAAGAGTAATCGTAATTGGGAAGTATGTATGTTGGAGAGTGGCGAGATTGGGTAGAGGGGGTTTGAGAGGGGATTGTGTTAGTTGTTGGTAGGAATGTGGGTAATAGGGTTGGAAGTGGCGATGGGGGTAGGTGAGAGACGGAATCGTGGGTATGGAGTTTGGGAGGGGATTTGCTTGGTAGAGGTTGGGTAAGTATACAGTTTTGGATGTAGAGTAGGTGTATTCAGCTACTATGTAGATGACAACGGGAATATGGAAATGTGGCAATGGTAATATGTTTTCATTCGCCAACGGGCAACGACAGCGGAAACGGCACATAGACCCGGCTTGGTAGAATTCTTATCGAGATACTACATACGGTACACACACACACACATAAACCTCGATGCGAATGGCGGGTTTGCCCACTGACGGCCAAAAGAGCCGTGAGATGGTGACGTCATTATTGTACGCGCAAGAGCCACGGCCAACGCACACAATGGAAAACAAAGACGAGACAAGAAGCAAAGAAGAAAGAAAGAAAAATTCTTCAAAAGACCGTTGCAGGCTGGGTGCATGGATGCAATTAGTAAAGGGATATGTGACGCAACAAACGACCGAAAAACGGACCGCTTGGGCAAGCCAAGCGAATGATTGTCATGTTTTTTCTTCCGCGTGGGATGCAAGATGCAGACGGGTGATGTGAGCAAAACGTTTGCTGACGATGGCAAACAGCGCGGGGTTCATGAGCCATGACGAGCGGATGGTTCGCCCCGCAATCGTCAAAAGGGGGGCAAAAATGCCACATGACCCGTCTTTTGGGCTCTGTGGGACTAGAACGTCGTCTCCTCTCTAATTCGAGGTCGGCGAAGACCCTGAGGTTCAACCATGGTACACGTGCCATATGTGTTTGTTGAGAAATGGTGTGGTTTTGACACGGTGCGACAAGCCCACATGTCCCACGAGCGAGAAGCAAGCGAAGCGGTTTGCCTTTACATACATGCACTAACTGGTACCATGGTACGGCGGGCGCCTCCCCTTGGTTTGGTTGCATTGCATGTCCCAACGACAAGGGATGAACGCCTCGATAGTGTGTATCGGAGAAAAAGATCGAGGTGACGTTGCCCAAAGGTGCACACCAACAGTCTACTACTTTACTTAGGTTGCGGAATGTGAAGACGGAAGAGAAGGGAAAAAAGAAAGAAAAGATCCTTGGGCGGTATGACGTTGAGCGTAATGCATGGCCGAGTGGCGACTTACACTAGACACATGCTGGAGTATGTACCTACTGCCCACCTACCTGTGCTGTCTGGGTTTGACTATCGGCCTACATGCAGGGAACCAACAGAGGAAATCGCATGGCGCAACGACGGATGCGAGGAACTATTCTCGGCGGAGCTGGGGTGCAAGGGGACGCCACGCGGGTCATGCTGCGAGGATGACTTGCACGGCAAGATGAACATGTGTCAGCGCCTTGCTGTGAAAAGGTAGCGTTGGACGGTAGGAGATGTCGTGGAAATGCTAAGCATGTGTGGTGCGGAAAAGCTGCTATTTGCGGACACGGTAGTATGAGATCGGAAGTGGCCTGAGCGGTGAGGGCAAGGCTTTGGGCGGTGAGAATGGTAGTGGTTGGTGAGACATGACCATGGACAGGGTCTAAGGGGTGGGTCTGGGGTAGAATGAGCATCTGGTTCTGCTCGGGTGTGTAGCCAGCTTGCGAGAATCTTGGGTAGCGATGCGTGGTCGGGGATGGTTAGGTATTATAGGGGAGATGCTAGTAAGCAGGCGGGACTTTGTGTTTGTGATAGAATACGCTTGTGGAGATTGGAAATTGCGATGATCATGCTAACCAAGACGAGCCGAATGCAGTGACCCAAGACGGCTAGGTGAGTACGGCGATTTCGCTAAGATTGCCGCGGCTCGTTGCAGTTGCCCCCATCAGGGCGTCTTTGGCTTTGGGCGTGCATGGGGGCGCTGGAAGCCAACACCAAGAAGCAGACAGATGCGCGTCACAGCCAACATGCAGACAAAGGGGATGTTGCCAATGTCAATAACATTCCAATCCCAGAAGCTCCAATAAATTTGGATGCCGAGTGGCAAAACCGTGTACAGGTGCCCAAAATCGGCGAGCAGCAGGCCGATGAGAAAGGTTTTCCAGACTTTGACGTCTGAAGTGGCGCGCAGCACTGAGGCTTCGAGAAAAGCAAGGCCGAGATACATGTTTGCCAATTGAGTCAGGACGATTTTTGTTGGGATGGGGATGAGTGCGTCTGGGGCGCTTGGGGCGTGCATGGTAAGGTCCAGGTAGGTCGTCTGGAAGCATGCTGCATACACGGCGCCGAGTAGAATGGAACATGGTTCTATCCACAAGAAAACGAAGCGGTAGAAGCCGGGTATTGTTAGTGCGGGTGGAGCGGCAGCCGGCATGTTTGAGTGCGAATGGTTTGGTTTCGAGTGGTATAGACGCGACTCAGCCCAAAACCGTCGCAGAGCGGGCGTGCCCGGCGGTGGTGGTAGCAAGAAGGGTAGTAGTGTTGCAGCGAGGCCGGGATGTGGGGGATGATGATGGGGGATGTGTTGGAGAAGGGAGAGAGGGGATGGTAAGCGATGAAGAAGCAAGGGGTGGGAGGGGGAAGTCTGCCAGGAATAGTAGAGGAGGTGAAAGAAGCAGTGTGGTAGCAGTGGTGGCAGTGGCGATGAGCAGTAGTAGTAGTAGCGGTAGCGGTAGCGGAGACAGCGGAGGCAGCGGCAGCGGCAGAAGAAGAAGAAGAAGAAGAATGAGAAGAAGAACAGGACGGTGGCAATGGGTGTGGCGGTGATGGCGGTGATGATGGTGTTGTGGTGTGCATGAGCAGCAAATTGCCAGGGGTGGGAGCCGCGAGACACTTGTCGCCGCCGTCGCTGTGTTATGATCGGCTGGCACTAGGAGCAACTAAGCAAGCACAGTGGTGCGACGGAATCTGGCTCTGTCTGCTTCCACTTCGTTGGCCCATTCTGCCCTCATTCGCCTCGTGCTAGTCCTCTCTCTACTTACTCTTTTCTTACTTATGCTGCTGCTCCTCTGCCCGTGAGCTCCGCCCTTGTTCCGCATCCTTGCTCTGCCGCTACAATTTCCTTCACCCTCATTTCGCCGCGCCCTCGTGGTTGTGCACGCTCTCTACCCGGCCCCGTCTCCGCCCTGCCCTGCTCGTTGCTACTCTCTCCTTAGCCTGCCCGACGACGCTCCCTGTTTCCCGTCTCTCCTGCTGTTGCTCACGCTGCTACTACTGCTGTGACATTACGCCTCGCTTTTTGTTTCGGTCTCATCTTCACCGCAACTCTTACCCGCTCCGGCCGACACGCCTCCAATGTATCGCAGGCAGTCTATCCTGTCGCATCGACCCAAAACCTCTTCCGACGTAGACGCTGAATCCTCCTCCTGCGCTGCCAACACCCCAAATTTTGGAAGCCACTCCACCCCCAGCAGCGCCAACACCACCAACACCAATAACAACAACACACACGCCACTGCTAACAGTAACACCACCACGACCCCTATCCCTTCATCGCCGCCGCACACCATGAAGCGGACCATTTCACAGACCTTCCGCGTTAACATCCACCTCAAACTCCAAGCGCACAAAGATCGGAATCTCAAGTAAATCATCATCAGGCTCCAA